>Ga0007862_1000191_pt1 | contig 20795 bp, 29 predicted proteins | sample CryBogCBH20Aug07_FD_71206 | JGI IMG/M metagenome (GOLD analysis project Ga0007862, IMG submission 71206) | Freshwater microbial communities from Crystal Bog, Wisconsin, USA - CBH20Aug07 | ecosystem: Environmental > Aquatic > Freshwater > Lake | place: Crystal Bog, Wisconsin, USA | collected... | reverse complement strand
TAGCGGCGGGTCATTGGTACTCTTTCTGATATGATGGTGCCTCGGGAGGGATTTGAACCCACAAACACTCCATTTTAAGAGGAGCCGCTTTACCAATTAGCGTACTGAGGCGTATTGATATTTATGAGATATCGATGACGTTCTCAAACAGGAACGACCGCCATCCTTGAGCGGTCACGTCGTAGACTCGGACTTGATCACCATAGTCCGGCTTCTCTTCATGGAGCGGGCGCGAAGCTGGCCAGAAGGAAGGGGGAACTTGATTGAGATCGGTGGTGCAGTTCATCACGCGGATGTCGCCGTTCTTCTTCAAGAAGGTGACGGTCACGACGCGGGAATGAAGTTCTTTCTTGAGGGTCAGCAGGTCCATATTTTCCTCCATCAGATAGGATCATTATACCCTACCTGATGGAGAATGTAAACTGCTTTTGCCTACTTGCTATCCCTTTTTTCAAGGGTCTTTTTAACTTCGTCGAACTTTTTCAGTGCTTTTTCGATTGCCGCCCTAAATGCAGGAATTTGTGCCTTAAGCTCTGCTTCGGTAGGGGCTTCATCTTTCCATTCATGCGACCAATGAAAGTAATCCTTGCTCTCATCTATTGGGCCGTCCATTGAGTTTCTAAACGTTTCACCAGATGAAAGAACGTAAACAGTAAAAGCTACATAGGCAGGCGCAGTTTGGCCATCATGTCTATTTTTCAGGGGAACAGAATGGTCAAAGAGGGCGCCGCCCTTGGCTGACAGAGAAAGACTGATTGCTGCCTTTTTGAAGGTTGCTCCCTTCTGTGGGTACGAGGTGCTAAGCCCGGCCTTTTTAATTTCAGTAGTTGCGATCTTGTTCGCCATCTTGCCAGCAGCTAACATCTGTTCGCGTTTGGCGTCAGTCGCTTCGTTAATAATTTCAGCCTGCTGAAGCAGGGACATTTTTACTTCCATGGGTTCTTTTCCTTGGTGACCTTCTTGGACTTGCCGTCCCAGTGATAGAACACAGATGATGCTGGCTTCTTGCCGGCAGCGATTTCGCTGTTCGCGTCAGCCATGTTGTCACCAGCATAGTCGTCCCACATGTTCGCGAGGTAGCGATAGTAGGACTTGCCTTCGTACTTCCTAAAGACGCGATCAACGTCCTTCATGTCGAGGCCCTTGCGCTCCATCCAGTCCATGAAGTGATCCATTGGGTCACCGTCTGGGAAGCTGTTGCCGATAGCATTAACAACTTTGTGGTACAGCTGGCTGTCGAGCTTTTCTTTCTCTTCCTTTTCTGCCTTCTTAGCTTCTGCGCGTTCAGCTGCAGAGATAGGAGCAGATGCGTGCCAAGATGGCATGCCGGCCTTATTCTTGGTCTTTGGAGGAGTGTCCATGTTCTTGAGAGCGACGCGAAGTTCAGCACGGCGTTGACGCTCCCACTTCTCCATCTTGTCGTACTGCATGCCTTCAAGCTTATCGAGTTCCTTCTCGATTTCAGCGCGGGACATCGTCTTTGGATCAGCAGCTTCGGTAACCTTCTTACCGGCAGCTTCGTCCATGAACTTCTTCTTGTTTTCTGGAGAGATGTGAGCCCAGCGATGGATAGTTGCGTGGATCATATCCTCGTCACCATCAGCAGTGTCTTCATAGCCCATCATGTCTTTGTATCGAACCGCAGCCTCATAAGCCGCGTCGTGCATGTTCATGCCTGCATGGAGGTTTCTGGCCATGGCCTGCATGACTGGGTACCAATCGCTGGAACCCCAATCTTCATTTACTGGCTTACCAGCCGCGGAGAACAGCTCACTGACTTTCATGGTATTTTCCTTTACGGCTTTTGCTTTTACGAAGACCATCATGTACTTCTTCTCTTCGAAGGAGAACTCGATGGTGAACTTTGGGAATTTCTTTCTTAGGTCCGCAGCAATCTTTTCAGCTGCACGGCCAGTCGCGTCGGTTGGAACTTCCCAATCGTAATCGCCATCATCTTCTTCGCCCTGTGGCATTTCCCAAGAGCCCCAATGACGGAACTCAATCATCATCTGATTGCCTTCCTTTACTGGACGGTGGGTAGTTGCGCGGCGAGCTTCTGGGGCAGATGCGAAAGCGGAGTAAACTTCGTTAGCAACGCTCTCAAGCGATTCTGAGGATTCGAAAAGGTCTTTGACTAGCATCTTGGAACCTGTGGTTTAAACGTAAGGATATTTATCGATCCCTGAGCTTTCTAAATGCTCTGTCGATGATTTCCTGTTGTTCTTCCTCAGAGAACTCACCATTGCCGCAGCGATGCGCGTATGACCATGAGCAGATATTGTGAATCAGCTTCCTGGTTGACTCAGCATCCAGCACAACCTCTGCAAACATCTGAATGTCGTGCAACAGACCTTCATAGGTGCTAAGCTTTTCCATCGTGGTTGGTGAATCTGGGCGAAGCTGCTTCTCTAAAGCCGTGACTTGAGCACGAGCCATAGCAAGCGAGTGCCTGATTGAGGCTTCATCTCTTTCGTTGGTGGCAAACATCTGGCATCTCCTCTAAAGCAAAATGGGTCACCATGACGATGACCCATTCGCTGTAACATGCGTTTCGTTGAACTATTTACTTCAGCGCAAAAACTCGATCTGCCTGAAGCGTCCTGCGGATTGTGCGACGACGCTTTTCGTATTTTGCGCCGTCCTTCCACCGACCGATAGAACCATCGGGAGCAACCCAGCACATAGCCTCTTCAACCACCTGGATGGTTGGATGACGGTTGGTGACACCGAGGAAGATGCCCTCACGGACATTGACGCGATGACAATAGCCGGTCGTGACGACCACGACCCTATCACCAACTTGGACAGTCTGCCCGATACGGTTCGTAAATGGGATTTCCTTAAAATAAGGATAACGTGAACTCATTTCCTTACTCCTGCATTTCACTGGCAACAAGCCTGGCAATGGTGTTTGCGGGCAACCCACCGACATTTGCCTGCTTAATGACCCAGCCAGATTTTAGTTTTTGAATACTGTCACACCTGGACCTTCATGTACCCAGACATACTCAACCTGTTTATCATCTGGTGATGATCCAATCTCAAATTTTGGTGTCATAATGCTTTTCCTTTTCTCCCTCTGATAAATCCAAGAGCTTTAAAGGCCGCTTCATCACAGATGGGTATTCTTTTTCTGATAAATCCATTAGTCATCCACACCGTGTTTGACGTATGATTGACTGTCGTCATGCGCGAGCGCATGATTTTTGACATCTTTTCACGCGTGGATTTTGACCTTTCATAATGTCCAAAATCTTTAAGTTTTTCTCTATATTCTGGTCGTGTCCAGAGCTCTTTAGAAACCTGAGAAAGTCTTTCTGGTGTAAAGTCAAATTTTCCATCTTTCCCACCTGGCCTAAGATTGAGGCATTTTGGGTTTTTGATAACATCTTTTGACACTATCTGTGCCTCAAGAGAGATCAACTCTTCTAAAGATGACGCCTCTACAAGTATTTCTTTCAGATGGGCTTCTCTGCCATAAAGTTTTACGGAACGCTTGATCCTTGTACCACCACCAAAATACCGATCCTTTTCTTCTGGAAGACGTGAAGAATGGCGCCCTATATAAAAGGCACCATCCTTTATACGCGTTATCCTGTAGATGTAATATCTCATCAGCGGCTGGACGGACCCTCCTTGTAGCGGGTTCCGACGTTTGCCCAGTAGACCAGGGAAGTGCCGGCAGCCAGCTTGCGGTTGACCGAGGTGGATTGAATGAAGATGTCGAAGTTGCCGTGGTTGCCTGGAGCCAGGCGAACGTTACCGTAGGTAGGCAGACCCAGCATCTGACGAGCTGCAGAACCGTAGTAGACGGCCTGCGTGGTCTTGTCACGGATGAGAATCTTCTTGTGATCCTGGACGGTAGGCTCAGTCTTCGTCAGCTGGTAGAAGCCGGCGCCCTTGAGCATTGGCTTACCGCCAAGGCGAGCTTCGATGAAGGGACGGATTTCTGCATCGTGGTCCGCAACGCTGACAGGCCAGATCAGAACATCTGAGGAGACGTCTTCCAGAACCGCTGCAACGTCCTTGCTCGTGACGTTCGACAGATCGGTGTAGAACTTCTGAGTGGACTTGACACCAGAAGAACGAGCCGACATGTAGCCGGTGAAGGCTTCACGGGTGCGGGCAGAAGCAACTTCAACACCGCGTTGGGTCTGTTCCCACTCGAGGATGTTGCCTTCAGGAATGCCCAGCTGCATCAGCCGGCGAGCATCTCCACGAGGAACGCGGAACACGAAGGTCCAACGGTCAGTCGCTTGAAGCTGTCGGATTTTTGCGGCGATGGTAGCGGCAGAGTACTTGCGAGAAGCATTTTCCTGGCCATCGGTAACAGCCATGACGAGGAACGAAACATTGATGTCGTCTGCGTCGGGGACGCTTTCGAACATTTCGATCAGTTCGCCGACGCTGTCGAAGAGCGGAGTTCCGCGGCCACGAGCAGTGTAGGCGCCTTCAGCGATAGGCTGCAGCGCGGTGACGTTCGAGTTGACGATCGCCCGGCGCACAGAGGCGGTGTCACCGTAGCCGCATTCGACCACAGAAACGATAGTGTCTTGATTTTCAGAGAGGGAAGCTTCGCGGATGGCTGCGATATTGTCGTTGTAATCGCGAGCTGCTGCGCGGGCGATCGAGCTCATTGAGCCGGAATGATCGCGGGAGATGCCGATATAGTTCTTCATTTTCAAACTCCTATAAAGTTCAAACGGTTGAAACAGTAAAACACAAAACGCAACACTCAGGTTGCAGAGTATTTATGATCAGGCGTGAACCTGATCAGGCCAGAGCGGCTTTAACCAGCTGAGATGCCAGCTTGCCATCGTATTGGCCGTCATGCGCTGCCTTTAGAGCGGCCATGACTTTACCCATGTCCTTCGGAGAAGTTGCTCCAACTTCTGCTGCGATGGTCTTGATCACGGCGGTGAGCTCTTCTTCGCTCATCTGCTTGGGTTGGAAGGTTTCCAGAAGCGCCTTTTCAGCCGCATAGGCCTCATAGGCAACCGAAACAGGGATCAGAACGGCCAAAGTCGCATCGATGTTCTTGATGAACTTCTTGACGGTCGCAACGACTTCTTCGTCAGTTGGCGCTCGTCCAGCGTTCTTACCCACCGCTTCGGCCTCGCCGATTAGGGTCGTGAGGGTCGCTGCCGCGGCAGAGTTCCGCGACTTACGGGCAGCGATCTGCGCTGCCTTGACTTGATCGATAAGTGACATGTTGGCCTTTCTAAGTTCTGTTACTGGAACGATTGTATCACAGTTTCTCGTAAAAGAGAACTGCTTTATTCAGGTGATTGGGCGGAGAGGGTCTTGAAGCCCGAGTTCCGCAAATGCCCACATTCGTTCACTACACTGCCAGCATTTCCAGCAGGCACCCACTCGGGTTTCCGTGCAGGTGTGCGTCAGCTTGAGGATGTCCTCTATCCCATAATCAAAATAGAGCTTGATGATCTGGTCCTTCGTCATGTCGAAGAACGGCTGGACCGCCATCGGGTGGGTAGAGCGACCACGGCGTGGCTGAAGGCCAGGAAGATTGAGGGGTGGAGGAACGTTGTCGGCTAGAAAAATCTTGTCGACGATCTTGCGATCTGCCACCTCACCCCATGCCCGCTGGACGATGAACGTATGATCCCAGTCTGGATTTCCAACGAAGAACAGCGGAGGAACCGCAACTCCCAACTTCTCACAGACCGCGTTCACGCAGCCATGAACGTAATCTGCCGCGCCATCGTGCTTAGGAATACAGAAGAGGGTGATGTCCTTCTTCGCTGTAATGTTCTCCTTGAGAATGAGGTACAGCAGAATGGTTGAGTCGGTGCCCGCCGAAACGAAAACACCGACTCGCTGTTCAGGAAAATCCAGAAGGTTCTCAATCATGATAGACAGCTACCGAAATGCGATCCTTGCCGGCCCGCTTCGATGCGTACATCGCTTCGTCAGCCTGGTTGATCAGCTCTTCAGGGTCAATCTCATCGCAGCCAGAATAGGTGACCGCACCCATGCTGCATGTGAGGTTCATCGCCTTGTCCTTGAACGAGGTAGGCTTGGAGATTGCCTTCTGCATGCGTTCAAAAACAATGCGGTGGTCTTGAGTGGCAAACTCTTCCGGAGTCATGTGGAAGGCCGCGACGAACTCGTCTCCAGACCAACGACCCACAACGTCGGTACGACGCATGGCATTTCCAAGTCTGGTTGCAATCGTGATAAGAGCAAAGTCGCCGCCATCGTGGCCATGAGCGTCATTGATGCCCTTGAAGTTATCTACGTCGAGGAACACAACGAACGTGTGTCCACCGTTACGCGTGGTCTCCAAAAGCATCTGGCGCACTCGGTCCTTGAAGGCTTCGCGAGTGAGCAGTCCCGTCATATCATCCGTGTAGACGCGCTTTTGAAGGTCACTGACCTGCTGCATCAGCTCGTTGATGGTCCGGTCCTTTTCCTGCAGCTTCTGCTGCAGCATGCGGATGTACCCGTGCATTGAGTTTTTGGAGTCCATTGGGTCCTTCATGGCTTAGTCCATCCTACCTTTAGATTATACATCGCTTTCTCCTGATTGTAAACAGGTTTGTGGGGTATTTTTAGGCGACCTTAGATCGCGTTGCGCAATACCTGATAGCGCTTTCTTCGGCTATGACATTGATGACCACCATCTCGCACCGATCTGCAAACGAGAACAGCGAATGGACCTTGGTCGTGTTGATGAAGTACGTGTAGCCGGCTCTAAGCGATACTGGCTTTCCTTCCTGAAGCCATACGTGCTGACCATCACCGTCAAAATCGACCAGTGGAACGAGGATACGGAATGATCCTGTTGGAAGGGCCAGTCCATTGTCACGGTGAGGTGGGAAGAACCCACCTGCATCAAGACGCAGAAAATGGCAGCGTCCGATTGTTCCTACTGGGAATGACTGAAGGACATCAAGAGCTTCAGGAATCAGACGAGTGATGCTCGTTGGCTTGTTGAAGTCATGCTCCTGCCACGTGGTTCCATTCTCACGGTTGTATTCCCGAATCGAATCCAGATCTGGAATGCCGCTGAAGCCACCGTCAAGCGAGGTTATCGAAAGGCCCTTGCGCTTGATGTGAGGCTTGCGCGGGTTGTACTGAACCCAGCCCGGATGTTCCGCTAGGATGTCGCGTGCTCTACCAACATTCCATAGAGGATAGTCAAGAACAAAAACGTCGCCCATGTTTGCGGCAAGATCAGTGACAGTTAAGGTCATGTCTTTAGCCTCGCTGATAAGTTGTCAAGCGCTTGTTGCTGCGCATCGGTAAGAATAAGTCTTGGCTTGTACTGGTCTGGTGTCTTAGCGTAAAGAGGAGCTCTAAACTTCAACTCAAAATAGCCAGCCTTGTCCATGGCGTCTATTTCATTCTTGATGTTTTCGAATCCGGTATACTTCTGCTTTTGTGGAATGATCGGAATACCGAATGATCTGTACGCTTGAATCTTTTGCTGATAGCGGGTTTCAGCATCGTCTACATTTTCTTCTGACAGAGCCGACATTGCCATGCACGCTTGCCAAGACCATGAACAGAAGCTGCCGATAATCGGCCAGTTGATCGATTGGCTAAAGGTTGGCAGATCCAAAAGCTGGGCTGCGGATGCGCCAAAGATCCAACCCTCGCTCACGTCCAAATGGTTTTTGATTAGGTAGAGCGAGTTGCCGCCAAACACAGCACCGGTATATCCTTTAGCTTGAAGAAGCTCGCATGCCTTCGCATGACAGGTGAACTGTGGGCTACGAAGTCCGTGCTTCAAGCCATACTGCACTCCTTCACGATTAAGGAACCACTTGACGTTTAGCTCGATAACCGTAGGATCAACGTTTAGCAGCTTGCAGTATTCTAGCGCCACGTCAGTGTCGTGGGTGTTCTTGCCGTCAAAATCAACGATAACAGGGGATACCTTGATCCCTGTCTCGATGAAAGAATAGAGCATTACCTGGCTGTCAATGCCACCGCTCAGCATAACCGCTGGATTGTCACCAACGAATAGCAGGCTGTCATGAACAGCCTTACGACGATATTCTGCGAAGCGATCGCGCTCAATGCTTTCGATTTGTTCTGCAGTAAGATTGATCGTGTACTCAATGATCTCACGGCTCACCAGGTCATAGTTCATCCATCCTTCGTTGAACACGCGGGTGAATGGAACTGGACTAGACATGCGATACCTCTCGATAAGGTATTTACCACAGGTCCAATCCGAAAGTTTTTCAGGTTAGACTTCTGGTGGCTTCCAGAAAAGCAGATCAGGGCTGCCTGGCAGCAGAAGATGACGGGCAGGGCACCAGCGAATGGTGAAGCCAAGACGGTCTTTATTTCCAGGAGTGACGCCATGCATGATGCGGCTTGCACGGTTGATAAGAAGCATGTTCACTTCTGGCTTCTGGATAAAGCCGCGCTCATCCCAGAAAATACCGCCCTCATCAGGCAGCTGAAAGTAGATGGTTGAGCTGTAGATGCTGTGCTTTTCAATGTCGAGCTCGAAGCCGCTTGATCCATCTTCATGAGGTTCCAGTGGAACGCCTGCCTTCAGGTGATTGAAGATGCCACGATATGGAATCCACTCATGCCCATCATTGAACGGCTCAAGCTCACGAAAGCGAGCTATCATCATGCGAAGGGCAGGGTGGATTGATTTGAGCTGGGTCTCTGCCCATGCTCCAATGGTCTCATTGGTCTGGTACCAATAGCCCGGAACCAATGGAAGATGCCACAGCTTGCTGTAGCTACGCTCTGAGCCTACCGCGGCGAGCTTTAGATTCTCACCATCAGCACCCTTAAGAACTCGGGTTTCTTCGTTGAGGCGATGATGTTGCGGAGAGATTAGAAACTGCGAGAGACCATAAAGAGCGTTGAATGTGGAAGCATCAAGAACGTTATGATGCTTCCACAGACCTTCGTGTGTCTCAACGCGAGAAACTCTGATCATCAGCTTACTTTAGGGTTTTGCTTGCCCATGCTGCGAAGAGGGTCTGCGCGTTCATGCTTTCGAGTGCAGACGAGATTTCACCACTGACGTCAGCCTTCTGAGCTGGGTTAACAACGAAGAATACGATCTTTGGAGAAGTGTAGCTGACATTCTTGAACGTCACTGCTACCTTAAAGTCCATGAGTCGTAGATTTTCGTCAGCTGCCCATGTCAGCGTTGGGTTCGTAATGACGAATGTACCGTCATTGCTGATCGTGATATTGTTTTCAAGGGCTGCCTTCGTGGCGTCATCTGGATAAACGATGCTGAATGCTGGAGATTCGCCAGATACAGATTCGTAGTTCTTCCATGCCATAACGCGGTTGACGTCAGACGAGATCGTTGGGTTGGTTACCGACAGCGTGTCGACGAAGAAGGTCAGATCCTTGAACTGTGCAGCTTCATCGGTGTTCAGAAGGAACAGAAGGTTGTTCTGTTCGGCAGTGAACTTAGAAGCGTCGAGAAGAAGGGCGCCCTTAGTAGCAGTGTCGATCATGATCTGACGGACATCTGAACCAAATACCGATTCCAGCATCGACATGATGATGCATGCAGCGCCAGTAACCAGAGGAGCGGCGAAAGACGTACCTGAACCAGAGAAGTAGTGGTCATTGCCATCATACTTTGCAACGACGATGTCAACACCTGGAGCAAAGATGTCTACCGTAAGACCAGCGTTGGTCGTGATAGCCATGTCTGGCTTCGAGAAGTTGTTGAAGCCTGCAGAAACGTCGTCCTTGTCAGATGCTGCAACTGTGATGACGTCGACAAGACCGGCTGGGGTAGTGTCGGTAACGTCGATACCGGTGTTACCAGCTGCTGCTACAACGCAGATACCGGCAGAAAGCATCGCCTTGAAGATGTCGTCGAAGAAGGCGCTCTTAGGAACGTTCCACGAGCAGTTGACAACCTTAGGAACGGTTGGCGTATCAGCATGGTGCTTCAGAATGGAGAACAGAGCGTTACCAAGTTCGAGGTTGGTAGTCGTGTGACCATCGCCAGCGATCTTTACGTTTTGCAGGGAGACAGACTGCTCGACGCCGATGTTCTTACCGCATGCAAGAGAAGCAACCGCGGTGCCGTGGCCTAGATCGTCACGGAAGGATGAAAGCGCTGGTACCTTGTAGAAGTCATTCGTAGAAGCGACTCCAACAAACTCATCGTGGGAGAAGTTGACGCCGGTATCTACGATGAACAGTTCAGGAGTGCGAACGTACGTGCAATCAGCGCGATTGAAAACGGTCTGAAGTGGGTGAACGCGCGAAACAACACGGAGGCGAGCCCATTCATGATCTGCTGGAAGACCGACAAAATCTGCAGAGCCTGCAACAGGCGCGACTTGGAAGGTAAGCTTCACTTCGTCATGAGCTGGTTCAATGCTCTCAACCTGTGCGGTAAGGGCGGCGAGATCGTCAGCTTCAACCAGATAGAAACCTGGGTGAACTTCCTGAGGATTTTTGGCTGCAGTGACCTTAGTGATGTCCTGCGTCTTTACGAGATATTGGCTCATGTTGTCTCCAGAGTTCCAAGTAAATACCTAGCGGTGGTTGTGATTATTTATAGGAGCGTGCATATGAAGATCCTACATGTGAGCAGTTTGGCTATAAGCTATTTGGCATTTACTGATGTCCCAGCTGTTGAGCCAGGAACCGATTTCATTGCCATCACTGGAGACATTTGCACCCACCCAAAGCGAACGCTGCACTACGTCGAGGAAGCAGCTCTAGCGCATCCAGATATTCCGGTTGTGTTCAACATGGGTGTGCTGGAGTACGAATACAGAATCGCTCCTAAGTACATCAATGCATCGACCCACTTCCGCTACAACATCTCTACGATTGCTCCACCAAACGTGCATTACGCAAACACCCCAAAGATCATCAATGGGGTTACTGCCCTGTCAATGTACGGATGGCCATGTCTTACGAAAGAGGAATATGAGGCCTCAAAGCTGAGCAAAACTGTCTACTCAGAGTTCTTCACCGATTTCTACATCGATGATTTCCTATGCACCAAGAACTTCCCACAGCACCTGCTGTACGAGGAGTATGTCGGCATAGTAGAATATGAGGAAGCGCAGTTGGCCGAACTCGCCAAGATCGACGGGCCAAAGCTTGTCGTCGTTGGTCTTCCTAAAAGCTCATCCCCATGGATCGGTGGGAGCTATGAGCCGGTCGCCATGCCAGATGGCGCTATGGTCGTTTACGCGACTGACGATCCCTTCATCGGAACTATCGACCTCTAGATACAACGATGGGCAGGAACCCGAAGATTCCTGCCCAGTTGTGAGAGTGATTACAGACGATCTTAATGGGTATTGACCTTACGGTCGCAGGGCTCCTGATTTCACTCTGGTCCCAAGCCCTTTTCCCGCATCTTTCGATGCCACAAAATGGCGGAAGGAGTGGGATTTGAACCCACGGTACCGTTTAACGGGTACGCCGCCTTTCCAAGACGGTGCGATCGACCACTCCGCCATCCTTCCATATTCAACGTGGTCTAGTCGTTGAACGTATTGGCTCCTCAGGATGGGATCGAACCACCGACAGCCTCATTAACAGTGAGGAGCTCTACCGCTGAGCTACTGAGGATCAAGAAACTTTAGTCGCGCTTGCTCACGAAAGCATAGAGCTCGGTTGCCTTCTTGGTAATTTCTTCCATTGAAGGCATAGCCGGCAGAAACTTGGTTGCGCTTTCCATCATCTGCTTCTGGAACTCGGCCATCTCTTCGATGGTCTTGCAGTTCGGAGCAGGCATGCCCTCGATGGACTTTTGGTAAACCGCGCGAGCGAACTCGAGGTTTGCAAAGTACTGCTGTTCAAGATGACGCTGAGCCAGACAGATGAGCTCAGAGCGGATTTCGTAAGGGGTCTTGCTTGACATTTGATAGCTCCTAGTGTGATGTGTGTAGTCTTTCGACGTGATATTTACTGCGATTCTTATCAGATGCGCAGCAGTTTTTCCTTTACATCTGTTCTAGCAGACTCAGGAAGAGATTCGAAGTACGCAAGGTCTTCTTCTAGGTTCGAAAGAGGGCGAGCCTTAAGGATGTTTTCATCCAACTCCCACCACTTCAGCTTAAGCAGCCTTTCGATAATGTCTTCCGAGAAGCGGTACTTCAAAATGCGGGCTGGAACTCCAGCGACAACAGCATAATCAGGAACGTCCTTGGTGACCACGGCTCCAGCACCGATCACTGCACCATTACCAACCGTAACACCGCCCATGATGATCACGCCATTGCCGATCCATACGTCGTTCTTGATCCGAACCTTTACAGACGGATGATCACAGTATCGATAGGATGGAGGAGCATCGAGCTCGAACCATGGGCTCATGGACATCTGGCGCATGTCATGATGACCCGTGCCAATGCTGACATCATTGCCGATAGAGCAGTACCGACCAATGTACGTCTCAGAAAAGATTCTTCCGCTGTTGACGTAGGTGTGCTTGCAGATTCTTACGCCGGCTTGGATATGCGTCGCGTGAACGGAAACCGGTGCTTCGTAGATGAAGGGCGAGGGCGGCTTAAACCCCGGGTCAAACGTGATGCCGCTCTCGATCATCTATTCTCTTTCTGATGGCGGAAGATAATGGAATCGAACCATTAACCCGTGAGGGTTAGGCGAGCTTTCGAAACTCGTTATGCACCTTGCAACCTATCTTCCAAATCTTTGTGCTTCTGCTTGTTGAGCTGACGCTCTTTGAGCAACCGCTTCTTCGTCTTACCGTTCGTGCAGAGCCAGCAATCGCAGAGGTGGTGATACTTCTGCCATTCCTTCTTACGGCCTACGTCTCGGTTCTTGCGGTCGCTCATTTTTAGTTGGACGTTCCCTCATGGGCTTTATTTCAATCTCGCGCATGACGCGCTGCAGGATTCCCCCTGCGTTCCCATTCTTCTGCTATTTCTTCGTCGGCGTATTTCGCCAGCTCAGTAAGCTTGTGTTTCATATGATCGCGACGATTTCAGTGCTCGAGTGCCAATGCGTTGATACCTCAGGGAGAAAGCCGTAAAAACTCCTGAGTCCACCTCCTCGTCAAGACGGCTTATCAGCGATCCGGGTATTTATCTAAGTGACAATCTGATAGTAACACAAACTCAATCAGATGTAAACAGTCACTTGCCCTTTTTCTTTACGTGGACCTCGACGGCGTTCTTGGCGACGCCGGAGATTCTCTTTACCTCTACCTCGTGACCGTGGCGCTTGGCGTAGTCCTCGACGTAGTCCTTGAGCTCGTTAGCATCGAAGCCCTTCTGGTAGGAGCGTTCCTTACCCTTCTTGACCCAGATGGCGCCCTTCTCATTGGCAGGTTCAAAGTTCTTTGCCTGATCGACATCGCCTTTGAAAGCGCGGGTACCAATGATCATGTGGCCACCTGGCTTCACGGAGTCGAAGTGTGACTTCATCACCTTCTCTCTGACATGAGGCTCAACGACATTGAGAACGTTGTGGCTTACGGCAGCGTGATAAGCGTTCTTTGGAATCTCACCAGCAGATGTAAACTCAGGTGCTTCCTTACGACCCTCTGGATTTGGTTCCATGTCGTGGATCGTGTGACCATGATTATCGCCAAGACCCTTAGAAAGTGCCTTGCGGGTATGGTCAAGACCAGCGCCAATGCTGATGATCTTTGAACCGGGAGCAAGCTTGCCCGCGAGAATCTTTCCAGTCTTCTCGTAGGTTCCGCCCGTAGTGGCGACCTGAGTTTTGCGGGTATTGTTGACTTGGGCTTCTTCAGTGAGAAGGAAGTCTTTGAACGTTAGCATGCCAGTGTATCCCAATGGTCCATGCCGATATTTATGGCGGAGGCGGTGAGATTCGAACTCACGGAGCCCTTTCGGGCTCTCTCGGTTAGCAACCGAGTGCAATCGGCCACTCTGCCACGCCTCCGTTATGTCTTGGTGTAAAGGACGAAAAGTCGCTCCTCGTCACCGTAATACTCTGGGAACTTCTCCCGCATGTCTTCTTCAGACTGACGCCATGCAGCTTCAAGCATGTGGCGCCCATCGGTTGATCTCCACGCCTCTTGAATCAGGCTGTTGAGATCATCGATCCTTGACCTTCAACGATGAGATCGCATCGTCCAAGGACCCAAGAGAATCGTTCAGGAGAGAGGTCAGTCTCGTCCATAAAGTCGTAGTCACGGGCTTGGCCCATAGTTCGGAAAATTATTTTCTGTAGTTGGTCGGAATTAATGCGCGTCGTGTTTACGTAAACACGCATTCCGGTTCCCAATCTCTTCGCGGCCTCAATGCACGCGGAAAGCTGATCTTCTATCTGCGCGCTCGACATCAGGCCGATCTGCAGAAGTCCAGCGCGGACAAGTTCACGGTCTCCAACACCGATTCGGCGGGAGACCGTCCACCCGTTTTTCTCAAACGGGATCATGCCAGTTAGTTGTAGTCGCCGTGATGTCCCTCGATCTTGGCGAGGAAGACTTCCCATTCGGCGACAAGCATCTTCTCAACCTTTTCTTCGAACTCCTTGAGTTCCTTGAAACGGGCAGATGCTTGGGCTTCAACGTCGTGCTCGAAGGTCTTCAGCTCAGCGAGAAGTGTCTTGATAGAATCGGTCATGTGAATATGGCCGAACTGCTCTTTCCAATCTGCGAACTTCATGATAACACCTCGTTGTATGTTAACAGCAATGCTGTTATTTAACTGCACTTTTTCTTCCACGGATATATCCGTCTTGAACGTATCTATTTAGCTCTTCAAGCTTAATCTTGATAGCTTTTTGTCCATCGGTTACCCAACATGTCCCAAACTGACTGTTAGCTTTTCCCTGCTGATGTCCGCGCATAGCAAAAGCCGCTCGCTGCTTAGCCTTGTGTTCGTCAGACAGCTTTTTTCCTGTGAAGGTATCGTGGCGGCCACCAAAATAATTTCCAGATCCACGCTCTGCTTTTGTAGCGTTTACCTTAGCCATTATGGTTGGGTGGTTTCTTTTCGGTGATCTATTTCCCGAAACAGATGCTTTGGCTTGTTGATCTTTAGACCAAAATGCCCCACCACCTTCACCTCCATTCTTAAGGTTCAGACAAAGTGGATCAGCAAGAAGCGTCTCATTTACAATCTCTGCCTCACGCGCTTTGAGAGCATCTCGTGAGGCGAGAACTTCAAGGATTTCTCTCTTGAAGTTCTCGCGACCATACTTCTTAATCTCGGCGACTAGTCGTCGTCCGCTTCCCAAATATCCATCGTCGAGGTTATTTGTAGAATGCATCCCAACGTAGAAGCGACCGTTGAGGAGATTGGTGGTTTTATAGAGCAAGTGTTGCATGCTCTATTTAAGGGAACCACCTAACCTGGTGGAGCGGGTAATGGGGCTCGAACCCATGACCTTCTGCTTGGCAAGCAGATGCTCTACCACTGAGCTACACCCGCATTAGGTAGTTATTTATGGCTAGGGCTGCAGAGCAACCCCGAATGCTCCGTGTACGCATGGCACAGGAGACGAATCTTGCTTAGTGGGTTCGCTTGCACGAACAACGGTGGCTCAGTCCAGTCACGGAGCGCCTAGTACGCGCTGATCCGCCTTCGAGGTTGCCATCCCTGACCGCGTGTCATTCCACGCCGCTCACTAAGAAGTACTAGATGAGGCACTCGGATTCGATACCGATGCGATCCTTTCCGCCATCTCCAAGCCGGAGATGAATGCACGGTCAGCGCCCTACCATGGACCTCTACGCTGATTGGCTGTCGCGTGTCTCACCACGCCGATGCCTTCATCTAGTAAATAATCTTCCTCTAGAATATCCTTTCTGAAGATATTCTTCAAGAAGTTCCTTATTTATCTTGATGGGTTTTACACCATCAGTTACCCATGCTGTCCCAAACTGAGAGTTTGAAGAGCCAACATTTTTTGATTTACGCATCTTCATGCGTGTTTCTTCGGAGTGTCTGTGTCCAAGAAAGGTTTGCTTCCCCTTCATCGACTCTGAGATTTTTCTGGAATGCTTTTCAGCGTATTTAGGATCAAGTCTGCGAAGTCTTCTAGTTTTAGCAGCGTTCCTTGCTCTTGCAAGTGCGTCAATCTGCTGAAGCTGTATGTTTACGCCGGGCTTGTGATCCCAGCCGCCTTCACCACCATATTTGAGATTGATGTTGAGTGGGTCTTTAAGAAGCTCTTCGTTGACAATCTCCTTTTCTCTTTCCTTCAAGTGATTTCTTGAAGAACAGAACTCTAGGATTTCTGTCTTATGATTCTCGTCACCGTATTTTCTACGGGAATGTCGAAGAAGTTTACCACTGCCCATGTAAACGTCATCTAGGTCATTCGTTGAATGCATTCCAACGTAATACCTACCCGTGATGACACACGTGGTCTTATAGACGTAGTGATACTTCTTCGACGCTCGGGGCATTTTGTAATCTCCTAAGGGTATTTATAGAAGAGGTACAAAAGAGGCCGATGTCGGAGTACTAGGATTCGAACCTAGGACCCCCTGCTCCCAAAGCAGGTGCGCTACCAGACTGCGCTACACTCCGATTAAAAACTGGTGAACTTATTTATTGGTGCTGCAATCAACGCTCGATACTGCGAGTAGAGTGAAGAAAAGCGAGACCACGCCTAGTGCGATTACGTCCATTGTGAAACTCCTGTATGTGTGTCTGTGTAAGTATGTATTGGCGGTTCTGCCGGAATCAGCAGAACCGCCGTGTGTTGGTGGACCGAACAGGACTCGAACCTGCCACCCCCTGAATGCAAATCAGGCGCTCTACCAGATGAGCTATCGGCCCGTTGTTGGCGGAAGCGGTAGGATTTGAACCCACGGTACCCGCGAAGGTACTCTAGTTTTCAAGACTAGCGCAATAAACCTGACTCTGCCACGCTTCCGTTGTTTCTTCCGATATTCTTAGACTTGTACGTCGGTAGTTGTGTATCACAGTTGCTGCAAACGAAACGAAGGTTAGTCAATCGGTTATCATTGTTTATCCCATTTTCATGGTCTAAAATCAATGGCATTGGTTTTCCATTCCAAACTGGTCCAATATCACAAATGGCACAGCGGTATGGAATAAAGTTGTTCTTAAGGATTCGTTCCTTAAGACGATGGCGTGGATATGTAGAGTTTTCAACAAAGACTTCACTGTCGTCCTTTTTGAAAGGAGACGGTTGAACCCCTATCTTACCCTTATTCCAAGCCTCTCGACCTTTCTTGAATGGCATATCTGCACCTCTTTGCTATATTTATAGCATCGGTACAGATAACCATAGCAATGGAACTAGTCCGTGTTTTCACGATCCTTAGCAAGCTCTCGAACATCTGTTTGTTCGAAGTCCTCATCGAAGACCTCGCTCAGAATCGAGAGCAAATCCTCTTTGAACTGCTGCGGGTTTGAAACATGCAGCTGTCCATTCTCACCGACTTGATCGAGAGTCCGGATCACCGAACGCAGTCGATCATTTCGAGTATGGCTGTCGTAGAAGTTCGCGGCAGATGCGTTCTCATACAACCTAGGAAGATTCTGCTTGGAGAAGATGTCGAAGTCGCCCTCGGTAATCTTCGTCCCCTTGAGAAGTTCTAGAAGATCCACACCTTCCTCAGGGATTTCAAAATCCTCTGCGAAAGACTTGTGGGTGTAGAACACCTCTCGATAGACACGAGCAGAACGGATATGTGGCTCAGTAGCCAAACGTTCGCACGCGTAGCTAAACAGATCATCAGCAAGATCAACTCGCTTGTAGACCTGCTGGTTATCTCTGTTGATAACCTGAAGCAGAATTTTCATGTTGACCTCCTATATGGAGTACTGGATACGCTTGGTAATACTTCAACGAAAATGGAGTCGGGCATTGCCCACCTTTACCAAAAGGGCACGGACGAATCGAACGTCCTCGGTTCATTTTCCATAAGTGAAGATAACCAACGTCCTCCGGTTGGAGTATTACGAAGCGTATCCAGCATTCCTATTTATTATACCACATTCTCCTGAAAAGTACACAGAGAAAATGCAACTTTTTGCTTAAACTGCCGTTCGCTGTTCAGAGATGCGAATGGATTGTCCTTCAAGCTTTGACTTGATGGTCTCCTCATCCATCTCCGCCTTGTGCGCGAAGTAGCTGTTCTCTCCAAGAACTTTGACGTCTGCACCGGCTTCACGAAGTGCCTTAGCGATCGTGAGCATGATGTAGTCCTTCTTGGAATGTTCTGGTCCGAAGACGGTAATCTGGATCATGTAGAAACTCCCGGTTGTTTGTTGTCGCGGTTCTTTCCTACATGGTAGCCATCACAGTGAAGGCACTTGTAGTTAGAGAACCACGTTCCGTGTTTCTTCGTCATCGCAGCCGCAGCTTTGGTGGCAGAAGCTTTTGTGTTGTACATCACCTTGGGCTTTCCCGTCCCTTGGGAGATGTGCGAGTTAATGTGAAGGACTCCACGAAGATGACCTTTGAAAAGGTTTCGTAGGAACCTCTTAGGCGGACCTTGATCGATCAACACCAGCCAGATGTTCTTGAGTTTCATCTTCGTCTTCCTTAAAATGAATGACCGCTGAAAGCACTTGGGCTGATCACGACCCGTTTGTCGATTTTTCCACCGTCGCGTCTGTCATAAAGCGCTTGGTGCCTTTTTGGGTTTCACCTTACGCGCGGTCAACTTGAAAGGAGGAGCTCCTCCTTATTTGGTGCGGATGACAGGACTCGAACCTGCACGCTCTCTATGAGCCCAACGCTCTCAACGTTGGAAGTCTACCATAATTTCATCACATCCGCATAAACTGGTGCGGGAGGTGGGATTCGAACCCACAATAGGCTTTCGCCACTCTCAGTTCTGAGCCGAGCGACTTTACCAGATTTGTCCACTCCCGCATTATCTTTTAATGTTCTTTGATCCCCAAGTAGGTGTCTGAGAATGACAGTTGGGACACATTAGCCGCAAGTTATTGCGATCATTGTTGGTCCTGTTTCCGTCAATATGATCCAGGTGAAAGGATAAAGGTTTCCCCTGCCATATTGGTGGTATTTTGCATTCGCTACACTCGTTAGGAGTTCCTTCTTCGATCATCCAACGCTTGATACTTGCCTTATTGACAAGAGCAGCATATTCTTTTGTTCGTCCGACCTTTATGCCTTTTCTTCCCTGGTTGGATTTTATTTGCAACCCGAACTCTCCACACCTTCTAGCAAAAGTTGAATAGGTAAGTCCAAGACTTTTTGCTGCTTCCCCGGCGTGTGGGTAATTTTCCATAGCGCTGATAAGATCAGCGCTAGAAACATTTACCTTTTTCCGACTCATATTGGTACTCCCATTATAGGTCTATTTATTGGGAGTGCCAATCAAAGGAATGCTAAACGAAGGACGATGTCGAGTTGCCACTTTCGTGGTTGGCGGGTTTGAACCGCCTGGTTCAATTTTGAGGATTGAAGTTTTACCGATAACCAACATCAACGGTTTAGCAAACTTGGTGTCCCTGGTCGGATTCGAACCGACACTATGCAGCTTTTGAAACTGCCGCCTCTGCCAGTTGGGCTACAAGGACATATTATTGGTAGGCCCAGGTGGATTTGAACCACCGACCTAACGCTTATCAAGCGTTTGCTCTACCGCTGAGCTATAGGCCTATGAAATAAGTATGAGGACGGTGGGAATCGAACCCACACTCGCTGCTTGGGATAACCATCCACATTCGGTTAGCGATGCCAACAAGTGACCGTAGACGATGTTGTGGCGGCTGTTCTGCCGTTGAACTACGTCCTCATATTCTCAAGGAACTTGAACACCTCTTCCTCGGTCTTGTACACAGCGCGGTGAAGCACTGGATGCCGTAGGTTAACATGGATGTCCGTTCCAAACTTTCTGATCAGACCGTAGCCGGGATACCTTCCCGAACCTGGCCCTCTGTTATTCCATCGTGTGCGCTTCGAATAAGGGAACGGAGTACATTCATACTCGACTCCCAAAAGAGCGGCGCAGCGTTCATAAAAATCTATTTTCTTTCCCTTCGTACGTACGGATAAATGGTGCCGGTTGCAGGGATCGAACCCACGACATCCAGTTTACAAAACTGGCGCTCTACCAACTGAGCTAAACCGGCGTAAATGGCGCGGGTGGTGGGACTCGAACCCACATCCACGGCACCCATAGTGGGCTGAGTTCCGGTTAAAACCGCGTGTCGCGAGTTCATAAATTCCCTTCACCCATTTAATCCGTGTCGGTCTTTCCGTGACACCTCCGGTTTTGTGTTGCTATTCCTTTTTAGCTACACCCGCGTAACTCTTCTTCCGAGAACATACCCAGTGCTGAGATATTCAGGAAGCTCTTCTCTCTTCACAATGACGGCATTGATGCCATTTGTCACCCAGGATTTTCCAAACTGGGGGTTATTTTCTTTGTCATACCTACCCTTCATACTCGCAGACATTTTTGACTTTGTCTGATCCGTATGCTTTTTGCCTAGCCACGCTTGCTGTCCTTTGTGAGAGGCAGACAGTTTTGCCAAAAGGGCTTGAGCATATTCGGGATTTTCACTACGCTTCGCTCTTGTAAGCGCTGCGTTTGCTGATCTTTTGTTTCTGTCAAACTGTTGAAGATGGATTTTGACGCCCGGTTTGTGATCCCAGCCACCCTCACCGCCGTATTTCAGATTGACGTTTAGAGGATCGGAAAGAAGTTCTTCATTAACGATCTCTTTTTCGCGGGCTTTGAGCGCCTCACGCGATGGAAGAAACTCGAGAATTTCTCTTACGTGGTTCTCGTCACCATACTTTTGACGAGAATATCCCAAGATTTTACCGCTACCAAGATAACCGTCGTCTAAGTTGTCTGTTGAGTGCATCCCAACATAGAACTTACCCGTGACTTTGCAGGTCGTCTT
>Ga0007862_1000189_pt1 | contig 20990 bp, 24 predicted proteins | sample CryBogCBH20Aug07_FD_71206 | JGI IMG/M metagenome (GOLD analysis project Ga0007862, IMG submission 71206) | Freshwater microbial communities from Crystal Bog, Wisconsin, USA - CBH20Aug07 | ecosystem: Environmental > Aquatic > Freshwater > Lake | place: Crystal Bog, Wisconsin, USA | collected... | reverse complement strand
AAGGGTTCAGTTGACGGTAAAACATTTCGTTGCTCTATCAGCGTTAGCACCCGCGAAACGCTTGATATGGAAGCAGTGCGCGCTCACTTGTCACCTCAATTCATCCGTGCTCACACTAAAGTCAGTGAGTCTCCCGTTGTTCGTATCACTGCTAGGAGTTAATATGAATATCTTCTATCTACATCATTCCGCTCCCCTAGCTGCCGTCATGCATTGTGACTCACACGTTGTCAAAATGTCGCTAGAAACTGCTCAAATACTTTGTACCGTTCATCACATGCATGGTAACGGTGCTAATGTTCCATACAAACCCACTCACATCCATCACCCCTCGGTTATATGGGCTGCTGAGTCCAAGGTTCAATACGATTGGCTACAACACTTAGGCGTTTTCTTATGCCGTGAGTACTTCAAACGTTACAACCGTCGTCATGCTTGTGAGAAATACATAACAGGTGTTTTAGCTGAGCCCCCTGAGGCGTTAATGAAAGGCAAATACTTATGGCGTGAGCCCCCTCAGGCTATGCCTGATGATTGTCGCGTTGAGGGTGACGCCATTACCGCGTACCGTAACTATTACCGCAAGTACAAGTCTAGTTTTGCTAAATGGCGTATTGGCGGTATCCCCGCGTTCATGCTTAGTGGTTATAATGACTACGCTACTGATTATTTGAAAGAGGTGCAATTTTCATGATTACATACGATCCTAACCTTCCTTGGACTGACTTTGCCAAGCATACCATTCGTACAGACGACCTAGATCCTGTGTACGTGGCGTTAGCTAGATCCGACATACCAGAGTCTATGCTAATGCGTTGGTGTGCGGCGTTCATCACATACTATCACATGGGTATAGCTTCTCAGGTATGCGAACTGAACGGTGATAAATTCTGGGAGGGGCTCTTTAACTGCTATGATAAAGCTCCTAGAGCAGCTGAAAGACGTCATTTCAGGGGGCAATCAGGCTTAAAAGCGATGAAGCACTGGGTAAACGTGTACAAAACCCCCGAAAACTTCTTTTCTGCCTGCATGCAACCATCATTCATGAAGCTTTTGAAAGGTAACATCCCTCAAATAGGTACATACTTCTCTTGGAAGTGTATGGACTTGCGTGAGGCTGTGTTCGGATATGATGTTGATTGGACCGGCGCTGAGAAGCATATGGTTCAGTTGCCAGTGCAAGGTCTAGAGATCATATTTCCGGGAGTGCCCTCCGATAAAGCGCTTCTACAAGTAGTCGATCAAATCAAGTACTTGAAAGCGCCCCCACGCTACACTCGAGACTGCGGCGTGGCGGAAGCTGAAACTATCGCCTGCATGATCAAAGGCTACTATAAGAACGGTAAGCCTATCGGTGCAGACATCGTTGACAAGCGACAAGCCTTAACCGGCTACGGCTTCGTGGCTGATGAAATTTTAAAACACATGCCTGAAGAACCTTTCGATACGGAAATCATTTCATGAATCACATAATCAATATCAGGGGTACGAACGGTAGCGGTAAAACGACCGCCGTTCGTGCTATTATGTCTAGACTCACCCACGTGCGTGATTACACGACTACAAACGGCGTTTTCACTCATGTATACAGAACGCCGGACAAGACGCCTGTTATCTTTATAGGCAAGTATGATAGCGCTGCCTCAGGTGGGGTTGATCGTGTAAAGAATGTTCGTGATTTAGTTGAAGCCCTATCCGAAGTCTCTATGTATGCGCATGTTGTCATGGAGGGCTTGCTTCTTTCTGGATTACAACAGCTGACAATGGATATCGCTGCCGCGTGCTCTGAGAGCTCTCAGTTTCATGCGTTGACTTTAGATACGCCTAAAGAAAAGTGCATAGAACAAACGCTGAAAAGACGCGCCATCGTTGGTAATGAAAAGCCTTTCGATCCTAAGAAATCTTTGATTCCTAAGTACAGAGCCGTTGAGTTGGCTCATGCTAAATTAAAGGCAAATGGCTATGATGCGAGGGTAGTTAGCCAGCGTGACGCTGTAGCTATAAGCCTTGACCTCATTGGGATGAAAGAAGCAGCTGAGAACGTTATAATTTAAACTTTAATTAACGAATCGATCAATATGCATAATGTAATTTCTATACGCGGAAGCAACGGCGCAGGCAAGACTTGGGTTGCTAAGCGTATCATGGAGCATGCAGCTCCGGATTTCATAAAGACGGCTGAAGCTAGCAATGGCGTGCTGTTAAACGTGTTTAAAACTTTTGTAGCCCTTGGTAAGTACGATCGCCCTACCGGTGGATGTGATACGATTAAAACACCTCAAATGGTTTGGGACGCGGTCGTCGAGGCAGCTGAGTATACAAACGTCTTGTATGAGGGCGTTATCGTTGGAAACGTGTTTGAACCGACAATGATACTGAACTCTAGACTAAAAATGATTGGAGCTCGTCTTGTCCCCATCTGTCTTAGTACGCCGTTCGAGCAGTGCGTGGCTAACGTGAACGCTCGCCGTGCGGTTGAAGGTAAGCCCCCTATCGCTAAGACTGACAACATATTGACAAACGATAAAAAGAATATTTCATCAGCTAGAAAACTGTACGCTGCCGGTCTAAAGCCTCACTGGGTTAGTTCAGACGAAGCCGTACCTATCGCTTTACGGGAGCTCGGTTACAATGTTTAGTACTAAGAATAATATGATACGCAAGATGGCTTATTTTGTAAGCGAGCGTGAGAACATCTTGTACAATAAAATCATAGACCCTACACAAAAAGAACCTTGGACTGAGGACGAGATTTTAAAGAAGTACCGCTTCTGTAATATCCACCGTATAGACGATCGTGTATCCGCTTGGATTGTTCAGAACATCATAGGTCAGTACAAAGACCACGATTGGCTTTGGATTATGCTTTGCATCGCGCGTTACATCAACTGGCCTCCAACGATAGCTGAAATCATGGAAAAGGGTGAGTGGCCGGTCGATTCATTCAGCGCTACGGCGTTTGGAAACATAATCGATTCACGTATGGCTAGAGGTGATAAAACTTGGACAGGCGCTTACCTAATTACTGGCCGTAACATACCTAAAGGCATGGGAAAAGGGTATTTTATCGCTAAAAACATGCTAGAACCTCTATTTTCCAACGAAACTATACCCCATTACCTAACCCACACGAAGCCTAAAGATCGCTCCATAGAGGAAGTTTTGGCGCTTTTTAAGGGTGTTTATGGGTGGGGCACCTTCATGGCAGGACAAGCTGTAGCTGATATGACGTATTCGCACTTACTAAAAGAGGCAAAAGACCTCTATTCATTCGCGCCTATCGGTCCTGGATCCACTAGAGGTCTAAACCGTATTTACGGCAGACCGTTAGAACAGATAGCGCATCAGGATACTTTTAATGAAGAACTGATGGAAACGCTAGAGCTCGCCAAAGGGTGGGCTACAATCGATCTTAGCACTCTTACATTGCACGACTGGCAGAACTGCATGTGTGAGTTTGATAAGTATGTCCGCGCATCTAATGGCGGTCGTCCCCGTGCCAACTATTCCCCCGAAACTGCATTTTAAGGAGCCCATGTGATAGCCTATAACGTAAGAAATGTAAACCACGCCTTCCCTCTTGAAGTGAACGGTATTAAAACTGCTGGAGTGCCCCGTAACTCTAGAAATGGTCCAGTGATTGAATTTAGCGAGCCGGTAGCCACTACCTACGCTAAACCCATGGAGCGCGTCTTATTCAACGAAGCCCGTAACTGTAATCCGTTCTTTCATTGTATGGAAGGGCTTTGGATTATCGGCGGGTACCGCGATGTTGAATTCCTAGATTACTTCAACTCTCAGATGAAAAAGTATAGCGATGACGGCGATACGTTCTACGGCGCTTACGGCTATCGTTTGAGGCACGGTCAAGAGTTTGATCAACTTGAAAACGCGATTGAGCTATTGAAGCGTAATCCTGAGGACCGACGCGTCGTCACTACGATGTGGGACGCTAAAAAAGATCTAGGTGAAAACAAACTCGATCACCCCTGCAACACTCATATCTATTGGAAGGTGCGTGACGGGCAGCTATACATGATAGTTTGCTGCAGATCAAACGATCTATTGTACGGTAAGCTAGGCGCTAACGTCGTGCATTTTAGTATGCTTCAAGAGTACGTTGCTGCTAGAAGCGGTTACAAGGTCGGTCCTTACACTCAGGTTTCAGACTCTTTGCACGTCTATACGGATTTAGAAGTTTGGGATAAAGTCAAAGACACTTCGTACGTACCCTTGGATTATTATGAGTCCGATTACGTTGAACTCGCCGTAAAACCCTATCCGCTAATGGATAACTGCGATCACAATGACTGGAAAAAAGACTTAGAAAGTTTCATGCTCGACCCGCAAGACGAACACATTTATAAGACTCAGTTCTTCCAAGACGTTGCTCAGCCGATGGCTATGGTTTGGTGGCAGCATAAAAGAGCGCGTAACGGTTTGATCTACGTTGACAGTATTAAAGCAACCGACTGGCGTGCTGCTTGCAAAGCGTGGCTCACTCCAAAAGAAAACGACAAGTGATGGATACACTTACACTAGACTTTGAAACGTACTACGATCCAGCATCATATTCGTTATCAAAGATGACCTCAACCGAGTACATTCGAGACTCGAGGTTCCAAGCTATTTGCTGTTCGTTCAAACTTAACGACGAGCCTACGCATCTAGCTTGGGGTGAGGACATTGGTAAAGCCTTCAAGCACTACGGGTCTAAAGTTCGCGCTATCTGTCATAATGCTCAGTTTGATGGAGCCATCGCGGCAAGGCATTACAATTGGTTTCCTACTCAGATCACGGATACGTTAGGGTTAGCGCGGTCGCAACTTCGTTTGAATTCTTACAGTCTTAATTCTGTCGCAAAACACCTTGGATTCGGTGAGAAGCTAGACGGGCTATCCGTTTCTAAGGGTAAGCGCCTAGAGGACTTGCAAGACTATGAGCGTGAGATCTTAGGCGAGTACTGTATTCGAGACGTTGACTTGACAAAAAGAATTTATGATACTCTGATACAGAATTTTCCTAAGTTTGAGTTTCTATTACTACAATGGACAATTAAAGCAGTCACTAGACCTATGCTCGCCGTTGACTATGAGATGCTAGACAAGTACGTTGTTGAGCTAGATGAGCGTCGAGAACAGATGCTTAAAGATGCCGGTATAGCGATAGAGGTTATCATGTCAAACCCTAAGTTTGCTGAAGCGCTTAGAAACTTAGGCGTTGAACCTCCAATGAAGACTAGTCCTAGAACTGGTAAGCCGACTTACGCTTTTTCCAAGCAGGACAAAGGTATCACGGATCTATTGGAACATGAGGACGTTAGGGTACAAGCGATAGTGAGCGCTAGACTGAAATTGAAATCGACTATTGAACAGACTAGAGCTCAGCGGTTGAGCGCGATTGGTAAGACCGGTTTATTACCTGTACCTCTTATTTATTATGGCGCTCACACCGGTCGCATGAGCGGAGGTGGAGGAATTAACTTACAGAACTTGACTCGCGGGTCAAAGCTACGTAAGAGCCTTGTCGCCCCTCCCGGAAAAGCTCTAGTCGTGGGTGATAGCTCACAAATTGAAGCTAGAGCCTTGGCTTGCGTTGCTGGACAAGAGGACTTGATGGAGGTTTTCCGCAAAGGGTTAGACCCGTACTGCGATATGGCGTCTTTCATCTATGATAGAACCATTACTAAAGCTGACGAAGATGAGCGTTGGTTAGGCAAGGTAACAGTGCTAGGCGCGGGCTACGGTATGTCCGCTAGAACGTTCTTTGAGTTCTTAAGGACGCAGGGTAAGCACTTATCAATGGAGATGTGTGAGCGGGCGATTAACGCGTACAGAAAGAAAAACGATAAGATAGTCCAGTTCTGGGATACTTGTGATAAGGCTTTACCGCTCATTGTTGAGGGTATCAAGCGATCACTCAGCACTGAAGTGTACGTTATGACTGGTAAAAATACAATACATTTACCAACTGGTTTACCCTTGTTCTACCCTGATCTGAGTTACAGTTCTAGCGAGCGCCGATATAGCTACGCTGCTCGAGGTGAAGGTAGGTCAGGTATTTATGGCGGTTTGATAACTGAAAACATTGTTCAGGCGCTGGCTAGGCATATCGTTATGGAGCAACTTCTTATCGTGAATGAGAGTTATCCTGTCGCTTTAACTGTACACGATGAACTCGTTTGCGTAGTTGATGAAGCTGAGGCTAAAGACGCTAGAGACTACATTGAGCAGGTAATGTCAACACCGCCTAAGTGGTGGCCCGAGTTACCAGTCAAGGCTGAAGTTAAGCACGGTTTTATATACGGAGAAATAAAATGACTGAAGTTAGAACCCCTACAGTTTGGCTTGTCAGCTATGATAGGCGACGAGATTATTCAGCTGCTGATGCGTATGGAGACGTTAGGCACGTGTTTTCATCCATAGGTAGAGACTTTAACGGTCGTGCAGCGATAGAGCACGCTAGAAACGTACTACGTTCCATGCACCCTGATGACTATCTAGTGATGGCCGGCGATCCCGCTTTATGCTCTATATGCGTCACGGTTGCAGCTGAGTTGCTTGGCACTTGCTTGCTTTTAAGATGGGATAAGAACAAATTGTCCTACAGTGAGCTACGTTTAAATTTTTAAAAATAATTTTTAAAAAAACCCCCGCGCCGTTAAATTTTAGGTTATAATTAACGGACAGCATAACTTTATAACCTAGGAGAACTTAAATGAGTGATTGGCAAGAAGCGTTAATTAAGGGTAAGCAAGAACTGCCCCCACGTATCTGTATCTTTGGAGGACACGGTATTGGTAAAAGTACTTTAGCAAGTCTTTTCCCTCGCCCTATCTTTATTTCAACTGAGGACGGTTTAGCATCATTAGATGTCACATCTTTCCCTCGCGCTGAAACTATCTCAGACGTAGCTAGTAATATCAAAACACTTATCAAAGAAGAACATGACTTTAAGACTGTTGTCCTTGACACGGTTGACTGGTTAGTTGAGCCTTTGATCACTTCTGATATTGAAAGCCGTCATGATGAGAAAGCCCTAGCGTATGGTAAGGGTCAAATGATGATTGCTGAAGCGTTTCGTGAAATACTTAGCGGTTTTGACGCGCTACGCAAGCGTCGTGACATGAATGTCGTTTTACTCGCTCATGCGGCGGTGACTCGTTATGAGGATCCCCGTTCCGAACCGTACGATCGTTATCAACCTAAACTGCCTAACCGTTGCAATGCCATTCTCCAAGAATGGGTCGACGTGTTAGCGTTTGCCGGCTTCCGAGTGATTATTAAGCAATCAGACTCGGGCTTCGGCAATAAAACTACGCGTGGTGTGACTACCGGTGAGCGCCTGCTTCACTTGGTGGAAAACCCTGCGTACGTGGCGAAAAATCGCTACGCATGTCCGGACACTATCCCAATGGTGTACGAAAAGCTCATCGAGAGCATTCCTGTTAAACTTTGATCGGAGAACTTATAATGGCTAATTTTGGATTTGATTTGAGCGGTATCGATGCTGATGCTGGCGGTTCTGGTAACTATGAGCCTATTCCTGACGGTGAGTACCAGTTAATGTGTGAAGAAGCGGAACAACGTCAAACGAAAGCAGGTACGGGTTATTATATCCGTGCAAAGTTTCGTGTATTGGGTCCTACAAATGCAAACCGCATTATTTTCATGAACTTCAATACTCACAATCCTAGCGCTAAAGCTGAGGAAATTGGACGTCGTCAATTAGCAGGCTGGGCTCGCGCTTGCGGCTTGCCTAACGCGGGTGATTCAGATCAGCTTATCAATCGTCCTTTCAGCGCTGATGTTGGTACTGAAAAGGGTACCGGTGATTATGGTCCTCAAAACATTATCACAAACTTCAAAGCCCCAAACGGCGTTTCAGCTCCTACACCTGCAAGAGCTACCCCTCCTGCGGCTGCCTCCAGTCCTGCGGCTACCCCTTCTAAGCCTTCTGGCAAAAAAGCACCTTGGGATGATTAATTGAATTGTCCTCACTGCAATGCTTGGAGTGATGTCAAAGAGAGCCGATTCCGCGGAACTTACACGTATAGGCGTAGGGAATGCGCGAACGGCCACCTCTTTACAACTCATGAAAAACCCGTAATGAAAGAAGCTAATGGCAGTAATACCAAAAGAAACAGAAGCGTTAGAAAACCTGATCTACAAAGCGTACGAGAAAAATAATAGCAAAGCGCTGATGCTAACGCGTATAGGCGCGTCTGGTATCGGTGAAGAATGTCTAAGATCTATCTGGTACGACTGGAGGGGTTTTCATAACGATCAGCCTGAGGGTAGAATGCTTAGATTGTTTAAAACTGGCTACATTCAAGAGGATCGCGTTATACAAGATCTAAAAGATGCTGGCCTCGATGTTTGGGAAGTTGACCCTGAAACTGGTAAGCAGTGGACTTATACGGCAGCGAGCGGGCATTTTGTCTGTAAAACTGACGGGGTAGTTCGTGGAGTACCTACAGCAGAAAAGACACCCCATGTTATTGAGATCAAATCATCTAATGTAAAAGGTTTTAAAGAGCTACAGTCTAGAGGAGTAAAAGAAGCTAAACCTCAACACTACTGGCAGATGCAAGCCGGTATGTGGCTATCGGGTTTGACTAGAGCGTTGTATATCGCTGTTTGTAAAGACGACGAAAAGTTTTACATCGAGCGTGTGCAAAAAGATGAGTCAACGATAACTGAGATAAAAAACAAATTAGCAAAGCTGATCACTTCAACCATGCCTCCTATCCGTATCGCGGAAAAAGAAGGCGATTGGCGCTGCAAATTTTGCGATTCTCATAGCGTATGCTGGGGTAAAGAGGCTCCACTTCAAAATTGCCGTTCTTGCCAATACTCTGTCCCCTCAGATGATGGCGCTTGGTTTTGTGAGAAGTTCAATGAAGCTTTAGAGTACGGTAAACAGCTGAAAGGATGTGACTTATGGACGTCATTCTAAAAACTTACGTCGGGGTTGATCCTGGCTTAACAGGCGCTATCGCTGTACTTCACGGTGATAAAGCTGAGGTATATGATATCCCAACGATGAAAAAGGGTGACGGCGCGGTTAAGTACGAAATAGACCCTAGCGGTATGCATTTGGTTTTGAATGTAGCTCTAGGTACTAAACTTAATGCGAAGGCTGCTTTGGAGCGTGTTAATTCAATGCCCGGACAGGCTGCATCGTCAACTTTCAGTCTAGGCGATTCTTTCGGCGTTTGCCGTTCAGTTTTAACGCTCTCTAAGCTTCCATTGACCTATGTTACACCTATGGCTTGGAAGAAGTATTTTAAGCTGACTAAGGAAAAAGAGGAAGCCAGAGCGCTGGCTATCAAACTCTATCCTGGTGTAGAGCTTCACTTGAAAAAACATATCGACCGCGCTGAGGCGTTGTTGATAGCAACTTACTTAAAGGAAACAGATAATGCCAAAACCGTTTGACGCTGACTTGATCGCCAAAGCGAAAAATCAAGTCGATTTACAAAGAGAACACTATACCCGCAAACACGCTGATGATGACCATTGGGTTGATCTAGCACGCGAAGCTTCTGTCACGCTTCCTATGTTTTATGTACGCCCTTCCGATGCTGCAGTGAAAGGGCTACTTCGTAAACTCAACATCAGTTGGATACACTACATTGAAGCTTACGGTTGGGAGACTACAGCTGAGTTTGAGGCTCTTAATCCTAAGTTCAGCATGCGCCCCCTCGCCGGTCTTATCTTAGAACTCTGGGATGAGCGCCGTCGTTCACTTGAAGCTTGCGAATCAGCTGCGGCTTACCGTGGTTTACGTCGTGGTAAAGCGAAGCCAAAACTTCCTAAGTACCCACGTGGGTTGGCCAAAGCACGCAGAGAACCGTTAAAAGTTGAATAGTTTAGCTGCTTCAAGTGTTTTTAGCTGTTTATTAACGAAGCGGTTAAAAATTGAGTTATAATTTAATCATATCAATAACTAGGAACTAAAGATGCATGTACCCCATAGCGTAATCCAAACCGTTCGTAACGGTAACTCTGTAAAACGATGGCATACTAGGCGTATGCTGACAACTGATACGGTTGGTGAACATACGGCTAACGTTTTGATCATCTTACTTATGATACATCCAAATCCAAGTAAGTCTTTGATCTACGCTACGCTCTTACACGATACCGCTGAGCAGTGGACGGGCGATGTTCCCGCTACAGCTAAATGGCAGTCACCTCAATTGAAAGGCGCTTGCGATGAGTTAGAAACTCAGATGCTAGCTGATAATTATCTAACGATCCCGCATCTAACTGATGAGGAAGCGTTGACGCTGAAGTGGGCTGACATGCTAGATCTTTTGTATCGTTGTTTAGATGAGATTGAGCTTGGTAACTCTACGATGCGTGAGGTGTTTGATCGGGGTATAAACTACCTCAGAACTCTAAAAGAGCATAAGCAAGGGTTGATTCTGTTGGAAAATTTAATTAAGGAGCGTAAGTATGTCGCAAAAAGCTATGTCTGATTTAGAGAAAGGTTTGAACGGTGTCACATCGGCTGATATCAGGGGCTTAGTCAAAGCTGAGCAATCTTATGGTGATTCATGGAAAAAGCGAGGTGGGGTTGGCGCTTTCATGATGCTAGCACGTAAATGGGATCGCCTTGAGAATCACGTCAAGAAGTACAATTATGATATCTTTCAAGCAATCTGTGCTGACCTTCGTTCTGAGGGTATTATCGATGATATTCGTGACTTACGTCGTTATTTGCTTTTGGTTGAAAATCATGTGAATGATAAGTCTATTCCGCAACTTGATAAAGAAGGTGAGGCTAATAGTGGGTACACTAACCAAGATAGGTAAGCCTATCAAATTTGAAATAAGCTGTTTAAATGAGGCAGAAGCTGAGCGTATCTATGATGAGATCGCAGAAGCTATGAAGACTTACGGTTGGGAGGCTCCAATACAGATTTGGACTGATATGCCAGACCCTAAAAAGCCTGATGAAGTCTTTCACTACATTAGATTAGGAGAGTGGGCCAATGGGTTCGATGCTTAAAGAGGCGTTACTTATCCCGCTGAAGGTAGTATTTTTTGTAATACTTTACCTTGCGGTTTATCAGCCAGCTTCTCTAGGATGGCTACTAGCTTACTTTGCGTTTCTGTACGTCTTATTTAAGATTATCAGGAAGTACAGACCGTAAGTTTTCTTTGGTTTTTTCAAGCAACTGTTGGCGCTCTGTAGGAGACATTTTGTATAGATCGCGACCCGCGTTGTATGCAGCAGTTCCTAGAGCTCCAACTCCTGCAGCAGTTGCTATTTCAGGCGCTAATAGACCCATCGCCCCTACAGTTGCTAACCCGCCTAGACCCGCTCCAAGTCCTGAAATCGCGCTTCCAGTCGTGTCACCGTGCCTAAAACGATTTATCGCATCTTGAACGTCTAGAGCGGTTCCTGCCCCGCCTAGAGCAGAGCCAGCGACTCTAGCTGCAGATTTAAGTAACGGTAGAGCGCCTTGTACCGTTTTTTGAACTGCTCCTCTAATTCCTGGAGAAAACTCATACTGGCTTATATCTATTCTAGGAGACATGCCTGTAGGAGCTACTCCCTGAGCTACTGGATCAACCACTGGAACTTGCTTATATCCAATACCAGAAGGATTTTGAACTCTAACGCTGCTAGGATACGTTGGACGACCGTGAACATCTTTTACAGCTTCTTGAACATCGTGCTGACTAACGATAGTTCTACCAGTTAAGTCTTCAAGATCTTTAATAGGAACATCTTGATACTGCTTACCTAGCATCTTATTTAGGTAGGTTTGTAAGCTAGCAGGAGAGTTTGGATTGAATGAGTCTATGTAGCGTTTAAGCCCTAAACCCGCTTGAGCTCCTGCGCCAGCTTCAAGTCCTGCTTTGGCTCCAGTTAATCCTGAGGTCAGCGCTTCTTGAGGTGTAACATTACTAAACGGTACGGGCATCTCTTTATCAGGAACTCTAGCATCATTTACCGATGTATTAACGACAGGGGAAGGTAGTTCACCCCCGACTCGCTTATGCATGTTGATTAAGTAATTTAGAGTTTCATCAGGCAATTTACTAACATCACCTGTTTTTATAAATTCATGGTGAGGACCGGCATTCCAAGCAGCTAAAATCTTTGTAGCATCAGGTCCAATATTTGGGTTTTGAATGTAGTTTTTGAACTGCTTTATAGCGCCGTTCATGTTTTGATCAAGATCTAATGGATCAGTTATACCTAACTCTTTAGAGGTATCAGGCATAAATTGAAAAAGTCCTTGAGCTTTTTGACCTTTGTATCTGCCTTCTTTGATCTCAGGACCTTCAGCATTAGGTCTCAAACTGCTTTCATGAAAAGCAAGTGGTACGATCAGGTCAGGATTTAATCCTGCGCTCAAGGCTTTTTTAGATAAAACATCAGCTACATATAACTGAGTGTCATTCAGTTTAGAAGGGTCAAAAGTAGTTATTTGGTCAGCCATTTTAGCCTCTATTGAGGAGTTTGTTTCAGCTTGTCACGTCTTGCTTTTTCAGCTTCTAAACGTTGTATTATTGATCCAGAGGGAGCTTCTTGAGTTGTTCCTGCAGCTACGGGCGCATTTGTAGGTTGTCCTGCGGCATAGGCTTTTCCATGAAGTTCGTACGCTTTTTTGTATTCAGGTTGAGTGTAAAACTGAGAATATGTAACTCCCCGTTCTCTATTCAATTTATCAAAAAGATCATGTTGTTCAACATCCCAAGCAGCCCTGTTTTTAAACTCATTGAGTTTGCTTTGGAAAGCGCCATACATATCATCTTGTGAGCTAGGATGTAAACTTTGAGCAAACCGAAGTCTAAAGTCTGAGACTCTAGCGCTTCCGGGCATACTCTTCATGTACTCTGCTTCAGCGATACCGCGTTGTCCATCAATATCGTTAATAGCATTAATCAATTCATCATCACCACCGACTCTACGAATAGCACTTTGCATCGCAGCAATAGATTTTTCACTATGATCGCCTTGCAAAAACGATGATACAACGTCAGCGACATCGCCTTTTTTGAAAAGACCGAGTTGAGATTTTACTCCTGGTTTATCCAATATCGTTTGAATACGCTCATAAACAGGAAGCATAGCTTCACCGGCTCGCCTATTACTCAAAAGAGTTTGAGCGCCTCCTACATCTGCTGAAGCTTGTTTTGTTCCGGTTTCTTTTCTGGCTGCTGCCTCAACATCATGATCTTCCAATGTTTTTGGGGCTCCCCGCTCATTTGTTCCAAACATTTTTGTTAACATTTGAACTTGAGCTGCTTCAGGCGCTTTATTAAAATTTTCATACTCTTGTGCCGTCATACTAAACCTACCAAAAGGCGTGGTGTACGTTTTCTGCTCTTGTCCGGGTATAGACTGGTCAGTGATGTATTTTCCAGTTTTTTGGTTAAATACAACTCCATTTTGAGCTATCAAATAATTAGGCAAGCCTTGCTTAGCAGCTTCAGTCAAAAGACTAATACGCTCTTTATCTTCTGGATGAGCAGCTGCGTAGTTAAGCGCGTCCTGCATCGTTAACGATCTTGGAGTTTTAGTATCATTAGGATGGACATCAGCACCGACTAAAGTAACGCTACTAGGAGCGCTCGGCTCTGCAGGAGAAGGATTATTAGGACTAGCGACTGCGGTTGTTCCGGCAGTTGTAGAAGGTTGACCGCCGATCAATTTAGTAAAGTCTTCCTGCGCTTGCGATTGCTTACCAAGTTCATACTTTGATTTAATCAAATCAAGACGGGCTTTTGCTAATGGAATTTGATTCTTTTGCTGTTCTTCTTGGTAACGACCAACAACGTTACCTACGTTACCAAGTGACTCTCCAAAACTACCGGTACGTCCTGGGTTTAAAAACGCTCCAGCGATCTGGAACCAAGGAACTTGAGAACCTTGATTGGCTTGTCTGTCAATAACCGACTGATATTGATTCAAGGCTTGCATGTACTGCTGCATCGGGCTTGCTTGAGCAGGCATAGCTGGCGAAGCTGATGGCAATGCGCCTGCGGGAGCTCGTACCGGAGCTTGAACTGGAGCAGCGACTTGAGCCGGCGCAGCATTAGCAAGCGTTGGTCCTGAAGTGTTTAAAGCGCTGCTTTGAGGATTTCCAGATACGTAACTTCCCCACGTTGGAGGATCTACATTTATCGCGGAATCCAATGGAGATGTTGTGATTTCTTGCGCCATAATTTATCCTTAACCGCCGGTAATGCTGTTTAATATCTTTTGGCCAGCCGTTGAACTCGCTGCGTTTGTCAACGCATTCACGATACCGGCTCCAGTAGATGCAACTCCAAGTGCTGTAGACAGAGGAGACGTTTGATAAGCGCCAGGTATGGGTCCTGTGTACGTTTGAGAAGTTGCGGTTGGTATAGTTTGACCTTGTAATAACGAACCGTATTGTTGTAAAGCCGTAAGCGGATAGTTGATACCCGCTTGGGTCAAGGCTTGTTGTTGAGCGCCGATAGTCGCGTTTGCGTTGATAGCTGCTAGAGCATCGGACTGCTGTTGTTGAGCGGCAGCTGCCTGTTGTTGTGCGGCTGCTAGCTGATTTGCTTGTTGCGTGTTTGTTAGTGCACCTAAAGACTGTCCTGCAGCTAGTTGATTAGCAGCTTGATTTTGAGCAGCTGTAAGCGCTTGTCCATAGCCTGTTTGCTCAGCTGCGGCTTCTTGCGCTAAAGCTGTGGTATCAGCCGATGAAATACCTTGAGCTAGGGCTTGAGCTCCGCGCTGCGATCCAAACTGCCCTGATCCTACAGCACCGCCAGTGATCGCGGGCGATAAGTTTTGAGCAATGTTCTGTTGATTTAGCGCTTGTATGGAGTTTACAACGTTTTGCGTGTAAGGATCCATGAACTGTCCAATTTGACCAGCTACATTAGTACCTTGAGTCAAATATGGTTGCGCTACACCAGGAGCGTTTAACCCTAAAGCGCCTTGCGTTGTTTGCCCTGCTTGCGTTAGTCCTGGTTGATATGTTTGTCCAGCAGCTTGTACTCCAGAAAATGCGGCTTCTTGATTTGCTGTATTTGGAGCCGAATACATATTACCAAGAGCTGATGCACCTTGAGTAGTCAAAGTGTTTAAATAATCTTGATAAAACTGAGGCAGCGTTGTAGATTGGGCTTGCGTCGTTGTAATATTGGGTAAAGCGCCCCCCTGCGTTGCTGAACCGCTAGACGAGCCTGCGTTTGCTAGCGTAGCGGGAGTCGGCGTAAAAGCATTAGTCGTCGTAGTCATTTGTGTTTACCTTTTAAGTATTCAAGCGGACTTTTCGCTTTGGGGGGTATTTTATCAATAGGAGCGCTACGTTTATGTTTACGTATCGCTTCTCTCATCTTGTCTAAAGCCTCAGCACCTGCTTTATTAGACCCATCGCCTAGAGCGGACACGGTGTCAGCATCAAAAACATACTCGCCATCAGCGAGCATAGCGGGGATATCATCGCTTTGTCCAGTTCCTGGACCTTGTACATGCTTACCTAACCCGCCGGTTCTAAATAGAGCTTTTCCATTATAGTTTGGATGATGGTGGTCTGGCACTCTTTCTTTGATCACTTTTACAAAATCAGGATCAAACTTATCTAAGTCGTTTTTAACTTTACCGCCTTTAGCATATCCCGATGTTGGAGAAAGTTCTCCTTGGTATTCGTGTGACATGATGTTACCTAACGCACCCTGAGAAGGTGAGTACGTTGGAACGATGCTAGTCATCAAACCCGATAAGGGATCAGCCCAAGCAGTTGTTTTTGAAGCTCCAATTTTTGAAACTCCAGGATTAAGCGTTTGATTCCAAGGACCTGAGCTAGAACCACCTGTAGTCCCGCCTGAAGCGGTTACTGGTATAGAGCCTGAAGAGTTTGTTAACGATGATGCTAGTTTTGCCGCGGCAGCCGCATCTGCAAGTCCTGAAGTTCCCGCTAAAGCAGCAGCTTGAGCAGCTGTAAGACCTTGAGTTGCATTAGCGGCAACACCCGCAGCCGCAGCTGCAGAAGCAGCTTCTGGGGTCATTCCAGCAGCTATGTTAGCAGCGACAGGATCAGTCGCTATCGCTAGATCACCTGCAGTTGCTCCTGCGGTAGGTACAAATGCTGTATTTGCTAGATCAACAGGTAAAGACCCGCCCGCTGTAGCTCCTGCCGCTGCTGGTAGAGCTCCTGATGCTGCTTCAGTTCCGGCTTGTCCTAACCCTAAACCCGTCAATCCGCTCGCCTCATCTGCAGCCGCAGCAGAAGTAGCGCCAGTCGCAGTAGATGCGGGAATAACATCAGCACCTAAAGTGTCAGTTCCGACTGTGTCTAATAATTCAGGAGCGTAAATCGCAGCAGCGACTAAAGCTGCGTCTTTTACAAAAGGATTATTGTTAAAAAACCCTCCTGGTGATCCTGGATTATATGTCAGATTTTGTGTTGCACTTGAAATGGGAGAAGTTGAACCTGTTTTGGGATCAACTGTGAAAAAATAATTTAAAGAGCCTCCAGTGCCATCACCGGAGGTCACTGCATAAGTGTTTGGAGCTGGGGTAACTAGATTACCTGATGCATCCTTATAAGGCTGTGTAACTGGTACAGGTGTAAAGCCTTGACTAGCGATATCATTTATATTGCCGGAGGAGTTGACGGCCAGCATCACATTATCCAACCCAGCCGTTTTAATTTGAGCTTGGTTGCTGTACGGGCTTAAAAGATCGGATAGTGATGGAGTTGTAGATGCTGTCATGATTAAATCTTATTTGGAACTGCTAAATTCATTGAGCCCGTCATCTGTTCTGCCCAATCTCTCCAGTTAGTAAAACCTCTTGGATCAGGACAACCTGATTGAGTAAAGTAGCCGATTCCGGCCAACGCGCTCGCCCAAAGTGTCCATTCATTTTCAGGAACAGTTCCAAGTTGATTTGCCGCAAATAACTCAGCCATACGTGCGCACCACGTATCCCAAGTCAAATCACGTGAATCATATACAATAGCCATTATGGGTTACCTGTTCCGCGAACGTCGCCGGTTGTGACGGACAATAGGTTTTTACCCATCTGGTATGTGCCATTATAGGTGTTAGATTCAAAACGAAGCCGCATCTCACGACGTTGCTCACGCATATCAATTTTTAAAGTTCCTGGGGTGAAATTATAAGGGCTAGACGGCTGGTCAACGTCATCAGCATAACCCTTACCAGTTACGATCACGTCCATTTCACCGCTTTGTACAAAATCAGGCTCAATACGCTCTAAACGAGTCCATAAATTGTCTCCTGGCTGTTGTACAGAGCCGACTAAACCGCTCAAAGTACCTAGACTTGGAGTTTCAAAAGCTGAATATACAGCATCTACATTAGTCAAATACACTTGATCAACGCCTGATTCATGCTGCCAAAGAGTATAAAACTGTTTAAGAGTTACGTTTACAGTTAAATTCGATCCAGTAGCCGGCGCGATAGCCGTCGTTGTTAGCACCCCTGAAAACGTATTAGTGTAAGACCCACCGTTTATGATTGATAAACCTGTTATCACTCCGCTAGAAACGCTAGTCACTAAAAATGTAGCTTGAGTACCCGCTCCACCGTTTAGCGTTATACGGTTATTTACTGCATAACCGGTACCTCCACTAACGATAGTCACTGCTGTAACTTCATAACCAGACGGTACATTACCCGCCCAGATCGGTTTAGGAAACACCTCAGAAAACGCGCCTGCAGATCTCTGAGCGCCTACAGCTTGCCCCGCATCGTACCATGTTTTTTCACGAACATTGTATATGATTGCGTCTGTGCACTCAGTAGCATCTCCCTTAGGATAGAACCACCATATTTCTCCAAAACGAGGTACTTTTGAGCACCATACTTTTTGGCGTTGAGTGTAGTTTAAATTGTCAAAAAAGTAGTTTTGATTTGTATCATTGGGTATTTCTTGTACAACGCCGTTATACATCAAAAAGCGGTCAACTCCTACCCAATAGTAAATACCATCATACTCAATAACAGAGCTAGACGACATGATTGAAGTTTGGCTACTGATCAGGTCATAAGACCAGTAAAACGTTTGCCCGCCTGCGGTTGTTGGTGCGTAGCTAACGCGAATAAGAGCGTCAAGAGCCCAGAACAATCCGCTAGGCGAGGTGGTACCTCCGCGAATAGGTAAGCCTTTTACAATTTTACCAGTCGCTACGTTGTTAGAGTTTGCATCTGGTGATACCCAATTACTAAAATCACCGGCTGAGCAGTTTTGTATTAATCCGTTATTCCCGTATACAAATAAGTACGGGTGGATCATAACGCAACCGCCTGAAACCGCGATGTTGTTATCAAAAGTAACCGTCGTTGAACCTGAGCCGGTAGCAGCGATAGACAATGTAACGCTAGTTCCAGATACCAGAGTCACAACCGTCCCGCTGGCTATATAAGTGCCGGTTACAGTTTGCCCTGCTGCTATACGAATATTACTAGCTGCTAGAGTCAGCGTTGTTGTACCATTAGCTGTAGCTGATGCTGTAAATACGCCCACTTTTGACATCGAGGGGCTGCCAAACGTTCCGGGAAACTGACCGTATAAAACTGGCGTATTTACAGTTGAGTCAATGTTTGCTAAGTTTTGCCCAGGATGAGCGACTAGGTTATTATTTGCTCCGCCGGTGGAGTCATAACCGATATCAAATTGCCAGAGGTTGTTTACACTAGAGGTAAAATTCGACAGGCTATATTGCGTTGGTCCAAAACCGGTACCGTCATCATTGTCAGTTTGCCATTGTTCCAAACCGCTTGAGTAACCGGAAACGATATAGTTGAGTCCGTTATTAGAGGTCATTTGCATACCTCTTGATATACCGCTAGCATCTAAAAAGATGCCTTTATAGCCTCCAATTTTACGCGGACGCCCGCGTTGAAATCGAACCCAGACCCCGTCTACATAACGATTGGTGTCGAACTGAGTTCCATCTCTTTGCACTCCAGGAGCAGGAGCGAGGGCTATGACTTTTGCGGTCAAAACGAGCCTCCATTAATACCTAGAGGTACTACCAAACCGGTGGAAGAAAATGTAGCTACATTTGAACCTGAAATTGTAACTCCTACTTGCCCGCTTGTCGGCTGATAAAACCCAGTCGTTAAGTCGCCAACGTAGTTAAATGTAGGTGTAGCAGCTGAGCCAGGAGCTAATGTAATAGAGGTGTTTGTATAAGATCCAGCAGAATACGTGTTTGCGTTGTATACATTTGTTCCATCACAAATGGCGATAACAGACTGGTTAGGGTTAATCGCTAAAATCGCTCCACCTGAAGCTACAGTTCTAAATGATAGAGTGTAGGATCCAGTAGTGCTATTTGTGATTGAATATAGTTGAACTGTAGACGGTAAATAAACGGTTTGATTTGACGTTAGAGTACCGCTATATGTTTGTATCGTGTTAGAGGCTTGAGCTGAGGTTAGAGTTAATGAACCTCCAGTAACAGTCAAAGCGAGTTGCGTATACGCAAAAGTGTTTGACCGCCCGTAGCCGTACGTATTCCAACCGCTAGCACCATTAGATACTATCACTAAAGATTCTGTCAGCTGCAACTGTTGCGTTGAATTACTATTGATTGTATCTGTGCCCGATGGGGTTATAGTCACAATCCCTGATCCGTCATTAGCAATCATGCAAGACCAGCCGTTACCAACTAAGGCGCTAGAGGGTAAGTTGATAACCCCTGCTCCAGTATTCCAAACTAAAAATGATGATTGATATGTTGAGTTTATAGTAAAAGGCGTTGAATTAATGAAAGTAACTGGGTTATTTTCATTTAGAGTCAGTCCTGAGGCAGCTAACCCGTAACCGGCGAGTTGTGCTGCGTTTGCCGATGTAGTGCTAGCACCAAAAGTGACGGCTGCCCAAATACCTTGTACAGTTGTATTATCTGTAAGCCATATAAACTGAGATACACCTGATAGAACCGTTACGATACTACCGCCGTTATTATCAAACACATTAAAAGGGTTTGAGCCTGTGTTTCTAACGAGAACTGATTGTCCAGTAGATACCTGAGTAGCAGGGGGCAATAAAATAGCTAGACCGGTTGTAGTCGCTGTAACGTCTAAAATACTACTGATGGGTGTATTCGTGTTACCATTGATAGGCCACTGAAGAGTAGTATTTGAGCTAATTGTGATAGACTCATAACTAATAGACGAAGGCGATATCGTTTGTCCAGTAAAAGGGTTGACGTATGATGTCATAATTAAGAGTCCTGTGCAACGGTTTGACGATCAACCAATCTAAGCTGATCTTCAGTTTTCAACGCGCTCATCGCTTCTTGGAAAAGCTGCTCCCAGACTTGAAGTCTAGAGTCGTCTTTTAAGAACGTTGCCGTTTGTTTTAAAGTGCCGAACAGCATAGCATTAGGCGCGTTTTGAGTCAACCAGTTTGTTTGATTATCTGAAGCTAGAGGCTGTAAACGAGTATAACATAGAGCTTCAAACGAGTAGGCTTGGTTTGGAGTGGGCGCAACAAACCAGTGATCGTAGTCATAATCAGCATAATATAGAGGCTGATCAGTTGCAGAAACGTTAGGCCAGTAATTATTTAAATACTCTAGCTTACGTAAAAAGATAGGTTGTTTTTGACCTGAGGCGCTTACTAACGTCATTGATACCGTTTTACGCCATCTAGCCGGTTTGGCTATTATCGGGTTTCCTGCGTTCATAACCGAATCAACTACCTCTAGCTGGCCTAAAGTCTTAATGACTTGAGCGATTTCAAATTCAGCTAGAGTTATCGCCGTCGGTATATAATTGACGACTGCTGCGTCTGAACGCTCAAGGTACTGAAGCACCGTAGAGGTCAAACTATCATAAGTCAATACAAAAGACGGCGTAGTCATGAGATAAACCTCAAATTTTTGCTAAATTATAACTCTTTTAAGCTGATAAGATGGTAAGAGCTTTGCTTGTCAAATGTTTACGCTCCTCTAAACCGTTTAACCCACCATTTACCACTTTACATAAGCCTTCTTCATTACCTGC
>Ga0007862_1000186_pt1 | contig 21176 bp, 20 predicted proteins | sample CryBogCBH20Aug07_FD_71206 | JGI IMG/M metagenome (GOLD analysis project Ga0007862, IMG submission 71206) | Freshwater microbial communities from Crystal Bog, Wisconsin, USA - CBH20Aug07 | ecosystem: Environmental > Aquatic > Freshwater > Lake | place: Crystal Bog, Wisconsin, USA | collected... | reverse complement strand
CGGATGTGGTCTCAATCTGATCCTTGATTTAGATGACTGCTTGGTGAGGGCTGAGGGTTGGTTTTAGACAACCCTCAGTCTCAAGTCTTGATTTTTGGGATTGTTTGAGCCGCTATCGACGGCAATTAATCCCAGCTGTTGACGTCCTGGTCTTCCCCTTCGCCACCTTCGGTGTTGTCCGCGCCCAATGTGAAGATGTCGAATTTACCGTGCTCACCTGGAGTGACGTAATGGTAAGCATTGTTCCACGGATCGGCTGGCATCTTCTTTTTCCGTAGATAAGGACCATTCCAGTAGGCGGCACTGGCAGGCTGTTCAATCAGTGCGCCAAGGCCTTCTTCGCTCGAAGGGTAACGGCCTACATCGAGACGATACATGTCGAGCGCCGAGGAGAGCTCCTCAATCTGGAGTTTTGCAGTCTTTGTCTTGGATTCGCCAAGGTGCTTGATGACCTGTGGGCCAACGAGCCCGGCCAGAAGGCCGATGATCGCCAAGACAACGAGCAGTTCGATGAGAGTAAAACCTGCCGAGGCTCTGAGCGCGGCGCGAACATGATGAATATTTTCTTTTTTCATGGTGTGGTCTGCATCAAGGGTCAATAGGCTCTCGTCCAGAAGGCATGAAGGCGCTTGGGCAAGAGGTGATGGATTGGGAAATGGTCCATTAGAAGGCGAGATCATTGACGCTCAGGATGGCCATCAAGATAGAGATAATTATGCCTCCGATCATGATGCCAAGGCCAACGATGAGAATCGGCTCAAGAAGGGCGAGAAGCCTCTGGATCGAGATTTTGATTTCTTTGTCATAGGTCGTTGCGACTCGGTCCAGCATTTCCGGTAACTGAGCTGATTCTTCGCCAAGCTTGATCATTTGCATGGCCAGCGAGGGGAAAATCTGTGCCTCCATCAAAGGCGCGGTCAATCCGCCCCCTTCCTTGAGGCTGGTGACGGCCAGTTCAAGCTTTTGTCCGACCAACCGGTTGTCCAGTGTGTCCTTCACGATCGAAAGCGCGGCCAATAGCGGAACACCATTAGACATCAGTGTTGCCAAGGTTCGGCTAAAACTCGCAACCTGGAATTTGAGAATCAGGTCGCCAAAAAGGGGCAATTTAAGCATCCACCCATCCCAAACCAATCGGCGGACGGGGTCGGACCGCTGATACTTGACCCAGCTACTGGCAATGAGCCCGACGGGGATGGCGACCCACCAGAAGTCGCGGATGGCATCGGCGGTGCCGACCACAATCTGTGTCGGTACCGGCAGTTCCTTGCCGGCGCTGTCAAACATTTCAGTGAACTGAGGAACAACAAAGGTGAGGAGGAGCAGCAAAGAACTTATGGCCATGATCACCAAGATGAGGGGATAGATCATCGCCGTTGTCACCGTATCCTTGAGCTCTTTGGAGCTCTCCAGATATTTGGTGAGTCGATCGAGAACAACCTCCAGGGCCCCGCCGGCTTCACCTGCACGGATGAGGTTGAGGTAAAAGCGAGAGAAAACAGGTCCTTGGGCTTCCAGGGCATCCGAGAGTTGGGCGCCGCCTTTGATGCGCTCGAGAATCTTGCTGATCATCTGGTTGAAATCGGGCTCCGTGGCGCTGAGCTCCAAAAGGACAGATAGAGCCCGGTCCAATGGGAGCCCGGCCTCAAGCAGGGTCAGCAATTCTCGGGTGAACAGGGAGACCTGTTTGTGTGAAATCTTGAGGCGACGGCGTCGCATTCGCAGGAAGTCTAGTGGACTGGATCCAGCGATGGCGATTCTGATCGGCAGAAGGCCTTCGTTCTGGAGCGCGAGAATCAGTGCAGCCTCGCTGGCTGACTCGCGCTCCTCCTCAATGGTTTCACCATCTCGATTGACGGCCTTAACGAAATAGACGGCCATGCTGTGCCTAGGTGTCTGAAGTCACGCGGATGACTTCTTCAACGGTGGTCAGGCCCCGCACCGCCTTGCGAATGCCGTCGTCGTACATGGTTTCCATGCCCTCCAAAAGGGCTTGGTCCTCGATTTTGCGAGCGGGTGCATTCGTCATGACCAAGCGGCGAATGTCATCGGTCATGACCAGTAGTTCTGATATCGCCAATCGTCCACGGTAACCTGTGCCATCACAGGCCTCACAGCCTTTGGGGCGGTAAAGCAGAACTTCTCTCGCTTCACTGAAATTCCAGAGTTTAAGCTCCGCGGCAACTTCCGGCATCGGCTCGAAAGATTCGCGGCAATGCGGGCACAAACGACGAACCAATCGTTGTCCCAGAATTCCATTGACGGTCGATGCTATCAGGTAATCTTCAAGCCCCATGTCGAGAAGGCGAGTGACACCGCCGGCGGCATCATTCGTGTGCAGGGTGGAGAGAACCAAGTGACCGGTCAGGGCGGACTGAACCGCGATGCGGGCGGTCTCGATGTCACGCATTTCGCCGATCATGATCACATCAGGGTCCTGTCGAACGATGGATCGCAATGCAGCTGCAAAGGTGAGTCCTATCTGGGGCTTGGTCTGGATCTGATTGACACCCTCAAGCTGATACTCGACAGGGTCCTCGACGGTGATGATCTTGCGATCTGGGGTATTGATCTTGTGGAGTGCGGTATAGAGCGAGGTGCTTTTACCGCTACCGGTCGGGCCCGTGATGAGGATAATGCCGTGGGGTTGTTCCAGAACACCAAGAAATCGATTGAGGGCCTCGCCCTCAAAGCCGAGGCTACCAAAATCAAATTTGATGCTCTCCTTGTGGAGCAGTCGAATGACGACGCTTTCACCGTGCATGGTGGGAACGGTTGAAACACGAAGGTCAAGTTCTTTGCCCTGAACCTGCAGTTTTATCCGACCGTCCTGAGGCAATCGACGTTCTGCAATGTTCAGTTTGGCCATGATTTTGATGCGCGAGATCACGGCTGCCGTGGATCTTACCGGAGGGGATTCCACTTCACGCAGGACGCCATCGACCCGGAAGCGCACTTTAAGGACCTGCTCGAAGGGTTCGACATGGATATCGGAGGCTCTCATTTCGACGGCACGCTGCATGATGAGGTTCACCATGCGGATAACCGGAGCTTCCGAAGCCAGATCCTTCAAATGCTCAACATCGGCTTCATTGACATCTTCGTCGCTTCCAAAGGTGTCGACGATTTCACCCATCAGACTTTTCCCGGGACCCATCTGGGTTTCCAGTGCTCGGTCAATCTCAGAACCAATCCCGATGCGCACTTCGATAGGGCGGCCGCAGGCCAAATGAAGGGCCTCAATGACCTCCTCGTCAAAGGGATCCGTAAGGGCCACGACCACCGCCTTCTCGTCCCCCGAAATTCCGACCACGTGATTTTCTTTCAGGAAACGGGCCGATACGTGCTCTGGAAGGGGTGACGCCTCGGGGAAATCATCCGGGTTGATGAGGGGTTTTCCACTGACGCCGGAGAGAATTTCTGCGGTATCCCGCTCGGAGAGGATTCCCAGTTTGAGCAGCAGTGCAGGAAACCGTGTCTCATCCGTCTGGAGCGCAAGTCGCTCCGCACGGACAACTTCAGATTCGCGCATTTTTCCACGCTCTACCAATGCCTCAGTAAAGGGCTTGTAGCGTTGGGACATCGCACTGACGGGATCGTCGGCTTGGGTTTTTTCGACCGATAAAGGATCAGCAGACAAAGTTTAGGGTCTCGCAGGTGAGCAGACGAGGGTGAGTTTAACGCAGCGCTCAACGCGCCTCCAATTTTTGGCTTTGGTGCCGCCGGCAATTGGATCCATCGGCTATCATGAGGTATCTAGCCAACGAGACCTAAAGATGAATGTTCATGCCTCACAGATACTCGAGCGTTTTCTTGATCGGGGACTCATTTCGAGCCTGAAGGGAAGTGATCAGCTTTTTCTGAGGCTATCGCCGATTGAGGAATGCCGGCCGGGGGATCTTGTATTTATCGACCATCCTAAATATTTGGCGCAGGTCCGGGCGCAGCAGCCGGCAGGTGTTGTCACCACAGGCGAAATCGCCGAGCAGTTGGTGGATGTTTCCGGGCTGGCCATTCTGATTTCACCAAATGTGCGGTTGGCCATGGCCATCCTGAAACAGACCTATGCAGATCGGGATGTTCGCGAGACTGAGTGGCCCAGGATTCATCCCAGCGCGGTCATCCATGACAGCGTGAGTATTCCCGATGATGTCTTGGTCGGGCCTGGAGTCGTTCTGGGGCGTGGGGTGAAAGTCGGAGCCGGGGTTGTCTTCATGGCCAATGTGGTGGTCGAGCATGATGCGGTCATCGGAAGCGAGACGGTGTTGCACCCGGGCTGCGTGGTCGGTTACGGGTGCGAGGTCGGTGCCGGAGTCATTCTCAAGGCGGGCTGTGTGATTGGCTCGGAGGGTTTTGGCTTTGCTCAAGATGCCGAGCGGAAAAATTACCGGATACCTCACACAGGAACTGTCATTATTAGTGATGGTGCGGTGATTGGTGCGAACACCAACATCGATCGGGGTACTTATGGCGCAACGGTCGTCGGGACGGGGGCCGTAATTGATGCCATGTGCCATCTCGGGCACAACGTTGAGATTGGGGATCACAGTATTTTGTGCGCCCATACGGGCCTTTCAGGCTCGACAAAGTTTGGAAAGCGCGTCATTGCTTCGGGCCAGACCGGAACTTTGGATCACGTCACCGTTCCGGACAATACGGTTCTTCTGCATCGATGCGGCCTCAACAACAGCATCAAGGAGCCAGGCATGTATGCGGGTGGCCCGGCGCAGCCGCTTCAGCAGTACCTCAAAAATATGGCGGTGATGCCGAAATTACACGAGGTGTGGACGCGGCTTCGAACCTTGGAAAAAAAGGTCACGGAGTTGATGGAGCGATCCTCTTCATGACGTTTTTTACCTCCTTTTCCGCTAGGCGGCCTCGGTGTAGTCCGTGAAAATCGCAACATGGAATGTTAATTCGCTCAATGTCCGACTCCCTCACGTAACAGAGTGGCTTGAGCGTGAAACACCGGATGTCCTTGCCGTTCAGGAAACCAAGATGGAGGACCATAAGTTTCCTGCGGAGGTTTTCGCTTCATTAGGGTATCGATCGGTTTTCAGTGGCCAGAAAACCTATAACGGGGTTGCGGTAATTTCGAGGCAAGAACCGCTGGATCCCGTAATGGATATTCCGGGTTTTGATGATCCTCAGCGGCGGGTAATGGCCGTCACCTTGGGTGATGTTCGCGTGGTCAACCTCTATATTCCCAATGGGAGCGAGGTCGATTCAGATAAGTACCGCTATAAGCTCGCGTGGCTGGAGGCCTTGATCGGTTGGCTTGGGAGGGAGCGCAAGCGGTATCCCCGAACCATTGTCCTCGGTGATTTCAATATTGCTCCTGAAGATATGGATGTTCATGATCCCTCCCAGTGGCAAGGCAAAATTCTTTGTAGCGCTCCGGAGAGAGAGGCCTTTAAGCGGTTGCTGGATCTTGGCTTTCATGATGCCTTTCGGCAATTCGAGCAGCCTGAGAAAAGCTTCAGTTGGTGGGACTACCGTATGAATGGATTCCCTCGCAACCTGGGGCTTCGAATCGACCATATTCTCTTCAGTGAGGCGCTTCGGCCCGAATTAACCGGCTGTTTGATCGATCGGGAGCCACGAAAGCTCGAGCGCCCGTCGGATCACACCCCTGTTGTAGCGGTTTGGGGCTGAATCTCCCTTAGCCCCAAGGTCGGATGGGTTCGTCCGGTTGATCGACCGGGAGGTTGCCTGCTCCACCCAGCGCCTTGAAGACCGAAATCAGGTAAATCGTGGTTTGAGCTCGGCACTGGGCGAGCCTGATTTCTTCGGTGTAGATCGCCCGTTCACTGTCCAAGACATCGAGGAAGTTGGAAACCCCCTCGCGATAGCGCAGCTCGGCGAGTCGGCGCGATTCCCGGAGATTTTCTACCGAAACTTCAAGATTTTGCCTTCTCTCCTCTTCTTTCAGCAGGAGCCGAAGGCCGGTTTCAGTTTCCTTTAAAGCCTCAAGGATGGTTTTCTCATACTGAAAATAGGCTTCCTTCTGGCGAGAGTCTGCAAGGTCAATTCCTGCCCTGATTCGGCCAAAATTGAAAATGGGCTGCATGATCGCGCTTCCGCTAGCCCAGGAAAAGGCGGTCGATCGGAACAGATTTTCAAGGTCAGAGTTCTGGACCCCCATGAAGGCGGCGACGGAGATCTTCGGGAAAAGTTCTGCAAATGCGGCCCCTTGAGTGGCAGTGGCCGCAGCAAGGTTGCGTTCGGCTTCACGAATGTCGGGGCGAAGTCGCAAGGTATCGGCGGGTTTGACCAGAATTCTGCGGTCTGTAGGAACCGGTACGCTGCCTTCCTTTTCAAGCAGCCCTCGGAGGCTTCCAGGCTGCGTTGCCAGAAGCAGTTCGATCTTATGCTGAGACTCGCTCAGAAGTCCCTCTAGTCTGGGGATTTCCGCTTCGGTGGCTTTGAGGAGGGATTTCTCGCGGGTGGTGTCGAATCGCGTGCCCACCCCCTCGACAAACAGTCGCTCCGTCAAATTAAGCGTATGGGACTGTGCCTTGATGTTGCTCCGAGTGATGCGAAGGAGGGATTGCAGATTCCTGTAGGTTACGTACTCCTTGGCGATTTCCGAGGACAGCAAAACCCAGGCTTCCCGGTAGTTTTCTGCGGCACCCTCATTTAAGGCGGTGGATGCCTCAAGTTTCCGTCGCAGTCGACCAAAGAGGTCAATTTCCCAGAAGGCATCGAGGCCTGTTAAGAGGAATCCCCATTGGTTCTGCGTCCCCGAGTTGGTTTGGCGCGGGAATACGTTGTCCAAATAGGTGCCGGCCGCTGTCGCTCCAACCTGGGGAAAAAGCGAGGCGCGGTTGGCCAATTTTTCGGCACGCGCTTGGTCAATCCGGGTCAAAGCGACCTTGAGGTCCAGATTACCGGACTTGCCCTTCTGTTCTAGTTCATCCAAAACCGGATCATTCAGCGTGTGCCACCAAGTCTCAAGATCGGATTCCTGAATCGGCTTGAGACGGGCCCCGGCCTCTTTTTCGGAAGGCCAGTGCTCAGGGACATTGGAGCTGGGCTTCACATAATCGGGGCCCACGGCGCAGCCCGAAAGAGTGCAAATGATGCCAAGGAGGGCAGATTTAGGACTACGCAAGCGCATGACCTCTTAGAAAATGATGGACCGCAAAGTCGATCAAACGCTGGGCCTCTTCGGGCGAAAGTCGATCATTGACGCCGGTCAAGCAACGAAAGTGAGGTATGCCCTTCAGCATGCCAAGCAAAAGTTGGCCAGATGCTCCAGGGTCAGGAATGGTCAAAGCTCCCGAATCGTTCAGTGATCGGAGGTAAGCCGAGAGCAGGTCGAGATTGGGCTGTATGACGGTTTGGTCCATCAGTTGAGCCAATTCCGGGCAATGATGATGCTCTGCAATGATCAGGCGATAAAGTGCAAGGGACTCGGGATTGAAAATTGTCTGGACAAAGGATTCTGCGATGGCCCTGATCCCGGTTTCAGGGGGGAGCCCAAGGGTTTTTGCCCGATCCATGCTGCCAACCAGTGAGCTGCACTGGGTCTGAATGACAGCGATGAAAAGATCGTGCTTGTTACCGAAATGGCTGTATAGCGTTGGTTTTGAGACCGGGGCCTCTTCCGCAATGGCATCCATGCTGGCGCCACGGTATCCAGAGCGGACGAAAATGGTGCGTGCGGCCTTGAGGATGGTTTCGCGTTTGCTTGGGATCGCAGACATCGACAGTTCGGGGGGCGGTTGCGGGAGAATCAGTTCATAACTATCATAGACTAAACTAAACCGTTTAGTAACAATCCCCCATGCCCACCGATAAAAAGCCCGTATTCGTTGTTATAGCCCTCGTCCTGTTAGGTCTCCTGATTCTATGGTGGCGTCTGGCGGTTTGGCCTTACGAAACTACGGAAAACAGTTACCTCAAGGCCCATATGACTCAGGTGAGTCCTAGAGAGTCGGGTTACGTCAGGGACGTTCTGTTTGAGGACAATCAGAAAGTGGCGACCGGTGATCTGCTGGTGGTGATTGATGATGCGGACTACCAGGCACGTGTTGAGGAGGGGGAGGCACAAATTCGTGTCGAAAGGGCAGGTATTCAAAGTCTTGAGCGCGACCGGATGGTACAAAAGGCGAGACTGTCTCAGGCGGTTGCCGATATCGCCTCGGCGGAAGCCGATCTTGAGCGGACCACTAAGGATCTGAAGCGGCTGGGAAATCTGGTAGGAGAGGGGGCGATCTCATCACAGAACCAGGATGCGGCGCAGGCGAGTTTTCGTCAGGCCAAGGCCCAAAAAGACAAGACCACGGGAGCTAAGGATGAGGCGGCATTGCAGATGGATGCGATAGATGCCCGTATTGAGCAGTCCAAGGCGAGGTTGGGCGCATTGATGGCAGATTTGGAGCTCGCAAAGATTGCCTTGTCGCATACCCGTATTGCGGCTCCGATGTCAGGAATCATCGGAAATCGGAGCGTCCAGGTTGGGCAGATGGTCAAGCCGGGAAATGTTCTGGCCTACCTGATTCCTGATCGAGAGGTGTATGTCGAAGCGAACTTCAAGGAAACCCAAATCGAGTCGATGCGCGTCGGGCAGCCTGTTGAAATCGAAGTGGACGCATTGCCCTCTCAGCGCTTTAGCGGGACCGTCTCGAGCTTTGCCCCGGCCTCCGGTTCAGAGTTTAGCCTTCTTCCTTCTGAGAATGCGACGGGCAACTTCACCAAAATCGTGCGCCGGGTGCCGGTCAAGATCATCTTTGATCCCGGAACATCGACTGAATTCTTGCGCCCGGGTCTCTCGACCACGGTGAAGGTCAGGGTTCATTGAGTTGGACGATGCAATGCTTGCCTCCGAGGCGCCTGACCAACCCGTAGAGCGGGAGCTTTCCTTCAAGGAGTGGGTCGGGTTTATTGCCATGGTCTTCGGGATTTTCATGGCGATCCTCGATATCCAGATCGTCGCAAGTTCTCTGGAGCAAATTCAATCGGGCCTCTCGGCAACCCGAGATGAGATCACCTGGGTGCAGACCGCCTATCTGATTGCCGAGGTGGTCGTCATTCCACTCTCCGGATGGCTTGGACGCGCTTTTTCGACGCGCTACCTATTCGCTATTTCCTGTGCCGGTTTCAGTCTCATGAGTCTCCTTTGCGCTCTGGCCTGGAATCTTGAATCCATGGTCGTTTTTAGAGGTCTTCAAGGGTTTTTCGGGGGCGGAATGATTCCGTCGGTGTTTGCGGTCATCTATACCCTTTTTCCGCCGAGGCTTCAGCCGACAATGGTGATTGTCGTTGGCTTGGTGGTCACGGTCGCTCCTACGGCCGGGCCTGTCTTGGGAGGATTCCTGACCGAAACGGTGTCTTGGAAAGCGCTTTTCCTGGTCAATTTGCTGCCTGGTTTTCTTGTCACGCTTTTTGTATGGCTTTTTGTGCGGGTGGACGCGCCGGAATGGGCGTTATTGGATCGGATCGACTTTCGCGGAATCCTCTACATCATTGTCTTTCTTGGAAGCCTTCAGTTCGTCCTGGAGGAGGGCGTTCGAAATGAGTGGTTTGAAAGCCGTGAAATCGTGTTCTTTTCGGTTATGGCGGTTCTGGCGGGTGTCGCCATGCTGCACAGGGAACTCACCTTTGAGTCGCCCATAGTCGATCTTCGGGCCTTTCGTGACTTTAATTTCGCCGTGGGGTGCCTTTTTAGCTTTGTTCTCGGCATCGGGCTTTATACCGTCATCTATCTCATGCCGGTTTATCTTGCGAACGTGAAGGGTTTAAGCAGCCTTCAGATTGGCCAATACATCATGGTGGCAGGCCTTTTTCAGTTTGTTTCCGCATTTGTGGCCGGTCCTCTCGCGAAGGTGATGGATTCCCGTTTGATGCTGGCGATGGGGCTTTTTCTTTACGGTTTGGGTTGTTGGCTGAATGGCAATCTGACCCAGCAGGACGCCTATTGGGAGTTCTTTTGGCCTCAAGCATTGCGAGGCTTTGCGCTCATGTTTTGCTTTTTACCAATCAATGCACTGGCCCTGGGTACCCTGCCGCCCGAAGAGGTAAAGAACGCCAGCGGACTCTACAATTTGATGCGTAATCTGGGGGGCGCGATTGGTCTTGCGGTTGCCAATACCCTCATGATCGAATGGAACAAGGCGCACTTTGCACTTCTTCGGGAAAAGGTCACTAGCGCCTCACTGCCTGCGCAAAACCTTCTGGAATCTCTCGGGGGCTATCTTTCTGACCGGGGCGGAAACAATCCAGATCTTGGCGCAATGAAGCAATTGACCGGTCTGGTACTTCGGGAGGCCGAAGTCATGACAATCAATTCACTTTTTCACGCGCTTGGCCTGGTCTTCTTTGTTTCATTGCTCTTCATGCCATTGGTCAGGCGGGTTTCTTCTGACGCCGGCGAGTCAGCTCACTGAGCTGAATCTGTATAATAGTTGGCCAACCGTAAACTACATGGTGTCTTTTGGGTTGACAATCGCCCTGAGCCCCATGCTGCCGTCCGCCCATCTTTAAGGAGTCAGAATGGCCTCTAGCTCGCATTCCCAAGATCCTGTTCGTCACGATTGGACCTTATCCGAGGCCCGTGCGCTGTTTGATCAGCCCTTCAACGATCTGATGTTTGAGGCTCAGTCATTGCATAGGCGCTTTTTTGATCCGAATGAGGTCCAGGTTTCCAGTTTGCTGAGCATCAAAACAGGTTCGTGCTCGGAGGACTGCGCCTATTGCCCGCAAAGCGCCCATCACCAGACCGGTCTTTCATCCGAGTCGCTCATGCCCATTCAGGAGGTGCTCGATGCCGCGCGCCGAGCCAAGGAGCAGGGCGCTGGGCGTTTTTGCATGGGGGCCGCCTGGCGAAGCCCCACAGATCGCGATATTGATCGCGTATGCGAGATGGTCGAAGGGGTGAAATCACTGGGCATGGAGACCTGTGTCACTCTCGGTATGCTTACCGACACTCAGACAGAGCGATTGAAGGGTGCGGGTCTGGATTACTACAACCACAATCTGGATACCTCCGAGGCGTATTACTCCGAAATTATCACTACGCGAACCTATCAGGATCGTCTGGAAACGCTCGAGCGGGTGAGAAATCACGGTTTGAATGTGTGTTGTGGTGGAATTGTCGGTATGGGAGAGGGTCCGGATGATCGTGCGGGTCTTTTGCTTCAGTTGGCTAACTTGCCGGCTCATCCTGAAAGCGTTCCCATCAATCTCCTCGTCCAGGTTGAAGGAACGCCCCTGGCGTCCCTGGATGCGCTCGATCCGCTCGAATTTGTTCGAACCATAGCGGTTGCTCGCATCATGATGCCTAAATCACGCGTACGCCTCTCGGCAGGGCGCACGGATATGAGCGATGAGTTGCAGGCGCTTTGTTTTCTGGCAGGGGCTAACTCGATCTTTTACGGGGAGCGTCTTTTGACCACGGATAATCCGGTAGCAGATTCTGACAAGCGCCTCTTTGATCGTCTTGGTCTTCGGATGGCTGGCTTTTACGCGCCGAATTGATTCGGCGTGGATGGGTCAGTGATCTCACCCGCCTGGCTGGGGCGCCTTGAGGCGCTGCAGCATAAAGTACGTGCAGAGGGGCTTTACCGAACACGGCGTTTGCTGGAGGGGCGTCAGGGTGTTCGGGTCCATATGGACGGTCGAGCGCTGACCAATTTTTCCAGCAACGACTATCTAGGTCTTGCGGGTGATCCTCGACTGGAGCAAGCGCTTATCGAAGGTGCGGCCAAATATGGGGTGGGTTCTGGCGCTTCTCATCTGATTTGTGGCCATTCTGCTGCACATCACCGACTCGAAGAAGAGCTTGCTGACTTTCTGGGGCGGGATCGTGCGCTTCTATTTTCTACCGGCTATATGGCCAATCTGGGTGTTTTGTCTGCTCTCATTGGGCGGAACGATCTAGTCTTTGAGGATCGTCTCAACCACGCCTCTTTGCTGGATGGCGCGCAACTTTCAGGGGCTAAGCTCAAGCGCTATGCGCATGGCGCTATGCCTGAGGTGGCTGCGGTGCAAGGCCCTTTTTCGCTGATTGCAAGTGATGGGGTATTCAGTATGGATGGGGATCTTATGGAAGGAAAATCCCTCGCATCGGTCGCGTCCTCCGCAGGAGCCATCCTGATGGTGGATGATGCGCACGGTATTGGCGTGCTGGGCCAGAGGGGGGCTGGCATTCTTGAGGTGCAGGGATTGGAACAGGATGAGGTGCCTGTTCTGGTCGGTACTTTGGGCAAAGCACTGGGAACCTTTGGCGCATTTGTCGCCGGACCTGAAGCATTGATTGACTTCCTGATTCAAAAGGCCCGTACCTATATCTACACCACGGCAATGCCGGCCGCTATTGCGGAAGCGACTCGGACGTCCCTTGGGTTGGTTCAGCAGGAGAGTTGGCGCAGAGAGCACTTAAAGTCGCTGGTTTCGAGGTTCAGGGCCGGTGCCAAAACGCTTGGTCTGGTGATCGGGGCCTCGGATACGCCTATCCAGCCGATTATGGTCGGTGACGCTCAATTGGCAATGAGCGTCCAGTCAAGGCTGTTGGAGGCGGGTTTTCTGGTGGTCGCAATTCGTCCGCCCACCGTTCCCAAGGGGACTGCGCGGCTTCGCTGTACCTTGACTGCAGGTCATGTTGCAGAGGATGTGGATCGTTTGCTTGAAGCGCTTTCAGTCTGCCCCGAGTTGTCTCAATCCAATGTGTGAAGGGGTATCCATTGGTTTTCGTTGAGTCCATGGGGAAAGGGATCCCGTTAGTCCTCGTGCACGGATGGGGAATGCACGGGGGGCTGATGCGTGATCTCGCAATCGATCTTTCTGAGAATTTTCAGGTTTTCGTCTTGGATTTGCCCGGTCACGGACGCAGTGACTCGCTTCCTTCGTTTCAACTGGATGAGGTGCTGGAGCGACTGAGGGGTTCTTTGCCTGAAAGGGCGCATTGGGTTGGATGGTCTCTGGGCGGGCAGGTCGCATTGGCAGCGGCTTACAAATATCCTGAGGCGGTCCAGTCGATATCAATGCTCGCGAGTTCTCCCTGCTTTGTCGAAGGCGAGGCGTGGCCCGGCGTGAAAAGGGATTTGCTGGATCAGATGGGTCACGATTTTGCGGCGGATTATCTTGTGACATTGAATCGATTTGTGGGGCTGCAAACCTTCGGACAAGAGGGTTCTCGCCAGCTCTCTCGGCGGATTCTTGCCTTGATGGCGGAGGCGCCTTCGCCGGATCTGGATTCACTCCTTGGGGCGCTCAATCTCCTGCGGGATCTCGACTTAAGGGCGGAGTTTTCCGCTGTGTCTCAACCATTGCTTTCCATTTGCGGGGGCCGAGATCGATTGGTTCCGGCTTCGCAGTCCAGCGAGTTACAAAGGCTCCGTCCTTCCCTGACGATCTCATTGATTGACAAGGCTGCGCACCTTCCTTTTCTGACGCATCGTCACGAGGTGGTCGCGACGCTTCGGAATTTTCTGCTCCCCCTTTCGCTTTGACCGTATGGCCGAGCTGAAGGACGAATTCAAGCTCAATGTCGCTCGCTCTTTTGGTCGGGCCGCCCAGACCTATGACCGCGTCGCTGAGCTTCAGCGCAAGATTGGTCGGGCATTGATGGGGCGGTTGCCGCCACTGTTCCCGGGTGCAGTCGTGCTGGATTTGGGGGCAGGGACTGGTTTTTTTGCGCGACAACTTGCTGCGATGTCTGATGGTGGGCAGGTCATTGCGCTGGATATTGCCGAGCCGATGCTGCGGCAAGCAATGAGCGGATTTAGCGGAAATCATCTTGTTGCTGATGCGGAGGCCATTCCACTTCGGAGTGAATCGGTGGACTTGGTGTTTTCGAATATGTGCATCCAGTGGTGCCGATCTCCCGAGAGGCTGTTTGCGGAAGTGCGGCGCATTTTGAAGCCGGGGGGGAGGGTTATTTTTTCGACCTTCGGGCCGAGAACCCTCGAAGAGCTCCGACGGGCCTGGGCGGCAAGTGATGATTACGATCACGTCATTGATTTCAGTTCTGCGGATGAAATTGAGAGGGCCTTGGTATCGGCCGGATTGATCTGGTCGGAAAAGGCATCTTGGCTTGAGTGCTGTCCATACCCGGATGTCTTGGCCTTGATGCGGGAGCTCAAGGCATTGGGTGCGCGAAACGCCTCAGGTCATCGGTCGCGAGCGATGACAGGCAAGGGGCGTCTTGCGGCTATGATTGAGGCCTATCCGCGGGCGAAAAATACGCCTGAGGAGGAAGCGATTCTCGCAACCTTCGAAGTGCTGGGTGGCCAATTGCGTTGCTCGGGAGCAGGCTTTGACTAGGGGTTTCTTTTTGACGGGAACTGACACGAGTGTGGGTAAAACCCACGTCAGTGGGGAGTTGATGCGCATTCTTGCGGAGGAGGGGTTCCGAGTTGGCGGGATGAAACCGGTCGCCAGTGGAGCGGATGGGGTGGCGGGGCAGTGGCGGAATGAGGATGCGCTTGTTCTGCAGTCCCGGGCCTCTGTGGAGCTTCCTTATGAGTGGGTGAACCCTTATGCGTTTCCGCAACCCATTGCCCCCCATCTTGCGGCGCTTCAGGCGGGGGTGGAGATTTGTCTTGAGACCATTGTGACGCAATTTAGAAAGATTGAGACGAAGGTCGATTGTGTGGTTGTCGAAGGAGCGGGAGGATGGCTTTGCCCTATCAGTCCAACCCTTGATATTGCCGATATTGCCCGAGTTCTGGGGCTTCCAGTCATTCTGGTGGTGGGGATGCGGCTGGGTTGCATCAATCACGCAAGGCTGACTGATCGGTTGATCCGGGGGTCTCGAGTTCCTTACGCCGGATGGGTGGCGAATGACATTGACCCTCTATTCACTCAGCGTGATGAGACGGTGGAAACCCTGACCGGGTTCTTGGGTCAAAAGCCGTTAGCGGAGATCGGTTTCAATGCTGAATTCCCGGGGTTTGATCAGGGTCAAAATAACCATTGGAACCGTGGTGAAATCTTGCGTCGAATGCTTCCATAAGCTAGGATGCGACCGTGCCACAGAAGCGGCTGATTCCAGTCTGGACGCCTTGTGAGGAGTTTTGCGCCCGGAGCACCTCCCACGACCATCGGTAACCTCCGACAGTGATCCTGAGAATGGCGTCACCCGGTTCGTTCTGGTTTCCAATGGTTCACTGAGTCGGACTCAGGCCAATGGGGTCTTGTTGGCACTTGGTCTGTTCATGACGCTCATAGCCGGTGGCTTTTGGGGGCTGGGTCTTTGGCTGGTGGTGCCATTTTCCGGGGTGGAGTGGCTCATCCTTGCTTACGCGCTCCGATGGAGTCTCAGAAACTCTGAGCTCATGGAAGTGGTCACCATTGATCCTGTGCGGGTGGTGGTCGAGCGAGGCAGGCGGAGACCGGAACAAAGGTTCGAATTTCAGCGTGCATGGGTCCAGTTACGTTGGCGTGAGCCAAGATTTCGGGGTTATCCCGGCAATCTCGAACTGAGATCCCACGGCAAACAAGTCGTTTTGGGCGAGTTTCTCCCCGAAACAGAACGTAAGAAGCTCATGCAAGAGCTCGGTAGAATTCTGAAAAATCAATGATCCTGACCAGGGTCTCGGTGACCGGAGTAGAGAGGGTTACGTGAAAAATTTAAAGGCATTGCTGGCGGTTTCTGTTTGGGCATTCATCGGTGAAGCGCAGGCGGATTACGCTCTCAATTTGACTGAAGGCGTTACGGAGCTCAGTCGGGATATCTATGACCTCCACATGCTGATCTTTTGGATCTGTGTGGCGATTGGTGTCCTCGTATACGGTATTTTGATTTACTCGCTAGTGAAGTTCCGCAAATCCAAAGGTGCGGTTGCAGCTGATTTCCACGAGAATACAAAGATCGAAGTGCTTTGGACCGTCATTCCCTTCCTGATTCTCATGGCCATGGCCATTCCGGCCACCAAGGTGATGCTGAACGTCTACGATGTCTCCGGGGCTGACATGAGCATCAAGGTCACGGGTTATCAGTGGAAGTGGCGCTACGAATACCTTGATGAAGGTCTGGATTTCTTCAGTACGCTCGACGCAAAGAGCAATGAAGCCCGCCAGCTGAACTCAGGTATTAATCCTGCGGAAGTGCCTAACTATCTCCTGGAAGTTGATCACCCCCTCGTTGTGCCAACGGGGAAGAAAATTCGTTTCCTCTTCACGGGCGGAGATGTCATCCATTCCTGGTGGGTGCCTGATCTTGGCTGGAAGAAAGACACCATCCCCGGCTTTATCACTGATGGCTGGACCCGCATTGAAAAGCCGGGTACCTACCGCGGACAGTGCACCGAATTGTGCGGTCGTGATCATGGCTTCATGCCGATCGTGATCATTGCCAAGCCGGAAGCGGAATATAAGCAATGGCTAGCAGAGCAGAAGAAGGCGCTTGGCCATGTTGAAGCTGAATCTGCCCCCGTCGCGGCCGTTCCAGTTGCGGCTTCGAGCTCTCCCGCAGCGCCGGTTGAAATTGTTGCTGCCGCCACCAGCGAAGATAAAGCGCATGTGATGGCTGAGGGTCAAAAAGTCTATGAAGCCCATTGCGCAAGTTGTCATCAGGCCAACGGCGAGGGTATTGACGGACTGTTCCCGGCAATCAAGGGTAGCAAGATCGTGAATGGCCCCGTTGGAGACCATATTTCTCTTGTGGTCAATGGCAAACCGCCGTTGATGGCCTCGTTCAAAAACATCCTCAAGCCCGAGGAAGTTGCGGCCGTCATTACATTCCAGCGGAATTCCTTTGGTAACAACACCGGTGATGTCGTTCATGCCAGCGATGTTCTGGCCCATCACTAATCGAATCCATTGAATTGAGGTGAATCCTATGTCAGTTACGGCACTCCACGACGATCACCACGATCATGGTCCCGCAAAGGGATTCATGCGGTGGGTTACGACGACGAACCACAAGGATATCGGCACGCTCTATCTTTTGACCTCGTTGATCATGTTCATGGTCGGCGGTGCGATGGCGCTTGTTATTCGAGCGGAATTGTTCGAGCCGGGCATGCAGTTTGTCGATCCGATGTTCTTCAACTCGATGACGACGCTCCATGCACTGATCATGGTGTTTGGTGCCGTCATGCCCGCATTTGCTGGTCTTGCGAACTGGATGATCCCGATGATGATCGGAGCGCCTGATATGGCGTTGCCGCGTCTCAATAACTGGAGTTTCTGGCTGTTGCCGTTTGCGGCAATCATGCTGGTCAGCACCCTGTTCATGGATGGTGGTGCCGCTGCTGCGGGTTGGACACTCTATCCGCCTTTGGTGCTCCAGACGGGTGCAGCTCTGCCTTTCACGATCTTTACGGTGCACATTCTCGGTGTTTCATCGATTTTGGCGGCGATCAACATTATCGTCACCATTCTTAATATGCGTGCTCCGGGCATGACGCTCATGAAGATGCCGCTGTTCGTATGGACTTGGCTGATTACGGCATTCCTTCTGGTTGCCATCATGCCGGTGTTCGCGGGTGCGGTAACGATGCTCCTCACCGACAAGTTTTTTGGAACCAGCTTCTTTAATGCGGCCGGTGGCGGCGATCCGGTGCTCTATCAGCATCTGTTCTGGTTCTTTGGTCATCCGGAAGTTTATGTTCTGATCCTGCCGTCTTTCGGCATCGTTTCTCAGATCATTCCGACCTTCTCTCGGAAGGCCCTTTTCGGTTACAGCTCGATGGTTTACGCAACGGCGTCCATTGGCTTCTTGTCCTTCATCGTATGGGCACACCATCAGTACACCGTGGGTATGCCGGTCGAAGGCGAACTCTATTTCACCTACGCTACGATGTTGATCGCGGTTCCGACCGGGGTGAAGGTCTTCAACTGGTTGTCGACCATGTGGCGTGGCTCGCTGACGTTTGAAGCGCCAATGCTTTGGGCTATTGCATTCGTCGTGCTGTTTACGATGGGTGGATTCACCGGATTGATGATGTCCATCTCCCCGGCGGATCTTCAGTATCACGATACCTATTTCATCGTGGCGCACTTCCATTACGTTCTGGTATCAGGTGCTGTCTTCGCCATTATTGCGGGCGTTTACTACTGGCTGCCGAAATGGACGGGGCGCATGTATGACGAAAAGCTGGCGGCCCTCCACTTCTGGCTGACGGTGATTTCGGTCAATGTCTGTTTCTTCCCGCAGCATTTCCTTGGCCTTGCCGGTATGCCGCGTCGTATCCCTGATTACGCGCTGCAGTTTGCCGAATTCAATGCATGGTCGAGTGTAGGTGCCTTCATCTTTGGTTTCTCGCAGTTGATTCTTTGCTACATCGTCGTGAAAGCGATGAAGGGCGAAGGCGAACATGCCACGGATGAGGTTTGGGAAGGTGCGCATGAGCACGGCCTTGAATGGCAGCTGCCGTCTCCTGCGCCCTATCACACGTGGGAACACTCGCCGCACATTCATTAACAAGGACGGACCGGGGAGGCTTTCAATCATGGCTTTCCCGGGAGTTTGAAATGAATTTGAAGCGAAAGAATTTACTGACGGCACTCTTTCTGGCAACCGTAGCCGTGGGCCTTTATGTGTGGGCCATACGGCAGGTAATCGAGAGTGTGGGTCACCCGTGACAGAGCCATCCAAAACGCCTGCGAACCGCCGTATCATTTGGCCCGTCGCGGTGGTTGTGCTCATCATGTTTGCTTTTGGGTTTGCCCTGGTCCCGCTTTATGACGTGTTTTGTGAGCTCACGGGGCTGAATGGGAAAATTAAATCCGAGGCGGTCGCTGAGGCCAGCTTTCAGCCGGATCTCACCCGAACAGTCTCAGTCGAGTTTTTGACGACGGTGAACGGGGCCATGCCACTTCAGTTTCGTTCGGAAGTAAAGAAGCTAAAGGTGCATCCGGGTGAGTATCACACGGTGAAGTTCTACGGAGCCAATACGTCGGATTCCGCGTTGGTAGGGAGGGCGATTCCCAGTATCGCGCCGGGCTGGGCCGCTCGGTTTCTCCAAAAGGTGCAATGTTTTTGCTTCGACGAGCAGGCCTTTGGGCCGCATGAGGAGCGTGAGATGGACGTCAGGTTTGTGATCGATCCAGCATTGCCTGGCACCGTCGCGGACATGACGTTGTCTTACACGTTTTTTGATATTACAGCCCAGAAATAGGGCAAACCTCGAACTCAGTTAAATTCAGGGGAATAGCGATGGCGCATGGATCTTACTATCTACCTCACAAGGCCACCCAGCCGATCCTCGGATCGATAGGTCTTTTCGTGCTGCTTTTTGGTTTTTCATCCTACCTGAATGGTAGCGATATCGGCGGTACGATGATGATTGTCGGTGCCGCGGTCGTGATCTTGATGATGTTTCTCTGGTTTGGTGAGGTCATTCGAGAAAGTGTCGGAGGGCTCTACAACGATCAGGTTGATGTGTCCTTCAAGATGGGGATGATCTGGTTCATCACCTCCGAAGTATTCTTCTTTGCTGCGTTCTTTGGTGCCCTCTGGTACGCCAGGGTTCTGGCTCTGCCCTGGATGGGCGGTGAGGGTTCGGGTGCATTTACACACCAATATTTGTGGGACACCTTCCAGAATGTCTGGCCGACGAACGGCCCTGAGCACATTGGTGGGCATGAAGGCGGCGAGTTTGAGCCGATGGCCGCATGGGGCATTCCTGCGCTGAATACGCTGATCCTTCTGACCAGTGGCGCCACCATCACGTGGTCGCATTGGGGGCTTCTGAAGGACAATCGCAAACAGCTGATCATCGGATTGGCGCTGACGGTCGCTCTCGGTTTCCTCTTCGTTTTCTTCCAGGGTCTGGAATACCATGAAGCCTATACGGAGATGGGTTTGACCCTGGGAACCGGAATCTACGGATCAACCTTCTTCATGCTGACGGGCTTCCACGGCCTGCACGTGACCATTGGTGCGATCATGCTGACGGTTGTTCTCATCAGGAGTATGCGGGGCCACTTCTCCAGCAAGCACCACTTTGCTTTCGAAGCTGCTGCCTGGTACTGGCACTTCGTAGACGTCGTATGGTTGGGTCTGTTTATCTTTGTTTACTGGCTGTAACCCCGGCGCGATCCCAAAAAAACGCAGCTTCGGCTGCGTTTTTTTTTGATCAATGATGGCTGGGGTGAGGATGCCGTGAGGTCGCCTTGTCGTTATATAGCGCGCCAATGTCGACCGGGTCGAAACGATATAGTCGATTGCAGAAATCACAATGGACCTCGACTGCCCCTTCGCGGCTCAGGATATCCTCTATCTCTTCTGCGCCGAGGGTTAAAAGGACCGTTTCAATGCGCTCGCGATCACAGCTGCAGCGGAACAGAACCGGTTCGGGTTCTATGATGCGAACGTCCTCTTCGTGATAAAGCCGGTAGAGCAGTTGTTCGGATGGGAGTTCACGCAGTTCCTCCCGGGTCAGGGTGTCCGTTAAGTGGAGAATCCGATTCCAGTCATCTGCTGTGCGATCCTTGTCTGGGAGAATCTGGAGGAAGATCCCGGTCGCGATGTCGGCATCCGCATCTAACCAGAGGCGGGTAGGAAGTTGTTCTGATTGCTGGAAGTAACTCTCGAGAGTTTCTGCAATGGATTCGCCTTCGACAGCCACAATCCCCTGGTACGGCTCATGATTTTGGTTCTGGATCGTAATGACCAGGCGTCCTTCTGGGAGAAGATGCGGAAAGTCATCGACTGCAAGATCGGGTGACCAATGAGCTAGGCCTCGAATGGTTCGTTGATGTGTGGTTTGTGCGACGATCGTTTTTACGGGGCCTGCGCTTTGAATTTGCAAAATCAGGGAGCCCTCAAATTTGATTGTCCCGGAGAGAAGAACAGTGGCGCAGAGAGATTCTCCAAGCATCGCCGCGACTTGGCTGGGGTAGCGGGTGACTCCTTGCGTTTGTTTCCAGGATTCATTAAGCCTCACGATTTCGCCGCGGATACCGAGGGATTCAAAATAGAAACGCTGAAAAAAATCGCTCTTAGCCATTGCAATCTAGAGGGTTGGAATTTTGATGAGGGCGTCGAGTCTACACTAGCTCATCTAATGCCACGTGGAGATAAACGATGTTTGGTTTCAAGTTCAGTCAAGTGAATGAAGTGCCAGCGGGCAGAGATCGACCTATGGACATCAAGGGACAGCACGTGGTGCTGGGTCAGGATCTCTTGCCCCCGTTTCCGGAGGGATGTCGAGAGTTGATGTTGGGTATGGGCTGCTTCTGGGGTGCCGAAAGGCGGCTTTGGCAGATTCCTGGGGTCTATG
>Ga0007862_1000167_pt1 | contig 22336 bp, 18 predicted proteins | sample CryBogCBH20Aug07_FD_71206 | JGI IMG/M metagenome (GOLD analysis project Ga0007862, IMG submission 71206) | Freshwater microbial communities from Crystal Bog, Wisconsin, USA - CBH20Aug07 | ecosystem: Environmental > Aquatic > Freshwater > Lake | place: Crystal Bog, Wisconsin, USA | collected... | reverse complement strand
CAGCATCTTTCAATGCATTGCCACAAGAATCCGATGGCCCCTGAAACAAAGGCAAGCACCGAGAGCATCTTGAGGAAATAAAGACCAGAAAACCCTCCCGCGAACAAGAGTGGCAGGCTTCCCAGCATCAGTTTGGAGGGGATACGCACGGACTTTTTCCAGTGCGAGTGATCAATTGGCTCAGTATAGGATTGCCTGATCCCCAAATGGAATCCGTTCCGCATGGAATTCCCAATTAGAATTTTAAACTGGGTTTGGTAGATTGGGATCCCTAGAACAGGATTCAGTCCATGCAGCAATTACTCATCCCCATTCTTGTTGGCCCCGATCACACGATCAGTTCCATCTGGTCTGTCCCTGAAAACTTTACCCAGGGTCAAACGGATGCGGTGATCCTCGCGCATGGGGCCGGTAATGATATGCATCACCCCTTCATGGCTACCTACCATGAGGGTCTCGCTAACGCCGGCCTTCTCAGTATCAAGTTCAATTTTCCCTACAAGGAACTTGGCCGCAAGGCTCCGGACCGCCCTGCTCTGCTCCTTCAATCCTGGGCGGCCGTCGTCCAGGGGCTTAAAGATCATCCGACACTCAAGCCCCGTCGTCTTTTTCTCTGCGGCAAAAGCATGGGCGGGCGAATTGCGTCCATGGCTGTAGCAGAAGGACTCCCCTGCGATGGACTCATCTTTCTGGGATACCCCCTGCATCCTCCCAAACAACCCGCAAAGGCACGGACCGATCACTGGCCCAAGATTCAATGCCCAAGCCTCTTCATCGAAGGGACCCGGGACTCGCTCTGCGATCTGGATCTCCTTCGCCCTGCCCTCCCGACGCTTGGAGGACCTTTCACCCTGATACCCGTTGAAGGCGGCGATCATTCCTTCAAAGTGCCCAAAAGTACGAGTTCTGCTCCTGATACCATCCATGGGGCTGTGATTCGGGAAATCACTGACTGGATAGGTTCTCTTCCGATGTGATGAACTACTCGACCTGAAAAGATGTCCTAATGAGTCAACCACCCCACAATCCCCTGAGCACCATGACCAGAAACATCCGATTGACCGCAGCCCTCGGACTCATGCTTTCCTCTGTGCCACTCCTGGCCTCGGCGGATGAATCACCGGCGACAGAGCCCATGAGTCGTCAGATGCTGTTGAAACGTGAAATCCAAACGCCTCCGGGATCTGCCGAAACTCGAGTCATCCGCGTGACCTTTCCGCCGGGATTCAAGACCCCGCTGCACACCCATGATGGACAAGGCCCCCGCTATATCCTCAAGGGAAAACTTCGTGTCGAAGATAACGGCCAGACTCAGGTCTATGGTGCGGGAGATGTCTTTTGGGAAACCGGATCCGCGATGACCATTGAAAATGTGAGCGGTAGTGATGCCGAAATGGTGATATTCGAGATCGCACCCGCCCATTGATGTCCCTATTTTTTGTTTTTTGAAATCCCAGACTCATGGAGTGATTCACTGGGCTTTGTTTTGAATGCATACTATGGCGAGAACCTGAAGCATTCGGGTTCTCATATTGGCAGTACCCCGGAGATCACGGCCGGTGACTTACGGTCAGGGCAATGACCCTGCACTGTAGCGTTTCGTCGGAAGTCCGGCGCTGCCCATCCTGAGAATAACAACAAGAATGGATGGCAAACGATGGCTGGCTGGAGTCGATTGAGGTTGTTGATGTCTCCAAGCAGCAAGACCCGAGGTTCTTGCTCTGGTTTGGGAGGTCGTCGCACCCTCGCAAGTGCTTTCAGCCTGATTGCGCTGTGCCTCCTTTCTTCTCCCCTCCTGGCCCATGAGCGATGGATCCTGACCGACAGTCAGATCGCTGAGTGGAGCGCAAAACCTCTTCCTGAACTCTGGCGGGAATGGTCCTGGATCAATGCCATCTTGATCGGTGGTTTCGTCGCCTTTACGGCGGGATGGATCCGACTCGGGTTCACTGGAGCCCGCGAACTCTTTCCAGACCTTCAGGCCCGTCTTTCGTCCTATGGCCATTGGGTCGCCCCGGTCATACGATTCTGTCTCGGCTGGGTCCTCATCTCATCAGCTTTTGGACTTGAACCCCGCTATGGGGTCTTGCCCATGTCGTCCCCCACGCTGTTTGCACCCGATCTGGAATTGACGCTGTGCTATCCCCCGATGCCCTGGCTCAGATGGCTGGAATTTGGCATTGGGCTTGGGATCCTGCTGGGCATCTATGTGAGGGTTCTGGCTGCCACGCTACTGGTATTGACGTTATTTGCGACAGTGGCCTATCAATCCGCAATTTATGCCTATGCGGGCGCTTTGGTCGGTGTGTCGATCTATCTTCTGTTTCAGGGTCCAGGCAGCTTCTTCCTGGCACTACCGACGCATCCGGACTGGGCCCATGTGCAGGAACATCTGGCCGCCTATCCCAGAGCCCGGGCTCAGGCCATCATGCGCATCCTGACGGGGATCAACATTTTTTATCTCGCTGTCACCTACAAGGTATTTCAACCCAATCTCACCATCGCCATCCTGAGCCTCCATGACATTTCTCTCGGGGGACTCCCCCCGGAGGTCAGTACCCTGGTGATGGCGCTGGTGGAATTTACCGCCGGCATTCTCATCATTGCGGGGATTCTGCTTAGGCCCTTGGCCCTCTTTTTCCTGGGCGCGTTCTTCATGTTTGCCGCCATGTTGCCTGAAAGCTTCATGTCACACGCCCTTTTCTACAGCGTCATGCTGTCATTCCTTTTCAACGGAGCAGGACATTTCGCCATGCCTGAAGCCAAAGACAAAAAAGCCCGTATCGTCATTCTCGGCGGGACCGTAGGCGGTATCCATGCCGCCATGAAGATCGAACGGCTGATTGGTCAGTTCAGTCATGTGGAGGTCACCTTGATCAGTGACCAGCCCAATGTTCTCTTCTACCCTCTGCTACCGGAGGTGATAGGCGGCACCATGCAACCGGGGAATGCCGTCAATCCCATCAGAAGAATTCTCCAGCGGACCCAGGTGATCTTGGCCGATGTCCGCGCTGTGGATACTCAACATCGGCAGGTCATGATTCATACACCGGATCAGCGAGACCGCCGAATCGATTATGACGAATTGATCCTGGCCCAGTTTCTGGTCCCAAATCTCACCCGTTATCCTGGCCTCATGGCTCATACCAGCCCCATTAATTCCGTAGGCGATGCGCTTCATATCCGAAAGCAGATCATGAATCGGGTGGAAATGGCCGAGATTGAGGAATCTTACGAAATGCGTCAGAAGCTCCTGACCTTTGCAGTGATCGGTTCCGGTCAAAGGGCCTGTGGTACGGCTGAAGAAATCTCTGCCATGCTTGAAACCGCAAAACCCTCCTACCCCATCCTTCAGACGGAGGGATGGAAGATCTCACTCTATGAAGACATCAAAATCCCCTTCAGTGATTTTGAAGCCGATATCCGACCCAAGGTCGAGGCGGCCCTCGCCAAGGCCGGTGTCAGGATTGAAAGAGAGCGCGAGGTAGCCGCTGTGACTCAGGACAGCATTGTCTTTACCAACGGCGAACGGGATCCAGCCAGCTTTATCGTCAACAGTTGCTTCATGATGCCGACGCTGACGGTCGATGATCACATGCTGAGCTGGCCCTTAAAAAGTGACCTGACTCTCAAGGTCGATGGCTATGAACATTTCTGGGCGGCCTTCCCACCTTTAGCCCTGACCGAAGTCGCAGCGGGTCGCCGTCGTTACACCACCACATCCGACTGGATGGATCTCGGGCATCATGCCGGTGAGAACGCCTGGGCATCCTCTCAGGGTTTTGTACCCCGGACTTTTGCGTTCAAGCAGCGTCTGATCATGGCCTTCAACATGGGAAGGCACTCACTGGCCCGGTTGTTCGGCGTCATGGCCTCCGGCCTCCCCGCCTGGTTCTTCTCGCGCATGAGCAATCTCGCCACCATGCCGGGGCTTGAACGGAACCTTCGTATCCTCATTGACTGGACGTTGGACGTCCCCTTCAGAGCCGATATTGCGGTTCTGGCGCCGGAGATCTCAAGCCGCCTTCAGGCTCTCCATTTCGAAGCTGGCGATGAAGTCATCCGCCAGGGCGATGTCGCCGATACGGCTTATGTCGTTCGAAGCGGTGAGCTTGAAGTCCTTCGAAACGGAAAGCCTGTGGGAACCTTGGGGCCAGGGGATTTCTTCGGGGAAGTCGCCTTGATGAAAGGTAGCCTTCGAACCGCCACCGTCAGGTGTCTGACCACGTGTGAACTGACCGTGTTTGCCCGAGAAGATTTTGATGCCCTCTCCATTGGCTCCAGTAGTCTGGCGCGAGCCATTAGGGCTCAAGCCAGTGAACGCAGCGTACCGAAACGGCGCGCGGCCAAAAAAGCTGTATCGCAAGAATCCTAGACTCCTTGAAATGAACTTTCTAAGACACTGATACTCCAAACTTTGTGTGCACTTAAGGATCGTGTGCGCGTCAAATGCATGGAACATCAGCCACGATGAGAAGCGGGGCCCACCCGACGGCAGCTGAGGAAACACCATGAAGCGCTTAATGTATATCAGCACCACCACGCGGAAGCTGACCGATGCGGAAGTTGAAGAGATTGCAGCAAAGTCAGTCATCAATAACAGTCGCGACCGAGTGACCGGTGTCCTGCTTTCCGCGCACGAATTCTTCTTTCAGATCCTTGAAGGAGAGCCTGACGATGTTGACCGGGTTCTCACCCGCATTCGAAATGATATCCGGCACCGGGACATCTTGATTCTGAAGTCAGAGCCTGACGTCAAAGAGCGACTATTTGCCGAGTGGTCGATGAAAACCGTGCGGCTCGAAGGCACCGGTGATCTCCTGCTGGAAGCCATTCGCATCATGCTTGAAAACATTACCGAATCGCACCGGATCATCGAGCGCTATACCCAACCCGCCGTCCTCGCCTTCATGACCGAAGGCATCAATCCCTTGACCGTACCGGTAAAAAAAACCGAATCCGTCATCCTGTTCGGGGACATTGTTGCGTTTTCATACTTCTCCTCACTCTACCCTGTTGAAGAAGTCAGCGAACTGGTCAATCTCTTCCTGGATGTCAGTTCCAAGATCATCGTGGCGCACGGCGGACAAGTCACCAAATATGTCGGCGACTGCGTGGTGGCTCACTTCCCAGAGGATGGCACGGATGATGCCCTTCGGGCTTCGATTGCGATCCTGGAGTCCGTCCGCGATTTGCGTCATTCCGCCGGCCAATGTCGACTCCAGAGCTTCCTCTATTGCGGCATCGGGCTGAGTAAAGGATCCGTGATCGAAGGAAACATTGGTTCCAGTACAAAACTCGATTACACCGTTCTTGGGGATATCGTGAATCTGGCTTCGCGGCTTGAAGCCCTGACCCGGATCGTTGGAAAAGCACTCGCACTGAGCGATTCGGTCCGTAACGCTGCCCAAGGGGACTGGGATTTCGTTGACGCCGGAGAATTCCAGTTAAAAGGCCAGGTGGAGGCCCAAACCATCTATACCATCGCCCATGACGTCGTCGATGATTTTCCTTCCTACCAGACAATCATCTCGCGCGCCTCAAGCACTTGCGAAATTAAGCCGCCCAGTGAGGCGACTATCGCTACACCGACTGCAAACACGGGCGATCAGACCGCCCCCGGGAACACCTAATGAGCGGAAATGGACTTGCGTTACTCACTCAGGACGATCGCCTCCTTCAATCACTTCAAAGGGCAGCTGAAAAGCTGGACCGGATCACGATTCAGTCAGCCCGGACGGTTGAAGCATTCCCGTCGCTGATAGCGTCTACCGAGACCACTTGGATCTTGCTGGATGCACAAAGTCTCGGCCCAGATCCCTTCGGTGTCATTCGTCTTCTCGCCGCGGAGGCGCAAAAACAGGATATTCCCATCATTCTCCTGGAGGACGTTCACGCTCCGCTGGATGCCGCAAAGGTGATCGAAGCGGGTATTTCCGAGATTGCATCGCGAACGGCGCGGCTCGCGTCTTTGCTCAAGACGATCGCACTGTTCCACCGGTTCGAGCTTTGCTTCTGGGGCGTTCGAGGGACCCTTCCGGTTTCCGGCCGTCACACACTCAAGTACGGTGGCAGTACATCGTCCATTAGCCTCAGAATAGGATCCGATCGTCATTTCATCTTTGATGCCGGAACAGGCCTCCGGAACCTTTCTCGCTATCTGATGCGCAAGGAATCCGGGCACTTCAATGGCCGACTTTTCATTACCCACCCGCATTGGGATCACCTCAACTGTATTCCCTTCTTCGAACCCCTCTACAATCCCAAGAACAAGATCTACTTGATGGGTCCAGCGCACGAGGGCATTTCATTTCGAAAGTTGCTCGAAGGACAGATGAATGGGGTGTACTTTCCCATCAAACCGGATCACTTTCGGGCCGAGGTGACCTATGTGGACACGGAGGCTGGAAGCTTTCGCTATGACGGCATCAAGGTGGAGGCCTTCCGACTCGATCATCCGGGATGTTGCCTGGGTTACCGCATTGAACATGCAGGAAGGTCCATTGCCTACATCACGGACAATGAACTGAGGGAAGAAGACCGCAACCTTTCAAGCTGGGGTGCACTCGTCGATTTCCTCAAGGACGTTGATTTCCTCATTCACGATGCCTCCTACTTTGATGACGAATACAGTGCCCGAATTCACTGGGGACATTCGTCTGTGGGACAAGTCGTCGAACTTGCACTCGCCGCATCGGTTAAACAGCTGTTTCTTTTTCACCACGACCCCGAACACGGCGATTCCGATATTGATGCCAAGTTGGTGGAAGCCGAACGCCATGTGGCCCTGGCCGGTGGACAGCTGATCTGCCACAACGCCCGCGAGGGAGAAATCTGGGACCTGATTGCCGGTCGGCGAAAAGGCTCCCTTCGATGAACAGGGATACGACCATGGACTCACCCCATCTCGCGTCCCTTTTTCTACACCTAGGAGAAACGCCATGAAGACCATGTTTGGAATGACCCTGCTGATGGCCCTGACGGCCATCAGTGGGACAGCAACGGCAGACGAAGCTCTGGCCAAAAGCAAGGGGTGCCTTGGATGCCACGGCATTGAAAAGGGCATCGTCGGTCCTGCCTACAAGGACGTAGCGAAGAAATACGCAGGCCAGAATGTCGCAGACCAATTGGCCCAGAAGGTGATGAAAGGCGGCGGCGGTGTCTGGGGCGGAATGGCGATGCCACCCAACAATGTCACGCCCGAGGAGGCCAAGAAGCTGGTCGATTGGGTTTTGAGCCAGAAATAATCCAAGCTTCTGGCGTCAGTCCAAGGGTGCTCAGCCTAGCTGCAGCACCCTTTTTGTTCCTGGACCGGCGGACATTTGACTGTGCCAAAGGAACAAAAAACGCAGCAATCGCCGGAAAGCGGTTTCAATATCTCCCCGCAGCCTTCACAGTCATAAAAAAACTGGCAGGCATCCCTGGGCATGGCTTCGAGTTCCTCATGGCCACAGTGTGGGCAACAAATCGTCGACTGCAAAATTGTTTTAGACATGTTTGATTTAGGATAATGGTTGTGAGGCCAACTGCATGGACTCTTCGACTCAAATAAAGATCCCTTCAAAGTCAAAATGTCATGAAAAGAGAGCATTTACACTGGACTCTGAAGCCAGTCCTTTTTCTCTTATTGCTCAGTTCAGCGTGCTACGCAGAATCGCCGATTCTGCCTGATCCAAGGCTGACGCCGGGAGCAATCCTCTCTACCGATCCCGATGAAATCTGTGTTCCTGGTTATTCGAAGCGGACTCGAAATGTGTCACGGGAGACCAAGGAGCTGGCCTATCGTCTTTACGGCATTACGACACGGGCCCCGGGTGAATTTGAGGTCGACCATCTCATCAGCCTGGAACTTGGGGGATCCAACGCCATCCAGAATCTTTGGCCGGAATCCTTTCTGACCCAGCCCTTGAACGCGCACGTCAAGGATGAACTGGAAAACAAGCTCCACGCGCTGGTCTGCGATGGGAAGATTCCTCTGGAAGAGGCTCAGAAGGCGATTGCGACGAACTGGGTTCAGGCATATGAAACCTATATCGGCCATCGCCCGGATCTTGCGACAGAGGCATCGCCAAAGCATTCCCCATCCGAATCCAAGACTACGCCTCCACCTGTCCCGGCATGTCCTGCCGAGACACCGATCAAACTCTCAAAATCCGGGATCCTTCATCGACCGGAAGATCCAAATTACTCGCGGACCCAACCCATCCAGTGCTTCGCGACCGTTGAAGAAGGAATCGCCCGAGGATTCCGGCTTCCGAAAGGATAATCCCGGGTGATTCAGCGCGATGCCTGATGCGCCTTCAGTGCTTCCTCATAAACGGGCATCAGCTTCTTGGCTTCTTCCTTGACCTGCGCAAGGCGCGCGCGGGTATCCGGATGCGTACTTAGCCATTCCGGGGGACTTGCGCCCTCGACCTGAAGCATCTTGGTCCAAAGACTCACCGCCGCTTCCGGGTTGTATCCCGCCTGGGCCGCGAGCTTGAGTCCGACGGTATCGGCTTCCGTCTCGGCTTCCCTGCTGTTGGGAAGTTGAAGCCCCACATCGGCGACCGAGTTGGCAATGGGTGTCAGGCCGGAAAGATTCAGTCCAAAGAGCGCTCCGGCCAATACGCCGGCGGAGACACCCACTTGCTGCATCCGAGTCCTGGACAGTTTTTCAGCCTGATGTGAGAGCAGTGCATGGGAAATCTCGTGCCCCATGACGGCTGCAATCTCATCATCACTGGGGTTAATCTTGGTCAGAAGCCCTGTGTAGATGGCCATCTTGCCACCGGCCATACACCAGGCGTTGACCTCGTCCGACTTCAAGACATGCACTTCCCAATTCCAGCCTCCGGTATTGGGTCGAAGCGCAATCGCCTCCCGGATAAGAGGGTCGGTAATGGCCTTGATCCGAGCCAGTTGGGCGGGATCGTCATCCAATGTCTGGCTCTTGCTGGCTTCCCCAATGAGCTGGGTATAGGACTGGGAAGATTCAGCAGCGGCCTGCTCGTCACTCACCACCATAGCCTGCTGACGACCCGTGATGGGATTACTGACACAGGCGGTCAGAGCCAGGCCAGAGAGCAGAAAAAATAGAGGGGGATTCAATTGCGGCATATCGGATCAAACAGTGAGGATGACTAGGCGGTGACAAGCAAGACATGGGAGCTCTGGCACGAAATCTCAAGGGATCTGAGCCGTAAGTAGGCGGAAGATTCTAACTGGTCTGGCGTTTCAAGAGCGAAATGACGACTCTGAGGGTCGTCATCAGGGTCCTATCCCAACAGCATCTGAGCGCCCGCAGTGACCATCAGGGCAGCGCAGAGCCGGGTGGCCCAGGGCGCATTTCGGACCCTGGATCCCAGGAACCAACCTGCGGCCTGTAGCGTGGCCGTGGCCGTTAAAAACCCGAGACCATAGTCAAGGGCACCGACGGTTGCAGGGATTTCAAGCCCATGGGCATAGCCGTGAAGCAGGCCTGCAGCAATCGAAAGGCCATACCCCACGGAGCGGGGAAACCATCCGGCGATCAGGAGACCCAGAAGAATCACAGAGCTCGCAAGGCCCGGCTCAAGCCAAAGCGCAGAGGAAGGTAAAACGGCCAAGAGGGCGCCTGCGACCAAACTCAGGAGAAGCAGCGCGAGCAGACGAAACGAATAAGACGTTTCCTGACACCCGAGCCAAAAGCCGATCCCGCTCATGGCGAGCAAGTGATCCAGCCCGATCATGGGATGAAGAAACCCATCGACCACACCCAGAACTTCCCCTTGAAGCAGATGTGCTGCGACGTCAAAGGACCACAGGAGAAACGACAGCAGAGTGACGATCGCTTGGATTTTTCTCATTTCGGGCTCCCACAGGATTCATCTCTCGAAGAATTTCGAGTATAGCGCTCCGAATTCGAGGCGGGGGTGATTCCTGACCACTCGCATTTATGATCGTCCCTGACGTAAGATTCAAGGAGATCGCCTTCTTTCCCAAACTACCGGAACCTTCCCATGAATCTCCGCGCGCTGGTCACCCTACCCCTCCTTTCCCTGACCTTGGGATGTGCAAGCCAGACGCCGCTTTCAGTCGAACATCGAACCGTCAGTAAATCCCAGAAAATCAGCGAAGCGCCGCATGTGATTCGGGAAGTTACGGATGAGTCCATGGTTCGCATTGTTTCAGTTGAGCGGACAGGGATCGATGGAATGATCATCCACACCAAGACGCAGGACACCACGACCTTTACTGACGCATCCCGGGTTCAGACCACCATGGTGGTCGATTATGATTGCGAACACCGGTTCTTCCGTGATGCCAGTGTGACCATCATCCATACGTTCAAGAAGTCCGCGACCCAGAAGCCCATCAGTTATCCCCTCGACAACCAGTGGCTGTCCATCGATGGACCAGATGCCAGTGCCGACAAGAAGCTGGCCTTGAAACTCGTTTGCGGGCAGGACTAGGCTCTCTCGCGAAAGGGCCATTGAGGACAGAGCCCCCCTTGATTTGTTTTTGAGCCACCCCACATCGGTCTCGTGAAGGGAGCAGAACCCTGCTCTCAAGATTTAAGGAGACCGCTATGAGCGCAGTACTTGCAAGAACCCTGTTCGATGACATCTTCAAGGATGTCCCGGCCAGCTATTTTGTTCGCCCCGTCCAAGGCGATCGTGTCCAGAATCCCGACCAGATCCGTCTCGACGTCCAGGAATCAGGCCCTGACTACATCGTGCACGCCGATATCCCGGGCGTTCGCCGTGAAGACATTGATGTCAGCATCGATGGAAACAAGGTGACCCTGACCGCAGAGTTCCGACCAGATGACCGGAAAATTGAGGACAGCAAGACCCTTCATTCCGAGCGGTATGCAGGAACCGTGACACGGGCGTTCAGACTGCCGGCCGAAATCGATCAAACCAGCGCCAAGGCCCGTTATCAGGATGGCGTCCTGACGCTGACCCTTCCCAAGGCGAGCGCCCGTAACACGCGTCTTGTGATCGAGTAAGCACTACAGATCAAGGCCCCTCACCCCTTTAATGGGGGCCTTGATTCGGCCATTCACTGGAATACCTCAACCCATCCATCAATATTTCTTTTATTTGACATACGAAATATTGATTGGACCTTATGGAAGGAGATCATTAATCTAACACTGAAGGTGCTTATTTTTTGACTCCTCCTCAGCCGCGCTAGAGCATTGCTCGCGCGGTTTTTTTTGTCTTTTATTCAGCTCGAGGCGTTGTCAGGGCTCTTCGATCCCAGGCGTTTTGAGCTGATGCGGCCCAGAAGGGTCATCAGGGCGGCAAAGATCGCCTTGCTGTCATCGAGGATCGTGAAAACGGGGGGGATGACGATCAGGCTCAGGACCGTTGAGGTAACCAGTCCGCCGAGGACCGCAAAGGCCATCGGGCTTCTAAACGACGTATCCGCCTCCCCAAGGCCCATGGCAATCGGCAACATCCCTGCCCCCATGGCAATGGTCGTCATGACGACCGGACGCGCTCTTTTGCTGCAGGCGTCCACCAGCGCAGAGAATCGGTCCATACCGTGATCCCGTCGGGCCACGATGGCGTACTCCACCAAAAGGATCGAATTCTTGACGGCAATCCCCATCAACATGACAAGACCAATCAGGGACGGCATGGAGAACGCCTTGCCCGCAAGAAGCAGCGCGACAAAGCCCCCGCCGAAGGCGGTCGGGAGCGCCGCCAGGATACTCACCGGCTGAATGAGATCCTTGAACAAAAGGACCAGCACGACAAAGATACACAGGACCCCCGTCAGCATGGCAAGGCCAAAGCTTCCAAAGAGTTCGGCCATCATCTCGGCATCCCCGACATCCACGCGCTGAACGCCCGGCGGCAGGGAGCGAAGACTAGGGAGTTTCGACACGGCCTCGGTGACTTCCCCGAGCGGCAAACCTGAGAGTTCGATCTCGAAATTGATGTTCCGCACCCGATCGTAGCGACGAATGACCTGGGGACCACTCGAGAGCTCAAGCTTCGCCACCTGCCCCAAAAGCACAGACCCCACACCCGGTTTGGTGGAAGGCACCGGGAGCCGAGCGAGCACGTCGAGATCATTGCGTCCGGATTCATCCAGTCGCACCATGACGGGTACCTGACGACGGGCGAGATTCAGCTTCGGCAACGACCAGTCATAGTCGCCAAGGGTGGCGATTCTGAGTGTTTCCGAAATGGCGGCCGCCGTGACTCCAAGATCGGCAGCGGTCTCAAAATCGGGATGAACGGCAATTTCGGGACGTGTCAGGGCGGCACTCGAAGCCACGCTCCCTACCCCCTCGATCGTCCGAAGCTCCCGTTCGACATTGCGGGCCACATTCGAAAGCTGCTGGGGATCATCCCCGCTCAGCGTCAGAATGTATTTCTCCCCGGAGCCTCCCAGGCCCACTTTGGTTCTGACCCCGGGGAGCTGCTCGAGGCGGGCGCGAATGGCCTTTTCGATCACCTGCTTTCGGACCGAACGTTCGCTCCGGTTGGCCAGCGTAAGGGTCAGGGTCGCTTTTCGGACCTCAGCTTCCGCCTGCCCCCCCATGGGGTCACTACCGGCGGCTCCCCCGCCGATGGTGGTGTAGACGTTTCGAATCTCAGGAATATCGCCAAGAAGTTCACGCGCCCTCTCCGCGCTGGCCCGGGTTTGATCGAGCGTTGATCCTGGCGGAAGCTCAACAAACACCTGGGTCTGGGGATTGTCATCCGCGGGAATGAAGCCCTGAGGCAAGAGGGGAATCAGCATCAGGGAGCCCATGAAGAAAAGCCCCGTCCCCCCCAAGGTCGCCCAGCGGTGCCGAAGGCAGTAACGTACCGCATCCAGGTACCTCGGCATCAGCCAACCCGGCGATTCCTCCTCGGGAGGACTGGGCTTGAGCAGATAGGCCGCCATCATGGGCGTCAGCATGCGGGCAACGACCAGTGAGGCAAATACGGCGAGAGCAGCGGTCCAGCCAAATTGCTTGAAGAAGCGACCCACGATGCCGCTCATGAAAGCGGTCGGGAGAAAGACCGAAATCAGGGCAAAAGTGGTGGCCACCACCGCAAGTCCGATTTCATCGGCCGCTTCCATGGCTGCATCGTACGGCGATTTCCCCATCCGCAAATGGCGAACGATGTTCTCGACCTCAACGATCGCATCGTCCACCAGAATGCCGACCACCAGCGAAAGCGCGAGAAGCGAGACGACGTTCAGGCTGAAATCGAAGGCATACATTCCGATGAAGGTCGGTATGGCCGACAACGGCAATGCAACCGCCGAAACAAAGGTTGCCCGAACGTCCCGAAGGAATAGCCAGACCACAAGGACTGCGAGCGCAGCCCCTTCATAAAGGAGCGCCATCGAGGCATTGAACTCTTCCTGGACCGGCTGCACGAAGTTGAAGGCTTCGGTCAGAACCAGATCGGGATCCTTGGCCTTGATCTCTTCCAGGACACGGTGGACGCCGGCACCCACTTCAATCTCGCTCGCCCCCCGACTTCGACTGATCTCAAACCCCACGACCTCCTCCCCATTGAGGAGGGCCAGTTGTCGATGGCTGGCCACCGTATCCCGGATCTCGGCCAGCTGATCGAGTTCGAGGCGTCGACCATCCGGAAGCACGATCGGGAGCGACCTGAATTCACTCGCACTCGCCAGATTCGCAAGCGTCCTCACCGGCTGCTCACCGCCGCCCAACTCCGCCCGCCCCCCGGCGCCTTCCCTTTGGGTCAGTCGAAGCTGTCGAGAGACATCAGCGGCACTAAGGCCCAGTGATTGGAGTTTCAGGGGATCCAGACGAATCGCGATCTCGCGATTCCCGCCCCCCACGCGGTTCACCGCACCAACGCCCGGGACCGCCAAGAGCTTCCTCACAATGACGTCATCCACGAACCAGGAAAGGGATTCTTCATCCCGGTCCTTCGAATCAATGGTGTAGGCCAGAATCGGAGCCGCCACGACATCAAGCTTGGTGACCACAGGGTCCCGAAGATCACTGGGAAGATCGGCGCGGATCTTGGAGACCGCGGAGCGCGTGTCATCCAGGGCTTCGTCCAAGGGTTTCTCCAGCCTGAATTCCAGCGTCACGATGACACTGCCATCCTGAACCTGGGTGGTGGTGTGTTTGAGTTTCTGAAGGGTTGCGACTGCGTTTTCAATCTTCCGGGCGACCTCCGTCTCCAGCTGTGGAGGTGAGGCGCCGGGCAGACTGGCCGTGATGCTGACCGTCGGGAAATCCAGATCCGGAAAGTTCTGGATCTTCATCATCTTGAAGCAGTAGATCCCGCCGAGAGTCAGAAGGACAAACAGCATGATCGCCGGGAGCGGCGTCCGGATGCAGCCTGCCGAAATATTCATGGCGAGATCCTGACGCGATCCCCATCGGCGAGGAAGGCGCCACCGGCCTGGACGATGTGATCCTCGCGCACGATTCCCTGAAGGACTTCAAGCGAATCCCCGACACTGCGCCCAAGTTCCAGCTTGACCTCTTCGACCCGGGCAAAGCCCTCCTTCGCATCGACCACCTTGAAGGCATAGCTGAAACCATCCCGGAGCGTGATGGCCGTCCGGGGAATCGTCAGCCCTTCCGACGTCCCGACCTCAAAATCGCCATGGGCATACATGCCGGCCTTGAATCCACGATCGGTGGCCCCGGGGAGATCGACATAAATGATGCCGAAGCGGCTGGCAGGATCGAGCCCGGGACCGACCATCCGGACTACGCCGATCAGGGTACCGACATCCGGTACCCGGACATTGACCCGGGTTCCGATCCGGATCCTCGGAAGTTCGGTTGCTGTGACTTCCGCCCGCCATTCAAGGCGCTGCTGACGGATCAGCCGAAAAAGCTCCTGACCTTCGACCGTTACCCCGCCGAGTACGGCGGAGCGCTGGGTGACAATGCCATCGTCATTGGCGAGGACCTGCGTATGACGCATCCTGAGTTTCTGGATTTCAACCTGGGCCTTGGCCGCCCGCATCCGGGCCTCGGCGGTCTTTTCTCCCGTGAGATATTGCCCCGCCTGAAGGGCGCTCAAGGCCCCTTCATCAATGATCTGCCGGACCCTTCGGGCGTTGTCTCTCGCTTCCTGAAGCGTGGCTTCCGCTTCAGCGAGAACCGCCTCGCTGTTTTCAAGATCGGAAGCCACCCGTTCCCGATCAAAGAGCGCCAGCACCTGGCCTTTCTTGACCCGATCCCCGACCTGCGCCTGAATCTCTACCAGCCGAATACCGGAGAGTTCTGCGCTGATGACCGCTTCCTGCCAGGCACTGACCGAACCGTTGGCCGCCAGGGTGATGGGGAGTTCGGAGACGACGGGCGCGACCCATTCGATGGTCAGGGCTGCCTTGGGACGGGCTGGAGGTGCCTCTCCGGTGCCGGGCTTCAAAAACCATCCCACGATCAGAATCAGGACACCGAGGAGTCCGAAGCGCATGAGACCTGAGGTGTGCCGAATCCAGTCCATCACGGTTTGTAGTCCTCTGCTTTTTGTCCGGTCAAAGGGTTACGGGGATCCTCTCGAACCGGTATCGCCGGTGAGGCGCCTTCGGGATCCTGCCAGCCCCCCCCCGCTGCACGGTAAAGGGCCACCCAGGCTGAAACCTGCTCCTGCTCAAGATCGGCAAGGGTCCTGCGGGCGACCAGCGTCTGCCTCCGTGCTTGCTCAAGTTCCAGGAGATTGCCAAATCCGGCACGATAGAGATGATCGGTCGCGGTAAAGTTCTTTTCATAGCCCTTGAGCGCTTCCCGGGTCTTGGGCAGCCGCTCCTCAGCCGTCTTGAGCCTGACCAGCGCCACCTCGACTTCCTTGACGGCGGTTCGAACGATCGACTGAAACCGGGTCTTCGCGGCTTCAAACTGAATCCGGGCGGCCTCGACTTCTGCAAGCCGCTTACCGGCATCAAAAATCGGCATCGTCAGGGTCGGTCCAAAGGACCAGGTGTTGGCAAAATAGGTTGCGGCGGCCCCCGCTCCCGCGGCGTAGGGGCTGAATGCGCTCATGCCACTGACAGTCTGAAGCTGGGGTGTGATGTTGCCGGTCAGGCTCAGCCTGGGATAACGCTTGGCCTCCTCGACCCCGATCCGTGCGCTCGCTTCGGCGACCTGCTCCTCGGCTGCCGCCACATCGGGGCGTTGCAGCAAGGTCTCCGCCGGAAGTCCCTTGAGCCTGAACGGGGGTGGTGAAGGCATTTGGGCCTGTCGTTCAGGTTTTTGGCTGAGGCGATAACGCACTTCGACTTCAGTCATCCCGGTCAGCGCCACCAGGCCTTTGATGGAGCGGTCACACAGCCCCTGTTGACGCATCAGGTTCTCTTCCCCATCGGCATGAGAGGCCTTGGCCAGCGCCACATCCGCCGGTGGCCGAAGGCCGGCGACGCCCGCCAGATCCACCAGTCGCGCCGACTCCCGACGAGAAATCACATCCTTCTCGGCGATCTGCATCAGGGCCTGACAATAACGAAAATCGATATAGGCATTGGCTACCTCGACGGCCAGCGCCACCCGAGCATCGTGCCAGGCGCTGTGCCGTGAGGCGAGATTGCCTTCGGCGGCCTCCCGCTGACGCGAAATCCCGCCAAAAAGATCGATTTCCCAATTGGCCTGAAGCCCGCCCTGATAGCGTGTCCAGTCAAAGGGAGGGCCACCGAAGGTCGACCGGGACTTCAACATGTCGACCTGGGTGTCGAGCTTCGGAAGGCCATTCGCCATGGCCGTGACCATCTCCGCCCGTGCCGTTTCGATCCGCGCTCTTGCATCGGCCACCGAAGCGCTGACCCTCTGGGCCTCGGTCAGGAAGCGAAAGAAGTCGGGATCCTTGAACTGGAGCCACCAGTCGCGAAGGTCCGCCGGCATGGCGGCCTTGGCTTCAGACACTCCGGGTTGTTCGGACTGCCAGGTTCTGGCGGCCGCGGTCTCCGGCTGGACGTAGTCGGGACCCACGGTCGTGAGGAGACCCCGTGTGCATCCACTGAGGAGCAGGAGAATCCAGAGCGCAAGCCGGAGACGTGTCGAATGTGGAGCCAAGGGTTTGGAGTGTCGAATCTCAAACCGTTGAGGATACCACTCAGAACCTGCTTCCTGCCTCCCTTAGGGGGATTTCACCCCGCCCCATGGAGCGATTCAGCACTCTCCTCATCGATCTGAAATAAGCCACGTTTCCCGATCCGGATGGATTCCATCTCATCGAGCGGGGCCATGGGGACTTCGGATTCTGCCACCGGCCGTGATCGGACGGCGGACTCAATGGCCGCAATCCGCCGGGCAATCCGAAGAATGCGTTGCTGCCATTGATAAGCCGCCTCGGATCGATGCCGGTTGGTCAAAAGCCCGGAGAGCCACAAACTGTCGATCAGGACCATCAATTCATCGAGCCCCTCGACCATGGCCAGAAAATCCAGGGCTCGCGGACAGAGGATCCGGATCGGGATTTCCCCGGGGTGGCTATAGCAGGGGATCACCGTCACCCCTTCGGTTTCCCTGAGGGCTGAAACCCTCGCGATCTCGCTGGCCAAGGCCTGGGCGCCCTCCTCGATCAGCGCGCCGGACTCTGCCTCAATGCGATCGGCAATCTCCACGGGAAGGGTCGCCCTGAACACCACCGCAATGGCATGAAGCGAGCGAAGGACCCGATCGCCTTCTCGGCTCATGATGCGTTGCGCTTGCTCACTTCGAAGCGTCAATGTCCGTTCGAGGACTGGACGACTGTAGGGTCTGGGATTGCTGCTGGCCATCGGAATCTCCACTGTCATTGGAAAACCCTGAGACTAGCCTCACCAGAGTGGAAAGAGACCTTTCAAGATGCACGAATGGGCGTGTTTGAGCGACCTTATGATCCAAGACCCGGATCAGCCGATCGAATGGCGACCCCAGGCTCTTCGGGATCAAGCCGGATTCCGGTGGTCCGCGCCAGGTCGAGAATGCGTGTCAGGACAGCATCGGCCAGATTCAGTTGCTCTGCACTATTTTTGACTTCCAGCGTAAATTCGATCCGAATTTCAAGCCCCTCGGCCAGAATCTCGGCCAGAGAGATCCGGATGCTTTTCTCATTCACCCCCGGGGTTTCTTTGAGTAGAGCTTCAATCCCGAATTTGAAATTCGAGAGCGCTTCCAGCGAGGTCGAGAGGCCAACCTTGAGGCTCTTCTTGACCCGCCAATGCTTTCGGAGCGTCAGGTTCTCGATGGGGGTCCGAATGATTTCACTGCTCGGCACAATCAGGGTCGTGCCGTCGGCCGTTCGAAGCTGTGTCGTTCTGAAGCCGATATTTTCTACCTGCCCCTCGATGGAGCCGGCCTTGATGCTGTGCCCGATGCGAAAGGGTTTCTCAAACATGATGATGAGTGATCCCAGGAGGTTGGCGAGTGCCTGTTGTCCGGCCAAAGCCACGGCCAGACCACCAATCCCCAGCCCCGCCATGATCGAGTAGGACGGAAGACCAATCCGATTTGCTCCTTCTATGAGAATGGCAATGGCAATGGCCAGCGCCAGAAGGCGGCTTCCCAGCCGGATCAACTGACTGTCGGTGCTGTCCGTTTTTAAGCGCTCGAGTTTGATGACCCACTCGGTCAGCCAACGGAATCCCCCCCAGACCAGAGTCGTCAGGGCGATGTAGTTGAGACCCCAGAGTCCTTCAGTCAGGAGCGAATAAAACTTGGGGGTGAAGAAAAGCACACTCCCCAGGATATAGACGACGCTGGGAATCATGATGATGAGGGAAAGCGAGGGCAAGAACACCCAAGGCACGTGTGTCGGCGATTTGCGCCTGGAGGATGTTTCGCTCAGCCGGAATGCTCCCCAGAAAATCAGCCCCATGAGTCCCAGCAAGCTCAAAAGAGCGATCCAGCGCCAGATGGGCTCACCCCAGATGGGACGATTCGTCCAGGGATCGCCTTCCAGAAGCCAGCGGGAGGGAATTACCCGGGCCGTCATGACGGCAATCCCCGTTGGCTTCATGAACAAAAATTCGTAAATCCCAACGGAAGCTCCATTCCGTCGGGGCTCATCCTTGATGCTCTCATAGAGGGATGGCACCTGATCCACCGTCGCCTGCGTGAAAAGGTACTCGCCCGCCCGCGGGCCCGATTCCATAAGAGCAATCGAGAGATCAGAACCCGGGATTTTCCATTTCTTGAAGGAACGCGCCTGCATCGCCGCGGCATCCGGGACATCCTCAGCCGAAGGCAAGGGCATGCGATCGAGGATCTCCTTGAGCTGGATGGTCAGGCGCCAGGATTGCTGATCGAGAATCGCGATGGGAAGGTGGCTGAGATCCAGATAGCTGGCGGAAAGCTTGCGGGACTTATAAAGCTCCTTCATGTGACCTTGGGTGGCGGCCGTGTCGATATAAAGCCGTGACGACTGAAGATAGGTCGTGATCAGACCCTGAGGTCCCAAGAGTGAATTGCATCGCTCGTCCATGGTGGCGATGAATCCAAAGAGCGTGCTCCTCGGGCTGGAGGTATCTGCTGCGGACAAAGTCGCGGCCGGAGCAGCCGACAGTGGTCCTGAGAAGGAGCCCAGAAGCAGGAGAAGAATCAGAGTGAAGCGCTTTTGCATGATTTCAATTATGGAGACCAAACGCGAGGGGAACAACGATCTCCCCTTTGAACCTTTCGGATTTCACCATCTTAAGCGGGGCGATCACCCCTCACATCCCGGCATTCTGCGAGCATCAACCCGCGCCTCATTGTGCGCAGGCTGAGTCGATTTCCTTGACCTCACGCTCTGGTGCCTGAGGTTGATGGCCAGCTGGGCGCCCTTGCGGCAAGCAGCCTCTCCATGCCGTAGCCTCTGCGGCCACCACCCATCGCGGGATCCCCATGATCCCGCAAGGGACCTGATGGGTTCTCCCACGATCCTTCCCCTGACCGCACCACGGGAAGTCTTTCTCCTTTTATCCCGTGTGCGGCGGGCGGAGTCATGATCATGTTGAATCGGGCAGAACTCATCGGACGTCTCGGGCGTGACCCGGATGTCCGCTACACTCAGGAAGGCAAAGCCATTGCCAACCTGGCGCTGGCCACCACCGATGCCTTCAAGGACCTTGCGTCCGGTAAAAAGAAGGAACATACGGAATGGCACCGCGTCGTCCTTTTTGGACGTCAGGCGGAAATTGCCGGGGAATATCTCAAGAAAGGCTCTCTCGCCTATGTCGATGGACGCCTTCGAACCCGGCGCTGGAAAAACAAGGATGGCGTTGAGATTTCGACCACCGAACTGGTCGGAAGCAGCCTGACCCTCCTGGAGCGTGCGCCCAAGGAGAGGGATCTGGCATCGGCGAGCTCACCTACCCCCCGTGAGCCTCACGCTGACGATGGTTTCCTGGATTTTCCGGATCCGCCCTTCTAAACCCCGACCGACGGCGCCCCGAGGCGCCGTCTTTTCTTCATGGTTTCTTCATGGCCCTCCGAAAGGAGATCGGAAGGGCGACCCCATGCCGACGTCACTGACGTCATGCATCCTGCGATGGCAGGCGTTTCATCCCCCTGGGGATGACGGTTCCTTTGGGAGCCGGACCGGAGACGAGACGACCGGTCGTTCCGTCACGAAGGTGACTTCGTGATCCACCCACACCCGGCCGGGAATCGACGCCCCGCCGGGGCGGCGTCTCCCGGTTTTTTTATGGAGACAGCCATGCACCATGATTTTCCTTTGGCCGAAACCTTCGGCATTGCCGCACCGGATCATCTGACCGTTCCAGGCTTTGCCGATGGCTCGCACCCTCTCATTCCCTCGCGCAAGGACTACGTCTTTCGGCGTGAACCCTTGCGAGATGTCCTTGCGTTTCTGGCGCAAAGCCATGGGGACGGGCTCTACATCACAGGACCCACAGGCTCGGGGAAGACCTCGCTGATCACTCAGGTGGCGGCCAGGCTTCATTGGCCCGTGCAGTCGGTGACCTGTCATGGCCGGCTCGAACTTCAAGCCCTGATCGGACAATTCACCCTGTCCGAAGGCAGCATGCAGTTCGTGCACGGTCCTCTGGCCGAAGCGCTTCGGGAAGGCCATCTTCTGATTCTTAATGAAATCGACCTTCTCGAGCCTTCCGAACTCTCGGGATTGAACGACTGCCTTGAAGGGCAGCCCCTGGTCATTCCCCAGAACGGCGGTGAAGTGATCCGCCCTCACCCTGGGTTTCGACTGATCGCGACGGCCAACAGTCGAGGGTCCGGCGATCGGACGGGGCTTTATCAAGGCGTTCTTCGCCAGAACATCGCCTTTCTGGACCGCTTCCGGCTCATCGAGGTGGGATATCCGGATCCTGAAGTCGAAGCGATGATGCTGGCCCTCAAAGTGCCGGAGCTTTCGTCCGAAATTCGTGAAGGGATGATTCGGGTCGCGGGTGAAATCCGCCTCCTGTTCATCGGTCACGACCACGTCGGCGGCATGCTCGGACTGACCTTGTCGACCCGGGGACTTTTGCGGTGGGCAGAGCTTGCGCTCACCTTCCGCGGCGCCCCCCACACGCTGGCCTATGCGCTGGATCGCGCTCTCACCCTTCGTGCAGAAGCCGAGGAGAGGACCGCCATTCATCGTATCGCCGCCGATGTCTTTGGGGATCTTTGGGACAGTGCACTGACACTGACCTCGACGCCCTGATCGTCTCTTCCTTTCACCCCCTGGGGCCTTGACGTCCCCTGGGGACGACCATGGCCCCATTTTTTTTAGGAGCCATGTCATGCATGAATCACATTTGATCCTCAATCAACTGGCCATCATCAAGATTGAGGCCACCCTCTGGTCAGGGCGCAAGCAATTACGTCCCGAAGACCTGATCCTCGGCGATGGCAGTCGTCTGCCCCCCCGGGATCTAGCCTCCCTGGGATCCAAGCGAATTGCCGACCCCAGGGATATCCAGGTGTTTGCCCGACTCAAGAAGGAAGGCGAACGCTGTTGCCAAAAAGTCGGTTCGCGATTCATCGGAGGCTATGCCATCCCAGAGTCGCGGCTTGATGCCGTCATTCAGCAACTCGATCTGATCCGGCAGAAGTTTGAAGATGCCCGATTCGATTTTCTGTCGCGTTATGACCAGGCCATCGGAGATTGGGCCAACCAGCATCCGGACTTCAAGGACGTCATCCGGCGTTCGGTGGATCCGGTGTCCAAGGTCGCATCCCTTCTGGCGTTTGATTACGTGGTCTTCAGGCTCAAGCCTGCAGAGGATCAGGATGAAAGTCTTGATCGCAAGCTCAAGTCTCTTCCAGAGATCCTGATGGGCGAAATCGCCCTGGACGCAAGAACCTTTGCTGCCGAATCCCTGACCGGAAAAAGCGTCGTCACCCGAAGGGTGGTCGCTCCGCTTCGAAGGATGAGGGACAAGCTCAAAGGGCTTGCCTTTATCGATGCCTCACTTCAAGGCTGGGTGGATGCCCTCGATG
>Ga0007862_1000165_pt1 | contig 22466 bp, 28 predicted proteins | sample CryBogCBH20Aug07_FD_71206 | JGI IMG/M metagenome (GOLD analysis project Ga0007862, IMG submission 71206) | Freshwater microbial communities from Crystal Bog, Wisconsin, USA - CBH20Aug07 | ecosystem: Environmental > Aquatic > Freshwater > Lake | place: Crystal Bog, Wisconsin, USA | collected... | reverse complement strand
CGGTCCAATAAGTAGCACCTTCACCTCCGTCTGTTTTGTTTAGAAGAATGCCTGTGCTATTATCTTTGCGTCCGTACCATCGTATATACCGACGTTCCAGTGCATACGCCCCCAACTCAGTCAAATTAATTTCTAGAAATACAATTTTCGATTTATCTTTTGGCGTTTTTATTCGACCGTGCGGAACAAAAGCCCTACGACCTTTACCTTTACCTATATAATAAGGTAATCCTGTTTTTCTATTAATGTATGCATAAACGTAATAAATAAGCATAAGCTGGTGCTCCTCATAAGCATTAGAGTAGATGGATGCGTCAACATCGCGATCTACACTTTTATTTATATAAAGAAGGAGTACAAAGTTGACCCTTGAGGAAATATTTGAATCCTGGAGCAAAGACTCCGTTATTGACAAGATGCAACTTGATAATGAATCTCTGGAAACACCAAAACTACACAGCAAATATCTAAAGTTCTTGGCTACCGAGAGACTGACCCTTCAGAGGCTGGAGCAGGACTATAAGATTCTTCTAAAGATGAAAACAGAATATTTTGCCGGCACATTGGATATGGACTACATGCGCGATAATGGTTGGGAGCCAAATCCAAAGATGATTCTGAAAGCGGATATTCCTATGCATATTGATGCTGACAAGGACATCCAGAAGTTGTCTCTGAAGATTGGTCTGCAAAGAGAAAAGGTAAGCACATTGGATTCCATTCTAAAAACTCTGGCTAACCGTGGATACGTCATAAAAAATGCTCTGGATTTTGCAAGGCTAATGAACGGTCTATGAGTAGGATACATCTCAAGCATTTGAATGAAGTCCATGCCAGGGTGGAATGTGATGCTGGCACCTTGATGGAACTAGCAGAACATCTAACCTATAAGGCGGAAAACTATAAATTCCATCCTCGTTATCGTGCGCGTGTGTGGGACGGAAATATCTGTCTCGTCCAAAGAGGAACAAGAACTGTCTATAAAGGTCTGGCACACAGAATCAAGAAGTTCTGTGATGAAAGAGATTACACATTTTCGTTTGACGATGAGTTCCTATATGAAAATGTGTCAGAGAAAGAAGTCATTGACTTTATTTCCACTCTAAATCTTCCATTTGAGCCAAGACAATATCAGGTTGATGCTGTCATAAAGTGTCTCAGAAGCAAGAGAAGAACACTTCTGTCACCAACATCGTCCGGCAAATCCTTGATTGCCTATATGATACAACAGTGGTATGACAAAAAGACTTTGATCATTGTGCCTACGATAGGTCTTGTGTCTCAGTTGAAGTCGGACTTTGAATCATACGGATACAAAGGAACATTTCACACTTCTCTGGATGGTTTGTCTAAATCAAACAACATTGATTGTGATACAGTCATAACGACATGGCAGAGTTTGGAAAACGGCAAGAAAGGTATGCCGGCTGATTGGTATAATCAGTTTGAGGTGGTTATTGGTGATGAGGCCCATGGTGCCAAAGCGGCTTCTTTGGTCAAGATTCTCAGTCAGATGAGAAACACCAAATATCGATTTGGTATGACAGGAACCTTGGACGGTCATCCTTTGAATGAAGCCACGATTGAAGGATTATTTGGGGCTAAATACACAACAACCACAACATCAGAGATGATGGACAGAGGTGAAGCCACTAGACTAAAGATCAAGTGCATCGTTCTTAGATATCCAGAAGAGGTCTGCAAAGATTTTCATAAGATCGATCCTATCACCAAAAAAGAAAAGACTTATCAGGAAGAAGTGGATTTTCTGACCACACACGAGGGCAGAACAAACTTCATCAAGAATCTAACTCTGTCTCTCAAGGGAAACAAACTCGTATTCTTCAGGATGAAAGATCATGGTCAATCTATTTTCAACGCTATTAGTTCTTCTACTGACCATAATGTACTCTATATTGACGGTGATGTTTCTGCTACAACTCGCGAGGAAATCAGGAAAGCTATTGAAGATATACATTATAATATAACTTTACATTTCAATGATGTGAGTAAAACATTCCCGTCAGGAACAAAGGTATTATTATCTGATGGTTCTGTTAAATTAGTAGAAAATATTACATGTGACGACGATATTTCAGATATATGGATATGTGAAAATATAAATATATAAATATACCAGTAGTCATAAGAATATATTTATATGGATTTTATTGAAATTTTTTATAGTGTGTTGGGAACCCCAGATTCTTTAGACAAGTTAATTGAATATATAGATTATTGTATATCTAATAAGACTGAAGAAATAAATGAAATATATTGTGAAAACCACCATATATTACCAAGAAGTATGTTTCCTAACTATATTAATGAAACTTTTAATATAGTTAGATTGCCGTATGCTTCTCACATAGAAGCCCATAAATTATTGGCAATGGCGTATACCATAAAACCATTTACTAGACCATTAAATAATATGGTTCCATCTGATGACATCACTCGAAATCTTCTTTCTACAGCACAAAAAAGATGGTGGAAAGAATTATCTGATGAAGCCAAGAAACTTTTTGGAGACAACATTTCAAAAAAGAAAATTGATAGGTGGCATTTTGATAATTGTAAGAAAAGGATTAAAGATGAAACCAACTAAGGTAGAAATGGAGGTATGTGACTCGATTCTTATCGGGTCACTTTTGACTAGGCACAACCTCAACGGGCATAAATATCAAGAAATTACACCATATGATTGCAGCCAGCCCAAGTAAATCTAAGATCAAGGTGCTTCAGTCAATAGGTAGAATGCTTAGACTACACGAATCTAAAGAAGAAGCTATACTATACGATATCGTAGACAGTTTGGAATATAAATCTAAAAAGAACTTCACCCTGGTACACTTTTTGGAGAGGTGTAAAATTTACAAGTCAGAGAAGTTTTCATTCAAGATATATAATGTAAAGGTATAAAAATGGACATAGCAATCATCAGACTCGTAAACAATGACCGAGTAGTAGGATTTGTTATAGATAGCAACGACAATGAAGTTGCTCTTTATGCACCTATGTCTATTGATAAATCATATGGTCTGGAAAATGATGATCCAAAGGGATATTATGTTTATAGTCCTTATGATCCTCTTTCTGATACATGCATGGTGGTATTTGATATGTCACATGTTCTGACACTTACCAGACCAAGAGAAGTGGTGGAACAATATTATGAATCTGCTTGGAACAAATATTATCCGGCTTATGAGGAGTTTCAAAGGTCGGTAGTGAAGGCTTATCAGAAGCAATACGAAGATATGGAAGATTCTTCGTTCAACTCAGATATTCTGTCGGAGATGTTTTCTGAGTTTCTAAGTAAGGATAAGAAGAAACTCAACTGAATCTCCAATAGATCCAATCATGCAGCGATATTCCGAGTATACACACATCCGGAAGTATGGCAAGCCATAAAATGGCATAATACACAACAAAATCAACGGTTGACATATTTTGTTCCATATGATATGGATAGAAGATATACTATGACGAGGATCATACATGAATAAAAAAAGAGTATCCGCACATTATATTGACAACAAGCGATTTTATGCCGAGATGAAGGATTACATCGACCTGTGCCGAGAAGCATCAGAAACGGATGATGAATGTCCTATTATTCCGAACTATCTTGGTGAGTGTTTCTATAAGATTTCCATGAAGTTAGCCAACAGACCTAACTTTGCCAGTTATTCATATAAGGATGAAATGATTGGTGATGCCATCGAAAACTGTATTCATTACATCAAGAGTTTCAATCCCGAGAAATCAACCAATCCCTTTGCATACTTCACACAGATTGCGTGGAATGCCTTTGTGGCTAGAATAAACAAAGAGAAGAAGCAGCAATATGTGAAGTATAAGGGTCTGGAACATATGGTCATCAACGGAACAAACTTTGTTCATAGTCTTGATGGTGGTGACACGATAATCACCACAACCTATCATGAGAATACACAAGAGTTCATCAAGACCTACGAAGAAAACATTGAAAAGACAAAGCGAAAGAAAGAAGAAAAACTGGCTGAAAAGAGAGCCTTGGAAAACTTTATAGAGGATGAGAATGATGAGTAGATTTGAAAGTGTGCCCGTTGTCATCAAGCAGATGGCAGACAACGCTCTGGATAAGACCAACCGCTCTGATGTGCGGTTCAACTATATTCAGACTCTAAGGAATGTCCGAGATTTTTGTGATGCTACTATCGCCAAGTATGAGGGCCGTAAGTGACTAAAGTTGCTCTGATTACGGATCAACATTTTGGATCGCGTGGTGATGCAGATGTTATGCACAATCACTTTCAAAGATTTTATGAGAATGTATTTTTTCCTTATTTGAAAGAAAACGATATAGATACTGTAGTGGATTTGGGCGATACTTTTGATAGAAGAAAGTTTATCAACTTTGTTTCATTGAAGCGTTGTCGTGAATATTGGTTTGATCCTATCCGGGAGAACAATATAAATCTGCATTTAATTGTGGGCAATCATTGCACCTCATATAAAAATACAAATGAAGTAAACTCACCGGATCTACTTCTAGGTGAATATGATATTGGAGTATATTCTTCTCCTACAGAAATAGATATTCGTGGTCATAAAATAGTTATGATGCCATGGATCTGTGATGATAACAGAGAGCAGGCTCTGGACATTATTGAGAAGTCAAATGCTGATATTCTTCTAGGACACCTAGAACTGGATGGATTTGAGATGCACAGAGGACAGCCACATCACGGTGGTATGGAAGCAAATGTATTTTCAAAGTTTCATCTTGTTCTGTCTGGACATTTCCACCACCGATCAACTTCTCGCAACATCACATATCTTGGATGTCCATATGAAATGTCATGGAGCGATTATAATGATCCAAAGGGGTTTCATGTGCTTGATCTTGAAACAAAAGAGTTGACATTTATTGAGAATCCGTATAAACTGTTTCATAAGGTCAAGTATGACGATAATAAGTGGAAAGACTTAGATCAACTGAAGTCTTTCGATTTCTCGTATCTGAAGGATTCTTACGTCAAGGTGATTGTCATCAACAAGACAAATCCTTATTGGTTTGATCTATTTGTTGATAAGATCGAAAAGGAAAATCCTATTCAAGTTCAGGTGGTTGATGATAACTTGAATCTAGATTTGGTTGATGACGAAGATATTCTAGAAAATGTGGATGATACCTTGACTATTCTACATAACTCCATAGATAATATGGCAACAGATGTTGACAAGAAAAGACTTGACAATTTGTTCAAATCACTGTACAGTTCCGCCCTTGATATAGGATAATTATATGACTTTTGCAGAATGGTTCAACGAAATTGAATTGTATAGTCTTCGTGGCGAAAGATTTTACGATGATCTTTATACCTACAAAATGGATGGTATTGATGCTGAACACATAATAAACTGGCTCAAGGCTGCATACGAAGTTGGATATGAACATGCTATGGGAAACTTGTTGGATGATGGTAAGTAATGCTGTTCTTTAGAAAACTTCGTTGGAAAAATCTCCTTAGTACCGGCAACACATTTACAGAGATTGAACTGGATAATTCTCCTACGACTCTGATCATTGGTCAGAATGGCTCAGGTAAGTCAACATTTCTAGATGCACTCTCTTATGTTCTGTTTGGAAAGCCATTCCGAAAAATCAATCGACCTCAACTTCTGAACTCCATAAATCAGAAGAACCTCATGGTTGAGGTTGAGTTCCAGATTGGAACCAAAGAATATCTCATCAAGCGTGGCATGAAGCCAAATGTGTTTGAGATTTGGCAAGACGGAACTCTTCTAAATCAAGATGCTGCGGCTAGAGACTATCAGGATGTTCTAGAAAAAACCATTCTGAAACTGAACCACAAGAGTTTCTGTCAGATTATCATTCTGGGTTCTTCGACCTTTGTTCCTTTTATGCAACTACCAACAGGTCAGCGCAGAGAGATTATTGAGGACCTTCTTGATATTCAGATTTTCTCCAGAATGAATATTCTTCTGAAAGATCGTATTTCACAGAACAAGAACGACATTCAAGAAGTAAAATACCAGATCGATTTGATCAAGGAAAAGATTACTCTACACCGAAATCTAATCAAGAAACTTCAGAAGAATAATGATCAACAAATCGACGATCTGCAAAACAAGATTTTTGCTGCACAAGAAAAGATCAATGATTATGAGTCTCTCATTCAAGGAAAGACGACAGAGGAGATTGCTCTTCGCGATTCTATTTCCGATCAGGAATCAAATAATAAGAAGCGAGAGACAGCAGCTTCTCTCATCAAGAGCCTAAGAGAAAAGATCAAAAAGATAAATGCTGAGATTGCTTTCTATCATGACAATGATAACTGTCCTACTTGCAAGCAAGGCATTGAACACACATTCAAGGACGAGACGATTGAAGGCAAGCGCAAGTCTCTTCGCGAAACGGAAGAGGGACTGAAAACTCTAGAGGCACAGTTTGTAGATATTGATAAGAGGTCTATAGAAATCGGTGCTATTGTGTTGGATATTGCAGCGATACAACGAAAGATTTCTGAGTATAATGGTCATATCTCTAGCGGATATACATATATAAAGGATACAACGAAAGAAATTGAAGACCTCAAGGTCAAGAATGTTGAAGATACCAATGAAACAAATGTCATCGAATCTCTCAAGAAAGAATATATTGAGAAGGAAAAGTTCAGAGAAGAACTATTCAAAGACAAGGGAGTTTTGGATGTCGCTGCTGTTCTGTTGAAGGATGGTGGCATCAAAGCAAAGATCATCAAGCAGTATGTTCCTGTCATCAATAAACTGATCAATAGATATCTAGCTATCATGGAACTACCGATCAGTTTTGAGTTGGATGAGAACTTCAACGAGACTATCAAATCAAGGTTCCGAGACACTTTCTCCTACGAATCATTCTCAGAAGGCGAGAAAAAGCGAGTTGATCTTTCCATTTTGTTTGCTTGGAGAGCCATCGCTAAGATGAGAAACAGCGCAAATTCAAACCTCTTGGTCATGGATGAGATTATGGATGGTGCGATGGACGGTACTGGTATGGAACAACTAGATACAATCATCCGAACAATCTGTGCTGATACAAATGTGTTCATCATTTCACATAGAGAAAATCTGATGGATAAGTTTAGTAATGTGATAAAGTTTGAGAAACACAAGGATTTCAGTCGTATATCTAATTAGAGGAATTATTCATAATGAAGTTGGTTGATAGCAATGATCCAATCCTAAAACAGACTTGTGAGAAGTATAACTTTCTTAATCCACAGGTAGACCTTAGAGAACTTGCTGATGATATGGTTCGTACCATGTATGAAAATAGTGGTATGGGTCTATCTGCGAATCAGGTTGGTATTCCTCTTCAGATTTTTGTGATGGCGGCTGAACAGCCGGTTCTGGTCATCAACCCAAAGATTCTTGTAGAATCTGAAGAGTTGGTTGAACTTGACGAGGGGTGTCTGTCTTTTCCTGGTGATTGGGTCAAGATCAAGAGACCGATCTGGATCAAAGCTAGATACAATTTAGCTAGTGGTCAAGCACAGACTTTTAGGTTTGAGGGTATGACAGCCAGAGTGTTTCAGCATGAGTATGACCATGTGGTCAATGGCAAAACAATGTTTGATCATCTGTCAAAGCTGAAGCGAGATATGTATTTCAAGAAAAAGATGAAGAGGAAGTGAAATGAGTGCATACAAATATTATGAGGAAAATGATGATAGGGAGGAGAAGATGAATCATTTTAGATATGATGAAAAAACTCAGGTGCATCCTCCTGCGACTAATGGTGTAGCGCATGATCCATATATGTCCGCAAGGAATGAAGAGTTTGAGAATCTGATGGTAGATGTAAAATCCACAAATCGCAAAAAAATCAACTATAAATACAACGAAGATAAGATTCTTCAAGAGATTGCCGAATATATCGACGGCACATACGGCGAACATTATTCCAAAGGCAAGATCCAATCAACAGAAATCGCTATTGATCGTGGCAGAGGATTGCACTTCTGTCTAGGTAATGTTGACAAGTATTCAGGTAGATACGGTCAAAAGGGAACTCCTGAAGATTGGCGTAAGGACCTAATGAAAGTCGTTCATTATGGTATCATCACCCTCTTTATCCACGATTTAGAACATAATAAGGAAGATTGATCGCAAGAGATCATAATGGCAATTTTGCAAAAATGGAGAATAAATAAATATGGAAATTAGTGTTTCAATCGAGGAACTTCGGAAGAAGTCTATATTCTGCGGAGTCCCCATGTATGCGGGCCAATGTTTTGGGAACTTCACTAAGTCATCAAATGATCTAACCGCACTAGGTGCCCATTATGGCATCAATATTCGGTTCTACTATCTTTTCAATGAAAGCCTTATCACTCGTGCCCGTGCTTATATTTGTGATGAGTTCCTTCGTTCGGACTGTAGCCATCTGCTATTCATTGACTCTGACATTTCGTTTGATGCAAATGATGTTATTGGTATGCTTGCACTTATGACGGATGAATCCGAATATGATGTTCTGGCTGCTCCATACCCCAAGAAGTGCATTTCGTGGGAAAAGATCAAGCAGGCTTGTGACATGGGTGTAGCCGATCAGGATCCAAATGTTCTAGAAAAGTTTGTTGGTGATTATGTTTTCAATCCAGCAGGTGGCAAGGCATCGATTCGTCTAGACCAACCAGAAGAGGTTCTAGAGTCTGGCACAGGCTTTATGATGATTAGTCGTAAGGCACTCGAAACTTTTGTCGCAGGACATCCAGAACTGATGTATAAGCCTGATCATGTTCGCACAGCCGCATTTGATGGTTCTCGTGAAATCTGTATGGCATTTGATGCTGCTATTGATAATAAGCACACTCACATTCGTACTGAGATGAGAGAGTTCCTAAAGAACAATCCTAAGGCAACTCCAGATGATATTATTGATTTTGTCGATGATACTGAAAATTCTGCATTTGGTCATAAGTATTCTAAGAGATATCTATCAGAAGATTATTTCTTCTGCCAACGCGCCAGAAAGATTGGTCTGAAGGTATGGCTGTGTCCTTGGATTAAGTTGGCCCATACTGGGACCTATACTTTTTCCGGTTCTCTTGCCGACATTGCCAGCATTGGCGTTAGTGCAACGGCTGATCCTGGAAAGTTGGGGAAGAAGGCATAAACATCTTTGCAACCTATATGTTACGATATTCTCTTTGGAAGTAACATATAGGTTGACAATACCCACAAAGTAATGTATATTGAATATCTTGAACATGTATAATATGGAGAATGAATATGAAGTTGAGTGAAAATACCCTTGCTGTTCTGAAGAACTATTCGTCAATCAATCAGAGCATCAAGATTAGTAATGGCAATACTATTGCAACAATGTCGCCTCTAAAGACAGTTCTTTCTCGTGCCACGGTCGCCGATACTTTTGACAAGTCATTCTGTATCTATGATCTTGGTCGATTCCTGTCTACTCTGTCTCTATTCAAGAGTCCTGATCTTGAGTTCACAGATACCTCTGTTGTTATCTCGGAGGACAAACAGAAGGTTGTGTATCGCTACTGTGATGAAAAGATGATTGTCATTGCTCCATCAAATGACATCACCTTTCCTTCACCGGAGGTTTCCTTCGATCTGACTCCAGAGGCACTCACTTCAATCGTGAAGGCGACAAGTGTTCTTGGTCTTCCCGACATCGCGATTGTTGGAGAAGGCGGCAAGTTGTATCTTCGTTCTGTCAACATCAAGGATGCTGGGTCTGACGAGTTCAATGTCCAGATTGGTGAGACAGAATACACCTTCAAGGCTGTATTCAAGCCAGAATATCTTGCCAAGTTGACCTCTGCCACCTATAAGGTGGAGGTGTCATCAAAGAACATTTCTAGGTTTACTGGAGATAATATCGTATACTACATTGCTACGGAGGCAACTTCTAAGTTCAACTGATCGTGAATGCTGTGTCAACAGTGCCATTGGAGAACGGTGTGACATCCCCTCTCGCGAATGGCATTTTTATGATGGAGAAATATTATGAATGACAACTATCTCTGGGTGGAAACATATCGACCCAAGCGTATTGAAGATTGTGTTCTTCCTGCTTCACTCAAGAAAACATTTCAGGAGTTTGTGAATCAGAAGAATGTTCCTAATCTTCTACTGTCCGGTTCTGCTGGTTGTGGCAAGACAACTGTAGCCAAAGCAATGCTTGAAGAACTGGGTTGCGATTACATCGTCATCAACGGATCGATGAATGGCAATATCGATACTCTCCGCAATGAAATCAAGAACTATGCCTCGGCTGTCAGTTTTTCTGGTGGTCGCAAATATGTAATCCTAGATGAGGCTGATTATCTAAACGCAAACTCCACACAGCCTGCCCTACGCAACTTCATGGAAGAGTATTCGGCTAACTGTGGGTTTATACTGACCTGCAACTTTCCTAATAGGATTATTGAACCTCTACATTCTCGCTGTTCTGTAGTTGACTTCAAGATTCGCAAGTCCGATCTGGCAGGTCTTGCTGGACAGTTTCTAAAGCGAGCCTGCCATATTCTTGAAACCGAGAATATCAAGTATGACAAGCAGGTTGTTGCTCAAGTCATTATGAAACATTATCCCGATTGGCGCCGAGTTCTCAATGAACTACAGCGATATTCTGTGACCGGCTCTATTGATGTGGGTGTGCTTGTCAACTTTTCTTCAGAATCATACAAGACTCTGGTTTCATATCTGAAGGACAAGGACTGGCAAAGTGTTCGTAAGTGGATTGCCGAAAACTCTGATATTGACATTGATGTTCTATTCAAGACATTATATGATCAGGCATATGATCTTATGGACCGAAACACCATTCCAGACCTGGTTCTTACGCTGGCTAAGTATCAGTATCAACATTCATTCGTGGCTAATCCAGAAATCAATCTAGCCGCCTGTATGCTTGAACTTATGAGGGATTGTCGTTTTCTATGAGTGGTCCTTTTGATTATGTGAACGCAATATCCGCCAGCAAAAAGGATATCATCAGAGAATCAGCAAATCCAGAACTTGAAGCCAAGGAATATCTGCCTTGGATCACAAATAAGACTCTTAGCTATTTTCCAGACACCATCATGTATTGTAACGAGATGAACAAATATTCATTTCTTTCAAATCAGATGCAGTTTGACTATCTTCTAAACTCCGTATCCAAGAAAAAGCGTTTCACCAAGCAATCCAAGAAAAATATAAATACCGATGTGCAGATGATAGCCGACTATTTTGGTTATAGTTTGCGCCGAGCAGAAGATACAATCAAATATCTCACCAAGGCTCAGATCGACGAAATAAAACAAAAAACGGATACTGGTGGAGTCTAATAATGACCGAAGATATTTTTTGTGGTGGTATTGAAATTGTTCTAACAAATGCAGATAATTTTCTTCTCGTCAAAGAGACTCTGACAAGGATCGGTGTTGCGTCCAAGAAGGACAATACTTTATGGCAATCGTGCCACATCTTACATAAACAGGGTCGTTATGCTATTATGCATTTCAAACAGATGTTCCTGCTTGATGGAAAGACACACACCGATTATACAGAAAATGATAGAGCCAGAACCAATACGATTGCAAATCTTCTAGATGATTGGGGCTTGGTTGCTATTGTTGACAAGAGTAAAACTGAACATCCTATTGTGCCGGTTTCACATCTAAAGATAGTGGCATTCAAGGATAAGAAAAACTGGAATCTCGTCCCGAAATATTCCATAGGAGTTAGAAAGTAATAATGACAAACTATGAAAAAGTGATTGAGTTCATGAAAACATTTGGTCAAGAATGTCCAGATAAGCCAGTGTTTCCATCTAAAGATGTGGTTGCTCTGCGTTATGAGTTGATTCGCGAAGAATTAGAAGAATTAAAGGATGCAATTAAAGATAAAGATATTGTAGAAGTCGCTGACGCGCTGGTGGATATTGTTTATGTTACTCTGGGCGCGGCTGCATCTTTTGGTATAGATTTTGACTCTTGTTTTGAGGAGGTTCACAGGAGCAACATGACAAAGCTTGGTGCTGATGGAAATCCTGTATACAGAGAAGACGGAAAAGTAAAGAAATCGAACTTGTATGTTCCTCCTGATCTTGCAAAGGTTCTAAAAATCACTTGACATATTTGTCTAGATGATATAATATGCAATGTGTTGAACCATATAGGAATGATTATGATTGAAAATGAAAAGTGGACTCCGGATGTTCTAAAACAGTGGGAGTCATGGTCTTCTGAAAACGATCCGGAAAAGATGGAAGCAGTTGATGAAACTGCCTTGCGAGAGGCTATCATGAACGACCTTGCCTATGTCTCTCAGATGGATGTCAAGGAATATACTCTATATCAGAAGTGGTGTGAGATTCACACCAAGTATCCGACAGAAAAGGTCAACACAATCTTTGGTGAAGAGGTTGTTCTCAAGGATCCAATGCAGGCGCAATATATTAGCGAAGTCAAAGAAAACTTCTGGTTTCCATCTGAGCCTGATGATTATCTGAAACTTCGTCCTGTTCTTGAGTTGACCGATGATGCAGAAAGTTTGGAAACTGTAGGTATTGATGGAACGAGCGTTTCATCCAAAACCAAGAGAACAGCCGATAAGTCGGAGAAGTGGAACACCCTCCGCACCTTCCTTTCGACCATGAAGAACAACTCAAACATTGGTCGAAATCTCTATTATATGGTCAAGGATGATGTAACTGGTCGATATCTAGGAACAGTTTGTATCTCATCAGACTTTCTTGATTTGACTCCACGGGATGACTTTATTGGCTGGTCTCGCGAGAAGAAAACTCAAGGTCGTATGATCAATCATACTGCAATCGGTTCGACCATCGTACCTACACAGCCGCTTGGATTCAACTATGTCGGCGGCAAGCTTCTGGCTCTTCTGTGTCTATCTGACACTGTGCAGAATCACTGGAAAGAAAAGTATGGTGATGTTCTTGCTGCTGTGACCACAACATCTTTGTATGGAAAAACCAAGGCAGGTGGTCTAAGTCAATATGACAATCTCGACCACTGGAAAGCAATGGGCTTCACATCAGGTTCTGTTTCGTATGAGCCTTCTCTAGAAACTCGTAGGATGATTATCAACTGGCTGAAGAAATATCACACAGTAAAATACTTTGAATGGTATGTAGCCACCAATCCAGCCGGACAGCCATACAAGCGCGACCACAAGAATCGATCCTTGAACTTCACTTATGGCAAGTTCAATATTCCCAAGGAATATATTAGATCAGAACATGCAAGAGGAATCTATTTCTCTCCTCTATATGACCAGTCTTGTGAGTTCCTTCGCGGCGAAGTTCCTGAATCTGCTCTTGTCAAGAGTTTTGATACTTCTACAGAAGCCCTTGCAGAAATCTGGAAGACAAAGCACGCCAAGGGCAGAATCAAGCAACTTGTCAAGAAAAATCGTGTATCATATGAAACGCTATTTTATGACGATCTCGTATATCTAACCTGGGAAGAAGCAAAGGCAAAATATATTGACCAGGTTGGTCGGTGAATCTCTTGACAAAATAAAGTAAATGTATTATATATAGGACAACCCCTGAGGAGTCTGCTGAAAAACGTAGGACGGGAAAGGGGTTGGGCTGGGATAGCCACCGAAGCAAGGTTAGTCTGAAAATGTAGGACTTTCAAAGGTGAATACCACCACTCGGCAAACCGGTGAAAGCCGTTAGTACCTTGGTGGATGGAGTGCTAGGTTGTTAGCTAGAGTAAGTAATAGAATGTGGGCGATTCTATAAGATGCTTAACACAACATAAATGCCTTATAAATAATTTGTCTACGCCGAACGGGTAGACATCAAATCAACTCTCGCTTAAATAGGAGAAATAATATGACTACATGGGACTTTCGCCATAACTTCCTTCCAAAGGAACTTGACCGCTTTTTTGTTGGATTTGATCCACTAGTTCAAAAACTATCAGAAGCCGCAGAACAAACAGCAAAGCTTGCTCAAAACTATCCTCCATATAATATTAAAAAAGTTGACGATAATCGATATGTCATTGAAATGGCAGTTGCTGGTTTCGGAAAGCAAGATATTGAACTTGAACTGGCTGATGGTAAGCTAGTCATCAAGGGTAATGTAGGTTCTGGAGAACCAGCAGAACAAGATTCAAAGGGTGAGTGGACTTGGCCACAATTTATCTATCAAGGTCTTGCTATGCGACCTTTCACTCGTCAGTTCACACTCGCAGATCATGTCGAGATTAAGGGTGCCGATCTTCTAAATGGCATTCTTCGTGTTGGTCTGGAATATGTAATTCCTGAGCATAAGAAGCCCCGCAAGATTGATATTGCAGATAAATCAGAGAAGGTTAAGTAATATGTCAAGTAATATCATTTTAGTTTCGCACACTTGCGCGTGGACAATTATTGCGTTGTGTCTTTTTATGGGCGCATATATTATTCAACCAATCATTTAACAAAAAAGAAGAGGGGAGAAATCCCCTCTTCACATTTTTAGTGCTATATCTTTTATCTCGTTGGTTCTTCTAATCCAACCCGCCCCATATCTATCAAACTTTGATAGCGTATGGTAATATTGTGCGCGTAAATCTTGAAATCCTGCGATTGCTTTCTGCACACCATATGCGGCAACATATGAGTTTAGTTTGCCGATTGTTCCGTCACCTAGGTGACCGTCTGTTGTTGCTCCAACAAGTGTTTGCAAAGCCTTAGCAGAATGAACTCCTCCATTGACATCAAAGTCAAATATACACAGGTCAAGGCCTTTAGGAAGAATATCTCCTTTTACCAAATCCCAAAAATATGCTTTATAAAGAGGAGAAACTTTATCTGGTGTTAGACCTAGCATTTCTGCTTTTGATGCAGAATGTTTGATCCATTGACTGTATGTTTTCTGAGTAACACCCAGATTTGTCATTCCGCCCGGATCCTCAGGATCATTCACAAAGCCACCCTCATATTTGAGGGTGACCTTTAGGCAATTTTCAAAGTTATTTGCTGCCATCAGTCTTTTTCTTCCTGCTGACAACCTTCTTCACTTCAGCCACAGCTTCTGCTTCCAAGGCCTTGGCTTCAGCCTCGATTTTCTTGAAATCTTCAATCAGAGTTGTCTTTTCTTTTGTGAAGAAAGCCTTGATGGCTTCCCAGATTTTCTTTAGATAGTTGATCATTTCTTGACTCCTTTGTTGATATCGTCAATAGTTTTGTTGTGTGCATCAATAAGATCGAGTAAAGCGTTTACTTGGTTGACACATTGATAATATTGGGCGTAGTTGTTGTTGATGGTGGCGAGAGCTTGATTGTCTCTAACGCCTGAGGGCGCTGCGTTAGCTGCTGCGGTACGATCAGCCTTTGTATTACTGGCGGCTGAATTGTGGGTGTACACGAAGCCAAGGCTAAGGATATTACCGGCAGGAACATTGTTTTGAATAATATTTGAATTTTCATCATGATTCTCCTTGATGGTATGCCATCTATCAACATATTGTGTTACTATTTGAACTTTCTTCTCACTCAATTCGTTCTCATACTGATCCTGTTGTGTTATCAGTTTTGTGTTGAGTTCATCAATTTGTTTTTGTCCGTCTAGTTTTCCTAGATGTAGTCCATAAAAGAAGGCAGCAATGATGATACCTAGACCAATAATACCGGACACAAGATATTTGATTATAGTCGCCTGAGGCATAATAAATCTCCAAAAATATAAATACTCCGATGCTATTTATAGTTTGGGAAACACAATGATACATTTTTCTTTATTTTTGGAAGAGAGAACGAAGTTTGATACGACTTTGCAGTACCACGACAGACTCAATCCTCGTCTGTGGAGAGGAGAGAAACTGGATAGAAAAGTAAAGTCTGCTCTGCTCAAAATCGCCCATGATTGGGCTGTGTTCTCAAGAATACCAGAATCTACCATCAAAGACATAATCATCACGGGTGGCAACTGCAACTTCAACTACACCTTGCTTTCCGACATCGACCTACACTTGGTTGTTGATATGAAAAATATCATAAAAGACCTTGACATTTTGGACGATTGGTTGTATGATAAGAAAGTTCTTTGGGCAAAATATCATCCAGATATCCGTATCAGAGGCTATACTGTAGAACTCTACGCACAAGACCACAAACAGAAGCCACAGAAGGGTCAAGGTAACTATTCTCTAGTTGACAATAAGTGGATCTCAAAGCCTGAACATCAATCGGCCGATCAGATTCTACAAGACAAGAATCTGATTCGTAAGATCAAGTATTACATCAAGCAGATCGATACTCTAACTAATGGCGAAATCTATCCTTCAAAGGAGAAAATCCAGCAGATTCGTAAGTTGAAAACAAGATTCCACAAAATGAGGTCTTCTGGCATCCAAAAGTCAGGAGAGTTTGCTCATGAGAATCTTGTATATAAGTCTCTAAGGAACCTTGGCAAGATTGATGTTCTCAACGAATACTTGAGGCACGCCGAAGATCGCGAATATTCGCTTGACTGATTTTAGAAAAGATGTTAGGAGTAAAAGAATGAAGACCTATAAAGAGTTTATGTACGAGGGCAATCCTCTTGCTAGAGTTCATTCCTTGTCCGGTAAGGGCAGACATTTTGTTACTCTTTCGACCGAAAGACCAAATATATCGGCTGAAGAGAGAAACAGAAGAAACTCTGAGTTGGAAACCAACCTGAAGAAACAGGGCTATGGATACAGAAAAGTGAGAGGACACTATGAGGGAAGCACAGAGAGTTCCTATCTTGTACATGCTAAAAAGGAAGGCGCAGAATCCGGCAAAAGACTTGTAAAGGATATGGCTGCTCACGGAAGAAGATATGGTCAAGATACTATCTTGCATCATAATCCTGAGACAGGCAAAGCCAGACTTGTGGGAACAAATAAAACGGCCGGCTGGATAGAGTTCAAAAAGAAAAAAACGATTGGAAATGCCATATCGTATAAGTCTAATCCGGAAAACCAAACAGAAATACGACCAAAGTCAACAGAAAAGAAACTTAAACCAGGAAGAACACCTGGCTCAGGAAAAACATTTAGTATTGGATAAGTGAGAGGATTTACTATGAAAAAAATAAAGTATTCATACATTACACCTGAAGATTTTTCTGATCTACTACAAGACATTCTGGATTCTGTTGGTCCTAATCCTGGAACTTGTGTGTCTGAGAAGAAAAACTGGCATTATCTACACAAAGAGAATCTTCGTCTTGATCTAAAAAAGAAGCACATCAAGATCGACTGGCCAGGCAAGAAACTCACAACTTTGTCTTGACTAGATACTCATCTTGTGATATAAGGTATAGATTATAGTTTGATGAGGTCGTAATGAAGTTTTACACAGAAGTTTCGCAACGAGGAAATACTATCTTTCTTCGGGGCTTTGAGAATGGTAAGCGTGTCCAGAAGAAGGCGCAATATGCACCATATCTGTTTGTATCAAGCAAAAAAGATAATGCTGAGTATAGGACTCTAGAGGGCGAACCTGTAGACAGGATTGATTTTGAGAACTGTCGCGAAGCCCGAGATTTCATTGAAAAATATAACAATGTGAGCGGAATGAAGATTCATGGTCTGACTTCATTCCTATACGCATATCTAAACGACGAATATCCTGGTCGGATGGAATATGATCTTGATCTGATTCGCAAGATCAACATCGATATTGAGTGTGCGCCAGAAGGCGATGAAACTGGTTTTCCTAATATTGAGACAGCCAATCAGCCTATCACCGCGATTACCTGCAAGTATAATGGTCAAGTCACCACCTTTGGTTGTGGTGATTATGTTGAACATCTTGATTATGTCAAGTATGTCCGTTGCAAGGATGAGCGAGAACTTCTGCTGAACTTCATTGTATACTGGGAGCGTGTTGATCCTGATATCGTCACAGGCTGGAACATCGAGTTCTTTGATATTCCCTATATCGTGAATCGCATCAATCGTGTTCTCGGTGAAGATTATACCAAGCGTCTATCTCCTTGGAAGACCCTTGAGGAGAAGAAGATTGCAATCAAAGGTCGCGAACAGCAAACCTATCGTCCAATGGGCGTATGCATTCTTGACTATTTGCGTGTTTACAAGCAGTTCACCTATGTTCAACAGGAATCCTATAGGCTGGATCATATTGCGAGTGTTGAACTCGGAGAGAAAAAGCTTTCCAAGAAAGACTATAATATCATCAAGTTTTTGAAAAACTCCAAGGAAGTAAATCCTCCCGAAGATTCTGATTATGATAGTTTGGAAGAGTTTGAACGATGGGCATTGATTCGCGATAGGCTACAGAAAGAGAAGAAAAAAAGAAACTTGTAGATCACTCTTTCTTATTCAGATTTCTTATCTGTTTTGTTCTGTTGAAGTGTGTTTCTGGGTCTATCTTTTTACATACGTCTCCGTGCCATCTCACATAGTTTGCTTTTGATATTTCTTTTTCGCAGTGTTCACATTTTACCATTGTGTGTTTTACTTATTTATAATATTGAGGATTTATGGACTGTAAAAATCTTTATGATCTTGATCTAAACACATTGTCCGACGATGATCTTGATCGGGCTTTACAATATTCAGAAAAAATGGCAGACTCTCTCTGTTATCAAATCGGGATCGAATACAATATACACGATGTTGAGCTTGTTGATCGTATCGAGGAGAGGCTAGGACTTCTTTCTCTCGGCCTAACCTTGTCTTATGATGCAAAGATTCGATATGACGACATGTTTACCAGCATTCGTCTTTGGGATATCATTATTCACAACTATCTACTAGATCAGAAGATTGTTGTGCCTATGCCAAGCGATTATAAGAAAAACTCTCAGTTCACAGGCGCGTATGTCCGTGATCCTACTGTTGGTATGCACAAGTGGATTGCCACCTTTGACGTAAACTCGCTGTATCCTTCTTTGATTGTTCAAAACAATATGAGTCCAGAGACATATCGTGGAAAAGTCGATGTTCCTGATATTGACACCTTACTGGCTGGCCATTTGCCTGAGCATGTTCGTGATTATGCCAGAAAGAATAATGTTTCTGTTGCTGCTAACGGGTCGTGTTGGGACAAGTCAAAGCGAGGTATCTTTCCAGAACTTGTGTTGAAGATGTATGCCGAGCGTGTGGAATACAACAAGAAGAAGAAGGCTGCACAAAAGGCTGGCGATGTCAATGCGGCCTCTCGCTATCACAATCTACAGTGGGTAAAGAAGATTGTGCTAAACTCTTTGTTTGGTGCTACAGGACATCCTGCCTTTAGGTATTATCAGACGGATTATGCTGAAGGTATCACACTACACGGACAGTTGGCTATCCGTTGGGTTGCTGCTGACATTGACAAGTATCTCAACAAGGTTCTGAATACCGATGGTGTTCAGTATGTGGTCTATTGTGACACAGACTCGGTTTTTGTATGTCTGGATACTCTTGTCAACAAGATTTACGGAGATTCTGTAGATGTCCAGAAGGTCACCGATTTTGTGAACAAAGTTTGTGAGGACAAGATTGAGAAGGTGATTGAAACTTCCTTTGACAATCTCAAGGAATATACCTGCTCGTTTGTCAATCAGATGAAGATGAAGCGAGAAAACATTGCGGATCGTGCTATCTTCTTGGCAAAGAAAAAGTATATCATGAATGTCTATGACAGCGAAGGTATTCGATACGAAGAACCAAAGCTGTATATGAAGGGCATTGAGGCGGTCAGGTCTTCCACTCCTCATATCTGTCGCGACAAGATCAAAGACAGCCTCAAGATCATCATGCAAGGCACCAATGATGAGTTGGTGGAGTTTTTGGACTCTTTCAAGACAAAGTTCTCTCAACTTCCATTTTCTGATGTGGCTTCACCACGAGGATGTAATGGTGTCATTGAATACTCCGACAAGACCTCCATTTACAAGAAGGGTACCCCTATTCATGTAAGAGGTTCTTTGCTCTACAATAAGTTTTTGGTTGACAATAAGTTGGATAAGAAGTATACTTCAATCTCTGAAGGTGACAAAATCAAGTTCTGTTACATGAAGTTGCCTAATCCTTTGCGTGAGGATGTATTCGCTGTTGCGGATGATTTGCCTGAAGAGTTTGGTTTGTCAAAGTATATTGATTATGACAAACAGTTTGAGACCGTATTTCTTCGACCTGTCAGGTCCATTTGTGGTGTTATCGGATGGAAGACAGAAAACTATACAAGCCTAGAGGATTTCTTTGGCTAAAGACTCTAAATAGTCGTAGAGGGGTAGTCACCCTCTCAAAAACAATCAACACAGGAGAAAAACATGAACGACCTACTAAAGCGTCTCAAGGGCGCTGGTTCTATCAAGCAGACCGAAGTTCTATCGCAGTCTGCTTTTTTCAATAAGAAAGACCACATTCCCACCGACATTCCTATCATCAACGCTGCTCTGTCGGGTCGTTTGAATGGTGGACTAACATCGGGATTGTCATTCCTTGCTGGTCCTTCCAAGCACTTCAAGTCACTTCTTGGTCTGGTTCTGGTCAAAGCCTACATGAACAAGTATCCAGGCGCCATCTGTCTTTTCTATGACTCAGAGTTTGGTATCACACCAGAATATATCTCAGCCAACGGGATTGATGCTGATCGCGTTCTTCATATTCCCATTGAACATCTCGAACAACTGAAGTTTGACATCTCAAAGCGGCTTGAAGAAATCAAGCGTGGTGATAAGGTCGTGATCTTCATCGACTCTGCTGGTAATCTGGCTTCCAAGAAGGAAGTTGAAGATGCTCTTGATGGAAAGTCGGTGGCAGATATGTCTCGCGCTCGTGTGATGAAATCTCTGTGGAGAATCGTAACTCCCAACTTGACAACAAAAGACATTCCGTGTATTGTAGTAAATCATACTTACCAGACGATGGAAATGTATTCAAAGGCAGTCATGTCTGGTGGTACTGGTGGCATGTATTCTGCTAATCAGGTGTTCATTATCGGCAAGGCACAAGAGAAGGATGGAACCGATCTTGTTGGTTGGAACTTTACGATCAATATTGAGAAGTCTCGTTTTGTCAAGGAAAAGTCCAAGTTTACTTTCCTTGTGACATACAAGGGTGGTATCTCTCGTTGGTCCGGTCTGCTTGATCTTGCTCTGGAATCAGGTCATGTCATCAAGCCGTCAAATGGTTGGTATCAGAAGATTGATCCAGAAACTGGTGAGATTCTCGATAAGAAGTATCGTGCTGCTGAAACTGATAGTGCCGATTTCTGGTTGCCAATCCTGAAGGACATGTCCTTCAACGATTTTGTTGAAAAGAAGTTTGCTGCATCTGGTGGAACTCTATTGAGTGATGAAGAGATTGATGCTGAACTTGACGACGAACTAGAGGAGATGGAATGAGCAAACTTGAGAAAACCATTATTGATAATCTTATCTGTTCAGAAGAATATACTCGTAAGGCTCTTCCTTTTATCGAACTTGATTATTTTTCTTCAAACACCGAGAAGCAACTGTTCAAGATTATTGGTGCATTTGTAGAAACATACAACAAACTTCCCACAAAGGAGGTATTGGGTGTTTCTATCGATAAGCTGAAGGGTCTGACCGAAGATCAATATAAGGAGATCAAAGAAAGGGTTGATGGACTTGTTGATCTAAAATCTGAGAATGTGGAATGGCTCATCAATGAGACAGAAAAGTATTGTCAGGATCGTGCCATCTATAATGCGATCATGGATTCTATCCAGATCATTGACAATAACAAGAAGGATATCGGCCGAGGTGCCATTCCAGAACTGATGTCCAAGGCTTTGTCTGTATCGTTTGATACGAATATTGGACATGATTATACTGAAGATGCAGAATCTCGATATGAGTTTTATCATCGAAAAGATGTTCGTGTTGAGTTTGACATCAAGTTGCTAAATGATATCACAAAAGGTGGTCTCAAGAAGAAAACTCTCAATGTTCTTCTTGCCGGTTCTGGTGTTGGTAAATCTGCTTTGATGTGTCACTTTGCTGCCAATAATATTGGTCAAGGTAAGAATGTTCTATACATCACAATGGAGATGTCTGAAGAAGAAATCTGTAAGCGCATCGATGCAAACAGAATGAATGTAACAATGGATGATTTGGATATCATGCCAAAGGAAACATTTATCAAGAAGATTTCGTCTTTGAAGACAAAGGGTATTGGTAAACTGATTGTCAAGGAATATCCAACATCTTCGGCCGGTTCTGCACACTTTCGTCATTTGCTAAACGAACTCAAACTGAAAAAGAACTTTATTCCAGACATCATCTATGTTGACTACATCAATATTTGTTGTTCGTCCAGAATGAAGATGGGTGGTTCTGTCAACAGTTATTCTTACATCAAGTCTATTGCTGAGGAGATTAGAGCATTGGCAGTTGAGTTCAATGTTCCCATCGTTTCAGCTACCCAGAGCAATCGTGATGGTTATTGCTTGGATCCTAATACTATGATACGTGCAGAAAATGAAAAGAAGCA
>Ga0007862_1000161_pt1 | contig 22969 bp, 20 predicted proteins | sample CryBogCBH20Aug07_FD_71206 | JGI IMG/M metagenome (GOLD analysis project Ga0007862, IMG submission 71206) | Freshwater microbial communities from Crystal Bog, Wisconsin, USA - CBH20Aug07 | ecosystem: Environmental > Aquatic > Freshwater > Lake | place: Crystal Bog, Wisconsin, USA | collected... | reverse complement strand
CGTGGCGAAGGCCGGATTCTTTGTTGCGTGGGAGATCGATCTGGGTGATGTCACCGGTCACGACGGCTTTGGAACCAAACCCAACACGCGTCAGAAACATCTTGATCTGTTCTACCGTCGTGTTTTGGGCTTCATCCAGAATAATGAAGGAGTCATTGAGAGTTCGCCCGCGCATGAACGCCAGCGGCGCAACCTCGATCACATTCCGTTCAATCAATTTGGCCACTCGCTCGAAACCGAGCATCTCATAGAGTGCATCGTAAAGCGGTCGAAGGTAGGGATCGACTTTCTGCGTCATGTCACCCGGCAGAAACCCCAGTTTTTCTCCGGCCTCAACGGCCGGACGGGCAAGAATCAGACGGCGAACTTCCTCGCGTTCCAGCGCCGCAACGGCACAGGCCACCGCCAGATAGGTCTTGCCGGTTCCGGCAGGCCCAATCCCGAAATTGATGTCGTTTTGGCTGATGCACTGCAGATAGTGTTGTTGGTTAAGGCCCCGGGGCCGAATCACACCCCGCCGGGTTTTGAGAACCGGGGCACTGGATGTGGGTTCGCCGGCCAACAACGACTCAATATTGGCGTCCTGAAGGGAGAGATGGACGCGTTCCGGCGTAATGACCTCTTCCGCACTGGCCACAAACAGGCTCTCGATCACACCCTGGGCCGCAGCAATTGCCCGCTCGTCACCCAAAAGCGTAAATTCTGCGCCGCGATTGGCGATTTCGACTCCGAGGCGCCTCTCGATCTGCCGCAAGTGCTCATCAAACTGGCCGCATAGGCTGGCCAGCCTCTCATTGTCATCCGGGGTCAACCGAAGATGGCGGGTGGCGTGGCTAGTACTCAAGGACGAACTTCATGAGGGGATACCTCGGTAGCGGCTGCCGATGATGAAGGGAGCCAGCGACCTCTCAGTGAGTTCGGCATGGCATCGGTGATCAGGACATCAACGAACTGGCCAATCATGCGGGGATCGCCGGGGAAATTCACCACTCGATTGTTCTCGGTGCGTCCGGAAAGCTCTCGACCATCCTTCTTGGAGGTTCCCTCGACGAGCACCGTCTGCACCGAATTCACCATCGAGCGAGAAAGGGCCGCTGACATCTCGTTGATCCGATTCTGGAGGCGCTGCAAGCGGCGCTTTTTCTCTTCGGAACTGACATCGTCGGATAAATCCGCTGCAGGCGTCCCCGGTCTGGGGCTGTAAATGAAACTGTACGAATGATCAAAACCCAAGGTCTCGATGAGATCCATGGTGTCTTCAAAATCAGCCTCAGTTTCTCCTGGGTAACCCACGATGAAATCCGACGAGAGGGAGAGGTCTGGACGCAGATCCCTGAGTCGGCGGATCTTGTCGATATATTCCTCACGGGTATGACCCCGCTTCATCTGAGCCAGGATTCGGTTGCTACCGCTCTGAACAGGAAGATGAAGATGGCCCACGAGCTTCGGGAGCTCAGCGTAGGCCGCAATCAGACTGTCAGAAAATTCAACCGGGTGGGACGTCGTATAGCGAATGCGGTCAATACCCTCAATGGCAGAAACATAATGGAGCAGCAACGCGAAGTCGGCGATTTCGCCATCCTCCATGGCCCCGCGATACGCATTGACGTTCTGACCCAGAAGGATAATTTCCCGGACACCTTGATCAGCCAGAGCGACGAGTTCGGCAATCACGTCATCGAGGGGTCGACTAATCTCCTCTCCCCGGGTATAGGGCACCACACAGAAAGTGCAGTATTTGCTGCAACCTTCCATGATCGAGACGAAAGCCTTGGGTCCCTCGGCCCGCGGTTCAGGTAGCGCATCAAATTTTTCGATTTCAGGAAAGGAAACGTCGATGGCTGGCGTCTTTTCGTTACGCACCTGATCCAACAACTGGGGCAAGCGATGCAACGTCTGCGGTCCGAAAACCAAGTCAACGTATGGGGCTCGCTTTTGGAGAAACTCACCCTCCTGGCTGGCGACACAGCCGCCGACGCCAATCACCAGGTCGGGTTTGGCCTGTTTGAGGGGCCTCCAGCGACCCAGCTCGGAGAACACCTTTTCCTGGGCTTTCTCGCGCACAGAGCAGGTATTCATCAGAAGCACGTCGGCTTCTTCCGGGTTCTCCGTCAATTCGAAGCCGTGCGATGCCTCCAGTACGTCCCGCATCTTGGCGGAGTCATACTCGTTCATCTGGCATCCGAGGGTTTCGATATAAAGCTTTTGAGCCATCCGGGGGCAATCTTGAAAACGGCCGGAGATTCTAGCAAATTGGACTCAAGGGAGTATGACAATCGCGCTTTGTCTTCAAATCTTCTAGGATTTTGTCCTCCACCACCTGAACAGCGGAAACACTATGGCCTGGTTCAAACGGCTTTTTGGCTTCGGCCATGCCTCCTCTGACACTGAGATTCTGGATCGCTACCGGGCTGCCCGTGCGATGAGCCGTGACCTTCAGATTCGCATGATCAAGGAGCTTCCCAAACCGGCCCTTCCCGAATGCGCCAAGAAACTGGGCCTGGTGAAGTCGGGAACACTCATCATTAATCAGGATGACGAAATTGCCATTGCGTATGACTACTGCCTGCATCATTTCAGACGTGCGGGCAAAAATGTCATCGAGCGAACGCTGGAAACCTCCGCCGACGAGAAGGAATCGGCCTGGTTGGATGCCCTCACCAAAGCCCGCTTTTCAACCTTCATGGTCGAATCCATCACGCCCCATCGCGGCGCCAAACTCGTGGACCTCATCCAGGAGGAGCCGATTGAGCTGATCGATCTTGGCCTCGCTTCGACAGGGCAAGCAGGACTCATTCTGCTCGGCCGCATCGTGATGTTCGACGGCTTTCACCTCTCCAGCGGCACCCTGATTCCGATTCCTCCGGGCGTTTTTGAGAGCCAGATTCGTCCCGTCTTCGAAAAGTTTGAGCGGGCCCGGTCCGATCGATCCGCTCCCCTTTCTTCAAGCCAATCGGCTGCCCTTGAAGCACAGGCAACCCGCATTGCCTTGCATGAAGCGGGTGAGGACAACAGCTTTTTCTCGGACATCGAGTCCTGAAGATGCGAATTTACCTTGATACGGCTGATACCGGACTTTGGGCATTGCCCGAGGGCTGCCCGTCACTTCACGGCGTCACAACCAATCCGACCCTTATTCACCGTGCAGGCCTTCCTGTCACCCTTGAAACCTATCGATACCTGGTGCACCAGGCCGGCGAAAGACGCGTACCAGAACTCATGCTCCAAGCGCCGCGACCGGATCCCGAGGAAATTTCAGCGTGGCTCGTGGAGCTCCTTCCTGCCGCGGCAATCAGCCGGACCAAACTGGTCATCAAGGTGCCCTGTCATCCCGGATGGAGCCCGGTCATTCATCGACTTCGGCAACTGGATGTCCCGATCCTTTTGACGGGACTTTCGAACCCCATCCAACTGCTGTGGGCCCGATCCGTCGGGGCCGATTATGTGGCGCCCTACCTTGGGCGTATCGAGGCCAAGGGGCAAAATCCGTGGCCCTTGATCGAAGCCTGTGTTCGACTTCAGGACAGTGGGGTTAAGTTAGTCGCCGCCAGCATTCGAAATACGGAAACACTCACCCGACTTTTGGCCCTTGGAAGTTACTCCGCAACGCTCCAACCGAGCTTCGTCGAAGCGCATGTCCTCGACGAGGTGACGCTCGAGGCGATAGACCAATTCAACGAGGATATCGCACAGAGCATGGCACATTCACCCGCTCGGCTCCGAGTTACTCCTCAACCGCGCAGAGTCCTCCAGCCCGGCAACTGACCCGATATTCGGCTGTCTGTCCGCACCCGGTGACCCGAACCAAGTACTCACTAAAAAGGCCGCTTTCGGCATCGTTCTCCCGAACCTTGCCCACCCGGGGATCGGCCTTCATCTTGGGACAACTAAAGTTCAAGACCGCCTCGGCCCGGGCGACCTCGAGGGCATCCTGTCCCCGATTGAGACTCTGGCCGGCGCGCGGCGTCCGCTCGGCACAAGCGCTCAGGGCGACTCCCAGAACCAAGAGCCCAACGACCGAAATCAACTTCACTTTTTTTGACCTCAAAACAGCAACTCCACCATCGAGACATCATCATCGAAATGCGCCCGGCCCTGAAGGCCCGCCATCGTTTCAAGCACCTCATGGACCTTGCGACCCGGCTCAACCTCAGGCCTTTGCAGCTCATCGAGAAACACCGTGAACTCAAGCTCGGCCCCATCACGCGTCTGGATCTCGTAGAGGCCATCACTGTAGATGTAAAGTTTCGCGCCTTCAGGAATGACCGAAACCCCCTCCTCAAAGGTATTGCCCTCATACGTCCCAATTGGCATCGCGCGACACTTGAGCTGCTCGAGTCCTGAAGGCGTCAGGAGAATGGCTGGGGGGTGCCCCGCACTGGTGTAACGGATCTTGCGAGTACTCCACTGAAAGACACCGTACCAAATCGTGAAATAGAGATTGTTGTGCTTCTCCATCGGAAATGCGGTATTCAGTGCCTCCATGACCTTGATCGGCTCGCGATAATCCACATCCGGGAGGGCCTGATGCTGCAAGGCATTCATGGCATTGACCGACAGCAACGCACAACCGATCCCGTGGTTGCAGACATCCAGCAGGAACATCGCAAAATGATCGTCATCCACATTGAAATATCCGAAGGAGTCCCCCCCGAGTGAGCTACAGGGTTTGAACAACCAAGAGGTTCTGACCGGCCCTTCGCCGATGGGGGGGGAGAACTGCGATCGGACGTAGTCGGCAGCCTCTGAAAGCTCCGCGGCCAGCTGTTGTTGGCTGGCTTCGAGCGCCAGGTAGGCCTCCTTGCGCTCCATCAGTGAAAGATACGCCGAGGAGTGGTAGCGAATGCGCGCGATCAGCTCAACGGGGTCCGGAAGTTTCACCAGATAGTCATTAGCTCCCGCGGCGAAGGCCTCTGCCTTGGTCGCTGCTTCTTCCTTGCTGGAAAGGACCACCAAGGGAATCATGCGCGTCGCCTCATCCTGACGAAACTGGCGCACCAGATCGATACCGTCCACCCCTGGCATGACGAGATCCTGAAGAATCAGGGTCGGCTTCAACTCTCGCGCTTTTGCCACCGCCTCCGCGGGATCCTGAAGGAAGTGGTACTCGATGTCGATCGCCCCTTCCAGCATGCGTCGAACAGCCTCACCAATGATGCGTTGGTCATCAATCAGCAGCACACGGGCCACATGATTGCGCGTGGCGAAAAACATTCCTGATTCGGTCATCCGTGGGTTCCTATATCGTGTTCAGAGGCCATGAGGCCCTCGACCTTTTCTACAATTCGACGACCAATCCGGTCCAGCGGCAGCACCGTAGTCGCGGCACCTATTTCCGCTGCCACCCGGGGCATTCCATAAACAACTGATGAGGGGGCGTCCTGGGCTATCGTATAGAAACCGGCGCGCCGGAGGGCCAAAAGCCCTTCGGCCCCATCTCGCCCCATCCCTGTCATCAGCGCCGCCACCCCACGGGCTCCCCGAATTTCGGCCAGACTTCTGAAGAGCACATCAATGGAAGGGCGACTGACCAATTCCGGCCACTCACGAGTAAAACTGAGTCGATCCCCCGGCGACATCACCACATGTTCCGGCCGGGCCGCCAAGTAGACGGTCCCCGCCTCAAGCGTCATCGGAGCATCCACCGCCACGACCGGCAAGCGGCTTCCATGCGCGAGCCATTCGGATAGCCCCTGATAGAAGTGCGCATCGAGATGTTGAACAATGACAACGGCCGCCGGAAAGGTGTCGGGAAAAGCGCCCAGAATGGTCGCAAGCGCTTTCGGACCTCCCGTTGAAGCCCCCAAGGCCACGATCGGAGGAGCGTTCAGATGCGGAGCGCCGGGAGCCTCTCCCGCCGGAGCCATCCCCACCTCATTTCGATCCCGGCCTGCCAGAGTCTTCAAGGTCGCAAAGCGCGCTCGAAGATTGGCCCATGCCTCCGGTTTCGCAGCCAAAGGACGCTCGGGCAAGCGAGCAACATCGGTGGCTCCATGGCCCAGACAATCAAAAACTGTCGAAACATCCGAGGAGCCGCTGCCTTCGAGGAGCAAGATGGCACAGGGTGCGTCGCGGATCAGGTCACGGGTCAAATCAGAAACACCTTCACCCTGAAGCTCTAGCGATAACAGCAAGATGTCTGGGGGCTCCTTCTGGAAACGGAACCGGACGCCCCGGCTATCATCGGCCTCCCACGCACACTCGACGCCAAAACTGTCCTGAAGAATGACGTTCAACCGTTGCCGAACCGCGACTTCAGGATGGGCAATGGCAACTTTCAAGCGTCCTCCGGTGAGCCAATCAAATCTCGAACTGCCGCCAAAAGACCCTTGTCGTGAACACTCCCTTTGGTCAAATAATAATCTGCACCCGCACTGAGCCCCATCTGACGATCCTCCTCGCGATCCTTGTACGAAACAATCACGATCGGTAGATCACAAAAACGCTCATCCGCCTTGATGCGCGTCACCAGCTCGATTCCATTCATCCGCGGCATATCGACATCAGTGACCATAAGGGCAAATCGGCCCTTCGCCAATTGGTTCCAGCCATCCACCCCATCCACCGCTGTTTCAACCTCGTAGCCGGCATCCTGAAGCAACTTGCGTTCGACTTCTCGAACCGTCAGGGAATCATCCACCACTAGAATACGGAGGTTCTCGGCACCCTTTTCCTGCTGGTGAGGCAACTTCGCCCCGACCTCCTTGCCAGCCAGCCGATCAAAGGTTCGAATGAGATCATCCACATCGGCGATGAGGATCGGTCGACCTTCACTGTCGATTGAAACGGTACTGAAGTGAGCGACCTTGCCCAAACGGGGGTCCAGCGGGCGAACGACCAGATCCATTTCCCCCACCAGACGATCCACTTCCAGCGCATATCTGCGACCCTCAAGCTCAAAAAGGACCAGAGCCAGATCCCTTGAAGGATCCTCGATCTTTTCAAGCCTCATCAATGCGCGCGCTGAAAAGAGCGCCACATGGCCTTCATCACCCCGGAAGAAACGCATCGACTCCATGGACTCCACCCGACTTGTCGCAATGCGCTCGGCCCGATGGATACGGGACAGGGGAAAAGCATAGCCGTGCCCGTCGACCTCAATTCTCAGACACCTCACCACCGAGCGTGTCACCGGCAACTGACATTCAAAGCGGGTTCCCAAGTGAGGCTCGGAAGACACCCGGATGGAGCCACCGCAACCATGGATCATGGTCTGGACCACATCGAGCCCCACGCCTCTCCCTGAAATCTGACTGACGGTTTCCCTTGTGGTGATCCCCGGCAGAAAAAGGAAGGCGAATAACTCCTGTTCCGTCAGGCGACCGGACATCTCAGGGCTCACCAGTCCCCTCTGGATGATTTTTTCTCGAAGTCGCTCGCAGTCAATCCCTCCCCCATCATCCGTCAGGGTGATCAGCAGACGTCCATTGAGATGGCGAGCTTCCAGAGATAATTTACCCACCGGGGATTTGCCGAGACTTTCGCGTTGCGCTGGCGTCTCAATCCCATGATCCAGCGCATTTCTTAGTAAATGGTTCAACGGCGCATCAAGCCGGGTGAGAATGTCTCGATCGATCAGGGTCGCGCCCCCCAAAATGGAAAAATCGACCGATTTTCCAAGATCCCGCGCCAGATCACGAACCAGACGAGGAAATCCCTGCACTCCCTCGGAAAAAGGCCTCAGTCGCCCCCTCAAAACCAGGGCGTGGAGACGTTCCGAGAGAAAGTTGAGCCGGCTTGAAAGCTGGATGAGGTGCTCATCGTCGGATTCCAGCAAATGTCCCAATTCGGTCAGTTCCTCTCTGACCACCCAATTCCCACCGGCATCTGTCGCTCCACCCTGGGTCGCGGCAACGGCCCTGACCCGCCGGGTCGTGAATCGCGCATTACGGGCCAAGGCATCCAATCGTCGTGCCTCCAGCAAGAGATCTGCCGAATGGGCAAGCATCTGACTCAGATTTTCGGCCGAGATGCGGACACTGGCCTCAGGATCAGAGGCTCGCTCAGATCCTCCGCTCTCCGCCGCCAAACTTTGTGGCTCAGGGGTCTGCCCCCCTCGATTCGGGACGTCAGCAGGCGGCAGGCCTTCGACCTCTTCGGCATCGGGCTCGGGGGTTTCGGCATCATCCAATAGGGGCTGAGCCTGCCCTGTCGAGCCGGCGGGAAGCCAGCCCGCCAGGCGTGACTCCCAAGCATCGGCTTCTGCCGTATGCGCACTGATCCAGGCCTCAAGCGCTTCGTCGGGAACATCCCCCACCGAAACCATCCAGTCCAGAGCCCCTAACAAGTGGTCCACCAGATCCGGACTCACCGTCATTCGACCCTCGCCCATGGCCACAAACACATCTTCCATTCGGTGTGCGACCCGGGAGACCTCACCCAAATCAACGACGCGTGCTGCCCCTTTCAGCGAGTGCGCGGCACGCATCAGGGGCTCCGTCGACTGCGAAGTGAGCCCCCCGCCGTCACGCTCCATTGCGAGGAGGCCATCTGTGAGGACTGCGCTATGAGCCGACATCTCCTCTCGAAACAGGCCCAGAAGGAAAGGATCAGGCGCCGTCACTCCAATGCCTCCTCAAACAGTTCAAACAAACGCTCATGATCCAGCAAGGCCACCCGAAGGCCGAACCACACAAACAACCCTCTCACCAGACCTTGGCTCGCGATGGCCAGATTGGGGGGAAGGGGCTCGAGGGTATTCAGTTCGCACTCGATCGAACCCACCACTTCATCCGAGGCATAGACCCAAATCTGACCTTGAAAGTTGATTTCAAGCATTCGTGGGAACACTCGAGCCGAGACATCGATCACCGGTCGATCAATTTCCTCACCGATCAGTGGAATCAGCGAAGCACAAAGTCGGATATCCCCATGCGCATTGACCATACCTTGAAAGACTGCATTGCTTCGCCCAGGCATCGGGGTAACCGGCAAGATCGGAAGGGTTCGCGAAAAACAGGAGGCAGGCAATGCAAGCCAAGCCCCCCCAATTCGAAACAGAACCAGTTCAAGCGGCTTTTCGTCAAGAAGCACTTCCGGCTCTGCCAATTGGCGGGTCAACTCTTCCCGATAGGCTTCGGGCTGGGGACGATCCAGAAGATGACGACCGCCTGCGCGATAGACCTCGCAGTTCCGACAATGGATTTCTTCAGAAAGACGATAGCAGGAGCGGTCGCCAAACGTCCCGATGGTTTTCCAACACTCGGGGGCGATATCCTGAACCTCGATCGTGGAGTCGTCCCTCAAGTCAGTCTCCCAACCCATGCGAAGACAATACTTCCATCTCTTGCACGCTGCCTTTTGGACCCATGAGGCCCATCACCTTGACCGATGCCTCCCGATGCCAGGCGAACGCTCCACTCACCCGAAGGCGTTGCCATCCTTGATCGGGGGGAGGCTGCTCGGCATGGCCAAGAAAGAGAAGCCCCTCGACCGACAGACTGGCAGCCAGCGTCTCGCAGACTCGGAGCCGAGCGCAAGGTCTCATGTAGATCAGAAGATTCCTGCAGAAAATCACATCGTAGCTCGGGCGCGATTGAAATAATCCGCGATCCATCGCATTGGCCACCTCAAAATGCACCATCGGCCGAAGCGCGGAATCGACGGAGATGGTCTCCCCATTGGAGGAACCCAACGGCGCCAGGGGAATCTGGCCCTTTGACTTTCGGAGGGGGTAAAGCCCTTCTCTGGCCCGTTCCAAGGCGTCGGCATTCACATCCATGGCTTCGATATCTACCTGCTCGGCAGGAATTCCAAGGGCATGAATGACGGCAGCGACCGACCAGGCTTCCTCGCCCGTAGCACAAGGAAGGACCAGAATTCTGAGTCGTTGGCCTGAGGCCCACTGCTTCATGCGCTCCAAAAGCCATTGCTTGAGGACCTCAAAGGCCGGAGGCTCTCGAAAAAACCAGGTTTCGCTGACCAGCATTTCCTGAAGCAGGAGATTTCTTTCACCTGAATCGCTCCGCCAGAACCTGACATAGTCCGTCATCCCTGAACAATTGAGCATTCTGACGCGCCGAGCGACATTGCGCTCCAGCGCATCCGTACCAACGACGTCCAGATTGAGCCCGTAGGTTTCTTCCAGCCATCGTCTGATTTCTGTGATTGAAATCACGAAATGCCCTCGATCGGACAAAGCGTTGCTAAATCAGGCGTCAGCAATGAGGACCAATTGACGGCCCGAACCAAGGAAGATCCCGTTGTCAAAACGTCGGAATGCAGCCAATGCCCGCCTTCTCCCAGAACGGCCTCAGGAAGGCTATCAACGCTTGAGAGAGGGGCCACTTCAAGGGCGTGCTCAACCAGTAACGCGAGACGCGACGGCTCCCCACCCGGGCTTTGAACCAGAATCAGGCGCGTACTGATGAAGCGTCGAACTGGCCCGACGCCCCGCAGGACGCCAACATCTATCACGGGAATCAGTCGCCCCCGATAGCGAAGAATTCCCGCGACATGGGCGGGTGCCTGCGCGAGGGGCTCCAGATCCGGAACCGGCAGGATGACCTCAATTTCGAGCAAAGCGACCGCAAAAAATTCAGAGCCCACCCGAAAGAGCAGATGTTGCTGCGAGTCAGAGGGAGGCATCTGGAAGCCGCTTGACCAGTTCGATGCAGTTACGACCATCGACCCGGCGATAGTTTTGGGTATCGGTGAGCGTCCGGGCGAAATGAATCCCCAGCCCACCGATATTTCGGTCGGCGATAGAGGCCTCGAGATCAGGAACGGGGAGTCCTAAGGGATCAAACGCGTGTCCGTCATCCTCAACCCGCATTCGCAGATGACCATCGGCGCATTCGATCGACACGACGACCTGACCGGGGCGCCCATCCGGATAGCCATAAGAAATAACGTTTTGGACGAGCTCTTCGAGGACAAGATCGACCTGGAAGCTGAGGGCAGGATCCCAACCCTCCTCCTCGCCCAGCGTTTCGATTGCCTTCGCCAATTGCACAAGGCAAGCCTGCTCGACGGCCATCTCCAGTCGAAGGATATGCCGGTGATCGGGGCTCAAGGGCTGGGACATTCAACGCCTCTATCGTTGGACTGGGGCTCCAGGTGCAAGGAGGGGATCTGAGCTGACCTCTAGGACCTTAACAACCGGTGTGATGGACGGATAATAGTATAGAATCCGGGCTTATGTGGCTTAGCTCAAGCCAATTACAAGTGCGGTTTAAACGACGACCGAACGGCTTCCCTACGGTACATCAGATGTCGACGGATTCGGATCAGGTTCTTGACCAATTATTGAATGGGATTAAGGGGTTCCAGGATCGGTATTACCGAATTGCCCCGGAGCGGATGAGAGATCTCACCGAGCACGGTCAAAATCCCAAGGTTCTTTTGATTGCCTGCAGCGACTCGCGCGTGGATCCTGCGCTTCTGACGGGCGCTGAACCCGGTGACATCTTTGTCATCCGCAATGTGGCCAATCTGGTTCCACCTTATCACCAAGCCGGTCATGTCGACGGCGCACGGGCCGCCATTGAGTATGCGGTGCGTCATCTCGAAGTCCAACATATCGTCGTACTTGGACATGCCTGCTGCGGCGGGATCAAGGCGCTGCTTTCCGGTCTTGCAGGACAAGGAATCGAAAGTGACTTCATCGAGACCTGGGTCTCAGTCGCGCTGGATGGGTGCTCCAGATACCTCCTGGATCCGGAGGGAAAGACCCTGCACCCCGAAAACAATGGAAAAGTCGATATTGAAACACTCACTCAATATCAGAACCTCACCGAGCGGGCCGCCATTCGCGGATCCTTGTCTAACCTAAAGACCTACCCATGGATTGCAGAGCGAATGGCCAAGGGCCAGCTTCGCCTTCATGGCTGGTGGTTTGACCTCGAGTCGGGGGATCTTTGGGCGACAGACCCTGACAATACCTCTTTCCTGCCGGTCATTGACTAACAACCCCCCCGCCATACGGAACCACCGCCATGCTCTCTATCAACACAGAAAAAAAAGCCAATTCTCTGGTCTTTACCCTTGGCGGCCGCATCGATGCCAGCTGCGCCAAGGATCTCGAAACCCAATGCCTCGAATGGATCGAGAAGGGGGAGACGCAGATGGTCATGGATCTGAGTCAGGTCAACTTCATCAGCAGCGCAGGTCTTCGGGTCATCCTACTGGTGGCCAAACGGCTTGAGCCCAATGGCGGACGCGTCAAACTGGCCGGACTGAATGCGACATTGATGGATGTATTCGAGATCAGCGGTTTCAGCAAGCTGTTCGTTATTGTTCCCTCCGTCGAAGACGCTCTCTAAGCCATGAAGTCGAGCAGCCTACCCGCCACCATCGGGGCCTGGCTGAAAGGGAACCCGATTGCTGCGGGACTCTTACTGACTCTAACGGTCGTCGCGGCTCTGTTCGCGGGCTGGCGTTATAGCCATTCCCAGACCAGCGTCAAGATCGGCTTGTTGCATGCCCTTTCGGGCCCCATGGCGGTGAGTGAAAACCCGATGGTCGAAGCCGAGCTTCTGGCCATTGAGGAAATCAATCAGGACGGTGGCATTCTTGGAAGACCACTCGAGGCTGTCATCGCCGACACCGGTTCGCACGCAGAAAGTGCGATACGCAAAGCCGAGCAGCTTCTCGACAAGGACAAGGTCAGCGCCATCATCGGTTGCTGGACCTCAGCCTGCCGCAAGAGCGTCCGGCCAATCATTGAGCGGCACAATGCCCTGATGATTTATCCGATGGCCTACGAGGGACTGGAACGCTCGCCGAACATCATCTATACCGGAGCCGCTCCAAATCAGCAGGTTCTTCCAGCCGTCAACTGGGCCTATGAGAACATCGGGACACGCTTTTATCTGCTCGGTTCCGACTACGTCTGGCCACATGCCGTCAACGCCATCGTGCGCGACCAGATCCGGGCTTTGGGCGGCACCGTGGTCGGAGAGAGTTACCTTCCTTTCGGAAGTCTGGATGCCCGTGAGTCAGTGGCTGCCATCAAAGCCAGTCAACCGGATGTTGTTCTCAGCACGGTCGTCGGTGACTCTAACCCCGCGCTTTATCACGAATTTCGGACCGCAGGTCTCACCTCTCGGCAAATTCCGATCATCTCCTTTTCCATCGCCGAGACGGAGATCCAGGGGCTTCCTGGGGCTGATATCAATGGCCACTACGCGGCGTGGGGCTATTTTCAATCGATTACCCGCCCCACCAACCAAGCCTTTGTCGAACGCTTCCGTCGCAAATACGGGGACGCTCGTGTTGTCAGCGACGTCATGGAAACCGCTTATTTCAGTGCGTTGCTCTGGGCACGGGCTGTGGAGCGCTCGGGCACTGTAGATCCCGAGGAGGTCAACCACGCCCTGTTGGGCATCAATCTGGACGCTCCCGAAGGTATCATCACCGTAGACCCCTCCACGCGGCACACCTGGCGCTCGTTCAACATCGGTCAGATTGAAGGAAACCAGACCATCCGGATCGTCTGGTCGGCAGACCATGCCATTCGGCCCGTCCCCTATCCCGGGTCCCGCTCCATTGGCGAGTGGGACAATTTTCTCTCCAGTCTCTTCAACAGCTGGGACCATCACTGGATGAATCGTCGGACCATGCAGTCACCGGAAGAACAACCATGACCCGATGGCCTTCCTGGGGACTGGGCATCCAACACCGATCACTCGCCACTCGACTGGTCTTTTGGTTTACCGTCCTGTTGCTGGTCCCCATGCTGATCATCAGCATTACGGTCGACCGGGTCTCGAATCGCGCACTGCAAGAGGATGTCCTTGAAAAGCTGGGGATGGTCGCTCGTGACAAGGCCAGCTCCCTCGAGATTCTGGCCTACGACCGTACTCGAAGTGCCGCCATGATTGGGCGAATCGGACGGATCGCGAATGCCGCCATGACACTGGCCAATCCAAAAGCCACCGCCAATGACCGAATTGAACAAGTTGAAGTCATGGGGCGTCTGACCAGCCTTTTTGCCTCCAACCTGGGTTTTCTGGATGTCATCGTCGTTTGCCCCAAAGGCAATGTTCTCTACCAGAGCACTAATCGATTCGATCTCGGAAGCAGCCTCGTCAACGGCCCGCTTCGGGACAGCCCTCTCGGGCAACTGGTCAAACGTTCATTGACGCTTCTTGAGCCCGATATCTCCGATTTTGATGTCTATCCTGGGAGTGAGCTCCCCCAAGGATTCGTGTCCGCACCGATCATCCGTGAGGATGGCACTAAGGCCGGGCTGGTGATCCTGCAGATCAATGACAAGGAGATTCTCGAGATCCTGACCAACTACACGGGCCTTGGACGTACTGGAAACGTGATCGTCGGTGCCTTGAAAGACGAAGTCATTCATGTCGTCGCCCCCATTCGCGGACGTCCAGATGCGGCATTCAAGGTGAATGTCGGGGTCGGAGCTCCCTATGGCAACGACATTCAAAATGCCGTCATCGGCAATTTGGGGGGAGGCAGGGTTCGCAGCGTTCTCAAAACCGATGTTCTGGCATCCTGGATCTATGTTCCTTCCTTCCGCTGGGGAATCGCGATCGAACAGAACTTCTCTGAAGCCACCGACATGGTCGGCGATCAACGCATGGCTCTTTTTGGCGCAGTCGCCGCGATCATCACGCCCATTCTTCTGATTGCGCTCATGGTGGCCCGTTCGATTTCAGGCCCCATCCGGACAGCGGTCCAGGCCGCGGAGCGAGTAGCGGCCGGCGATCTCTCGGGCGATCTTTCAGCCTATGGCAGCGATGAGACCAGCAAGCTACTCAACGCCCTCGGCAAGATGGTCAATGATCTCAACTCGCTCATCAGTCAGGTTCAACGATCCACGATTGATCTGGTCTCGACGGCCAATAGTCTGAGCGCCATGACGCGTACGCAAAGTGACGAGGTCAAGAATCTCGGCTCCACCACGACTGAAATTGCTGCAGCCACCAAGGAAATCTCTGCGACCTCTGAAGAATTACTGCAGCGGATGACCCGCATCAGTACCGTGACGGACCACACCCAAGAGCTCGCCAACTCCGGCCAGAATGCGATTGGAACGATGGAAACCACCATGCGGAGCCTTTCGGATGCCACCCATTCGATCTCCGACCGTCTGGGTCAGATCAGCCAAAAAACAAATATCATCGGCTCTGTCACAACCACCATCACCAAGATTGCCGATCAGACCAACCTGCTTTCACTGAATGCCTCGATCGAAGCTGAAAAGGCCGGTGAATATGGGGTCGGATTTGCCGTTCTGGCTCGCGAAATTCGTCGCCTGGCCGATCAAACCGCCGTGGCCACACTGGATATCGAACGAATGATCCGGGAGATGCAGGATTCGGTGACGGGCGGCGTGGTGGAAATGGACAAGTTTTCCGAGCAGGTCAATCGGAGTGTCTCGGATACCCATCTGATTGGCGAGCGCTTTGGGACGATCATTCAGTTGGTTCAGGATCTTCTGCCCCAGTTCGAGGCCGTACACGAAGGGATGCGCTCGCAGTCGGCTGGTGCCCGTCAAATTCGTGACTCCATGGTCACCCTGACCGAAAGCGTGAGGGTTTCAGCGCAATCTCTGGACGAAACCCGGGCGGCTACTCACCGGCTTGAAGCCGCCATCGACGAACTGCGTTCTGAGATATCGGCCTTCCGCCTAGGCTAATCGCAGCCAGCGGAGAAATCGTTGCCCGATCGAAGGAGGAGGGACGTCTGCCTGAAGGGCCGGATGCTCAACCCAGTCGCTTAAGGCTTCAAATTCGAGTTGCAATTGCTCTTCCAGAACAGGCAAAAGAACCTCAGAGACGAAAGGGACCGGAAAGGGATCTAAGGGACGGAAGAAGAAATCGAATTCTTCGATCCAATGGCTGGATTCCGGTGCTCGCCCCCTCAGCGGCAGGTCCATGACCATCTCGAACCGGGGCCCCAGGGCCGCCCGTAAAGCGTTTTCATCCAAAAGAGCCAACTGCCGCCCTCGAAGCTCGCGCCCCTCGGCGTCCAGAACAAAGGTGAGGGTGAGATATCCAGAGCCATCCGCTCGTTGACGCTGGGTGATTTTAAGCAGCCCCTCCCCGCCCGTCGCGTCCCCTCGACGATGAAAGCCGGCAAAACCCACCATGGATTCTTCAGTGGCACCGACCTTACGATCGGCCTGATGTTCATGCGATCGATTACCCACGCTTTTAACCCTCTCCATATGAGGAATCTGAAGCAGCCCCCTCAGCCAAGAGGCGCTTTGCTAGAATTTGCCTGAATGCCCAAGGCTCTAGGGCCCCACTCCCACTTAGCGTAACCCTTATTCATGCAACAGAAAACCGGCGTCCTTCTGATCCAGCTCGGCACACCCGATAGTCCCTCCACCTTGGATGTTGCCCGTTATCTGGGTGAATTTCTCAACGATCCGCGGGTGATTGATCTTCCCTGGCTGGTGCGAAAGATTTTAGTGAACGGCATCATCGTTCCTTTTAGATCCCCCAAGTCCGCCAAGATCTATCGTGAGCTTTGGGCACTCGGGGGTGGATCCTCGCCGCTTCTGACGCACACGCTGGCGACCCGGGACGCCCTGGCTACTCGGTTTCAGGATGAAGAGGTCACTATTGAAGTGGCCATGCGCTACCGCGAGCCTTCTCTAGACGCGGCGCTCGAAAGGATGCGGCTAGCCAATTACAGCCGCATCGTGATCATTCCTTTGTTCCCTCAATACGCGAGTGCATCCTCTGGATCCGCCATTGAGCGCGCGCTCGAGATCATCCAAAAATGGTGGGTCATTCCTGAGATCAGCATCGTCAATCAATTTTTTGATCATTCGGGCTATATCGATGCAGCCTGCGCGATGGCCGAAGGTTATGACCTCGACAGCTATGACCACGTCTTATTTTCCTATCACGGGCTACCCGAACGTCAGGTCGACAAGGTCTACACGCAGGGACTATGCAGTGATCGTGACTGTGAACACCAGTTCGATCTGGAGAATCAGTTTTGCTATAAGGCCGCCTGTTATGAAACCTCAAAGCGATTGGCCGCCCGGTTGGGTCTTGCGGAAGATCGTTACACGACCTGTTTCCAGTCCCGCCTTAACGGCAAATGGATTGAGCCCTTCGCGGATGGGGTGATCGAATCGTGGGCTGGGCGGGGGGCCAAGCGCCTGCTGGTCTTTAGCCCCGCATTTGTGGCGGACTGCCTTGAAACGCTGGTCGAAATCGGCGTTGAATATCAGGCGCTGTTCACCCGCTTGGGCGGAGAAACCGTTCAGTTGGTCCCCAGCTCCAACAGCCATCCGAGATTCATTGATTGTCTGGAGTCACTGGTCAGAGAGAGAATCCCCACCCGTACTGAGGGCTAGATTCGGCTTAAGGTCAGCAAAAGGGGGCGTCGGAATTGACTTGGTTCCGACGCTCCCGGATCACCCCCCCCTGGTGATAAGCCTTAGCTCAGCTCGATCTCAAGCTGGTTGACGCCTGCGACCAATGCTTTGTCCCAAAGGCCAGTATCGACCCTGACGCCACCGAGACGATAGGGATTCTCGACCCGATCGAAAGTCAACGGGGTACCATTCAGAGTGAGGGCGACAGGCCCCACTCCCTGCGATTTCCGCTGATAGCGGACCGCGAAGCGATGGCCACCGAGGTCCAACTCAATGCACAAACCCGCGAGCGCCTCGGGAATCAACGGATCGATACAAATCGCCTGTCGGGTTACGCGGAGCCCAAAAAGAGACCTCAAAATGAGCCCTGAGGCGATACCGGCCCCACTGGAATAAACGCGCCAGCCTCCCTCCAGGGTGACCCCGCCCTCTCGAATCAGATCGTATTCCTCATAGGCCTGATAGCGGTCACGGAACGTGGCATCGGAGCTTGAGAAGTAGCAATTCGCCTGTCGAAGTGCTGCGGTTTTCACCAGGTCCTTGACCCCAATTGGAATGGCTTTGGAGAGCGCCTCAAAGAAGGCTTCAGCGTCGCCAAACTGCCACAGGGCCTCCGCATAGCGAAGGTGCGCATGCGTGTACATCAACCCGATCTCGCGCCCGAAATAGGTGGCCGTCTCTGCGCGCTGGAAGATTCGCATCGGACCGCCCCGGTAGACCATCGGCCGGTCAAATAGGCGGGCCCCATCAGGCCCCTTGAGATGGGCTTCAATGAGGTCGAAGTGATTTTTGGCTTCCTCAGGTGTCAGCATGTGATTGATCACCGCATGAATCATCGGAAGAAGGCTGTAACGAAGGCCGGTCTTGTGATCCAGCGGGTGCAAGAGGTAAGCCACCGCTTCAGGATCCTCGAAATTCACATAGCCTGGAATCACGCCGTCGACCAAAAGGTGTTTCCTGAAATCGGCCAGAACCTCTTGGGCTTCAGTTTCCAGAAGACCACCGAGCACCGACTCCCCAACCCCGCCCAGAGCGGAGGCCAGGCTGATCAGGACCTGATAATGGAGGGTCACCGTCCATGAGCTGCACAAATGGTCGCGCAACGACGGATCCGCCGGCTGTAACGAATCATTCCAATCCCCATGGCCGTAGGCCTCAAGTCGTGTTCCGGGGATCAATCGCTCACCAATCAGCCCCAGAGCGCGAATCAGGTGATCATAAATCGGCAGAGACTCTTCCTTTGCAACATCCGAGGCAAAGAAAGCGACCCGTTCCTTGAGGAAAGACTGATCGCCAGTGGCTTCAAGATACTGCGCCGTCGCGAGTAGCGGCCAGAAAATGATATCGCCGTGCGAATCATTGGGACGGATATTGCGCTCGCGATGAAGATACATGAACCACTGGGGCCAATCGCCATCGGGATTTTGATTGCGGAATACCTCTAAAAGCAGGGCCCGAATCGGTTCAAACTGCCCGATCGCCAAAAGATACTCGACCGGGCCTTGGGCCACATCGCGGGTTCCCCAGCCTCCACCTGAGTACTGTTCCAGCCCACGGGGTGCGAGGAAGTGAATCAAGGCATTGTGCGCGAACCAAGGCAGAATTTCGGCCATCTTCAGGAGCGTTGCCGAACTCTCCGAAGGGACACTGAGTCCAGCGGTTGCCGCGCGCCAGTAGGTATCGGCATCCGGCATCGAAACCGGGTGATCGGCCTTGATCAGGTCCCCTTCAATCCGGAGGCCGGCCTGACGCGAGGCCGTCGTCACCACACAGACGAAAGGCTCACTGCGGGAGACGCCGTCAGGGAAGAGAAACGCATCATCCGTGACCGTTTCAAAAGCGGTGCCCGCCAGAGGATCGATTTTGAAACCACCGTCCGGAAAGCGGCGGCCGACTTCACTCTCAGGCGATGCTCCGACCCGAATGCCCGTCCCTTGACGCTCAAATACGGCAGGCAGGGGCTGAGCACCGTCGTCGCCGTTCATGGCCACATGGTGGCTGAAAAGGCACCGGATCGGGGAACCTTCGAGGACGTTAACTTCGAGGGTCAGGATGTGGCTTTCCGTGGAGGCCCGGCTGACCACTTCGATCAATCCTGCATGATGTCGATAGATCCAGCGACAGGCCTCGGGAGCCATGCTGTAAGCCGAAGGCAAGCCAAGACGAGTCCAACCGTGGCCTGCATCGATGAAAAGGCGAAGCCCGTGGGATTTGAAAAGCCCCAGATAACTGTGCGTGGTGGAGAGAAACCGATTAATACTCACATGGCCCTGAGTCACCATCGAATGGAAAACTCCATTCATCCAGGTGGTCGAGGTCAGGACAGTCTCTTCCGTCTGGAAGAGCCCACCGGTCCTGAGAATGTGGCCATGCGGCCTCAAGACGGCCTCCTCTTTGCCCTTGAGGACAACATGGGTTCTTTGGCCGGTAAAAAATGACAGTAAGTGTCCGTCCTGATACTCCGCTTCACGGCGCTCGGTGCCAAAGATCTGGTCCATTGACCCCGCATCCAAGGTCACGCAGGCCAAGGTCGGAGCGACATCAAAAAGAGATTTGGGCGGAAGACTATCCATGGTCAGCCGGGGAACGGGCGATAGCGACTCAAAAAGGCCAACCGCCTCATCCACGACCCCGAGATCTGCTGGCGAGGTGGCCTCGGGGTGATCCAGCTCGATCCAACCATAAAACCCGGCGCTGGCTCCCTCACCGGGCGCTAAACAGGTCACCTGATCCTGAATGGCCACCAAGGCATGTTCGTGTTGGAGGAGAATACCGGGCAAACCCTCGGTGAGGGCCGGTGCAGGAAGATCCCGGCGGGTATCCAGCCCATGGAACTGAAGCGCATCCGTCGAGTAACTCTGGGCATGACGTAAGGAACCGATCAGCGACCAGGGATAACGCCCACCTACCGCCTGATTTTGCCGGCTAGCAACGACATAGCCTTTGCCCGGATGGCAGAGGGGTTCGTGATCAATGTATTGGCTAACGTAGTATTCATTCAGTCGAATGGCCCCGTAAGGCGCAATGGCAAGGTCCTGCGCGTAGATCAGATCGTATTCAATGGGATCGCTACCGCGATTTTCGAGCTGGATCTGCCAACACCAGGCCGGACGATCTTCCGCCAAAACCAGCCTCACCTGATAACGCACTCCCTCAAACTCACCTTCTGCCACAAAGCAGTCTTCGTGCATCCCGAACCGGCTCGGACTGTTCGGCCCGAGTAAGGGCGTCACCCGACTCGGCTCGCCCATACAGCGAAGGAAGAGGTTTGCCGGTGCGGCTTCGACCTCGTTACCGGGAAACAGGTTGATGACAATGTCCTTGTTGGCAAACCTCCGAATCGTCCCGTTTCGGTTGATTTCGATTGAGAGCCCTTCGGCATTCTCCATACGATAGGGCGGGACCTTTGGGGTCATGGACATAGTCTTACTCCGGGGGCTTTTAAGCCCTGTTAGATCGATAGCGCGAATCAACCAGGCAAAACGTCCGAATAAACCATGAAGGTTTGGACTTTGACTTCAGAGAACCTGATGAGGATCTCACTCAGCCGGAAAAGGGCGAGGCCATCATAAACCCTCAGATAACATGCCAACCATGGTTCCAAAGAAAGTTTTTCAACTCGGGTTGGAAAGGCCGTCTTCAAAGGCTCTGAGGGAGCTTCAAGCTCGGACGCTCACAGTGCCCGTTAGTTCCCAAACGGGCACCCCCAACCTAGGGATTGCCGATCTCAAACCATTGATCCAGAACGCGGTGAGCCTCTTCGATCCCCTGATGCTTCAACGCGGAGAAGACGGCCACGCTCACGGGAGCGGCCATCCGCTGATTGAGGGCATTGATCACCCTTTGGCGAGTATCGAGAGCCCCGCCCCGGCTCAGCTTGTCGGCCTTGGTCAAGGTCACATGGACCGGAAGCCCGAAGTGCTCACACCAATCAATCATCCGAAGATCGAAATCAGTGAGGGGGTGACGAATATCCATGATCAAAAAAACGCCTTTCAGGGATTGCCTGCGGCTGAGAAAGCCTTCAATCATGGCCCCCCAGGATTTTTGGATGGCTTCGGGAACCTTGGCATATCCATACCCTGGAAGGTCCACGATGCGGCGTGTCCCATCGAGATCGAAAAAGTTCAGAAGCTGCGTCCGACCCGGTGTCTTACTGACCCGCGCAAGGTTCCTTTGTTGGGTCAAGGTATTGATGGCACTGGATTTTCCCGCGTTCGAGCGGCCGGCAAAGGCCACTTCGGCGCCTTCATCGGGTGGCGCATTCTCCACCCGTGGTGCGCTGGTCAGAAACTGGGCCTGATGATAAAGGGGATTCAACACGGGGGACCTCGAAGGTTGACACCACTCCCCGGGTTCTTGCCGGGGGACAATCTTGTATACTTTTGCGACTCGGCGGGGGACCCGCCTCTCGGCGTAGAGTCTACCTCCAATTCGCGATAGCCTCGCCGATACCCCTGCAATCAAACAAGAATACTGAGGAATCTGGAATGCGCATTATGAAGTGCCTCGTCACCATCGCTTTGTTGGGTTCGGCTTCCTTGTCGCTGGCTGCCGGCAACCCGGAAGCGGGTGAAGAAAAGGCGGCCTTGTGTGCCGGCTGCCATGGTGACGATGGCAATGCCGCCGCTCCCATCTTTCCAAAACTTGCCGGCCAGCATGCCAGTTTCCTGATCAAACAGTTGCATGATTTTCGTTCCCAAAAACGGGTTGAGCCCACCATGAACGCCATGGCAGAGCCCCTGACCGACGAGGACGTTCTTGATCTGGCTGCCTTCTACACCAGCAAGAAAATCACCACTGAAGAGGCGGCGCCCAATCAGGCGGGCGAAAAACTCTACAAAGCCGGCAATCTTGCAACGGGTGTTCCTGCCTGTACCGGTTGTCATAGTCCGAAGGGCCGGGGCAATCCCTCTGCCGGCTTCCCCTCATTGCATGGTCAATACGCCGCGTACCTCGAAAAAACCCTGCACGACTTCAGGAGTGGCGAACGCGCTAACGACAGCAATGAAATGATGCGCAAGGTGGCCAAACACATGAGTGATGAAGAAATTGCTGCCGTATCGGACTACGCCTCGACCCTCAAATAAGGCCCCGAATCTCGAACGTTTCAAAAGGACATGACCATGACCAAGTTGCTGACTGGCTTTCTTTCATTGATCGCACTGAGCCTGATCGGGTTTCAGACCCCTGTAATGGCCGAAGAATTTAAGGCTGGGACCGACTACGATCTCGTTAATCCTCCTCAGCCCACGCAGGATCCCAAGAAGGTCGAAGTGCTGGAGTTTTTCTGGTACGGCTGCCCCCACTGTCTTGATTTTGAACCCGACCTCAATGCTTGGCTCAAGACCAAGCCTCAGAACGTTCAGTTCATTCGCCAACCGGCAGTTTTCAACGAGCAGTGGGCCGCCCATGCGAAGGCGTTTTACACTGCCGAAGCTCTGGGCGTTGAGGACAAATTACATGCCGACTTCTTTGATGCCATTCAGCACAAGAAGGAGAAGCTTATGACCGAGGAGGATCAGGCCAAGTTTTTCGTGGCGCATGGCGTCGACGAGGCGGCCTTCCATCAGGCCTACAAATCTTTCGCTGTCGACTCGAAGATGCGAGTTGCCGCCATCATCGGCGCCAAATATGGCATTACCGGAACCCCCTCCATCGTGGTCA
>Ga0007862_1000157_pt1 | contig 23279 bp, 16 predicted proteins | sample CryBogCBH20Aug07_FD_71206 | JGI IMG/M metagenome (GOLD analysis project Ga0007862, IMG submission 71206) | Freshwater microbial communities from Crystal Bog, Wisconsin, USA - CBH20Aug07 | ecosystem: Environmental > Aquatic > Freshwater > Lake | place: Crystal Bog, Wisconsin, USA | collected... | reverse complement strand
GACGTTGTCAAGCAGAAGGGTCAGTCTGAGCACCCCTTCGCTGCACACAAGTAAAGGCCCTTAGGTCAGAGTGGGGAGAGATCCTCGAATCTCCCTCATCGGCCTTAGCCTCTGTTTCGGCTCTAATAAGGGAGTCCCCTTAAGCCGAGGCAGAACGATAACGAATGGGGAGTCGCCCAAGGGCGTCTCCCCATTTTTATTTTGAATGAGCCGATTTCCTTAACGTTGAAGTACGGTGAGGATCACAATACCAAGCGAAAGGCTAATCAACATCAGCGCCAAAATGATCCAGACGGCAAGATTTTTCATGGGGTGAGCTCCTTTGGCGTCGGTGGTGGTGGGGGAGGGATTCTCTCGGAGAAGGGTGAAGGGAGCCTGCTCATAGGATTTAAAGCAGCTCCAGCCGGGACGTTTTTTCGCGCTCAGAATCAGGCTTTGAGTCCCTGCTCTTTTTGCCGCTTCCCCGTCACGGTCAATGCGATCGCCGACCATCAGTGTCCTTGAAGGGGGTGCGCCTGCTTGATCCATCAGTTCGATGAGTCCGCGTGGATTGGGCTTTAAAACCCGGACATTTGCATCTTCGGCTGAAACCACAAAATCTGCTTCAAGCGCCAAGGCTTTGAGTTTCTGGTTTGCTGGGTAGTCCGAGAAGACACCAATTTTTATGCCCCTCGAGCGAAGCCCCTCAAAGACCTCCGTCAAGCCAGAATAGCGACAGGCCTTCAGATAGGCCAGGGGCCTGACTTCAATCCATTCATGGACGATCTCGGCAATTCTCGCGGGTGAAGTTCCGGTGATCTTCGAGGTTTCCTCAAAGAGAGCCGATTCAAAGTTCTGCGCTTCCCGGCTCCCAAGATCCTCTCTCACCCGGCGAAAATGCTTGAGCACCTTGAGTGTCTCCAGTGAGCCTGATGCCAAGGTATGCAGAGAGAGGGCAAGCACCATGCGCATTCTCAAGGGCGTTTGGGCATAAAGGGTTCCATCGACGTCAAAGACAACAAGTTCAATCGCGTTCCAGAAACGGTCGTCACTTTTCACAGCGTTTTCTTCCCATCAGTTGGCCCTGATCCCTTACCCCAAGGTCATGAATTTTAGGGTAACGACTCTGGTCTGCGGCTGGTTTTTTCCAAAAGGCACGCAAAGAATTAGATTGTGTACACTCTGACTTCGGATCGATCTCACCTTGCATGATTCAGGAGTCACTCATGGCAGCAAATAAAGAAACGGGCACGACAAAAACCACCGCGAAGGAATGGATCAATAAGATTGATCAGTCCTCGATCGCTGATCTTCGTAAAAAGTACCCCAAGGCCATCTGGCTGGTTGGCGGTATTGTTCTTCTTTCCCTGATCATTTAATCGCTTGATCAGGTGTCCGGGCGCGCCCGGGCATCAGGCCGCGTCCCCTCCATCTTCTCGCGCCAAACGGGAGGCTGGGGGGATATTTTGAATGGCTTTCACTCAAGGAGATTTTTGTGACCTCGTTTATTATTTCAGCCAGCCAAGGCACCAATGACCCCACCATGGCGAGTCTTCCCTTTATTGCGGCAAAAAGTGCCGGGGAATCAGGTCATGACGTCGTTCTTTGGCTTTGGAATGAGGCCGTCACTCTTGCTCGTGAGGGCGTTGCCGACCATGTCGCTGGCGTCAATCTCACGCCACTTTCGGAACTCCTGATGGCAGTTCAACTCGCTGGAATTCCAATTTGGGTCTGTGGAGCGTGTGCCGTCGCGCGTGGCATTGGGGTAGAGGACCTGGTCGCCGGTTCTGAAATTAAGGCGATGCCCGACTTTATCGCGGCGGTCGCTGAAAGAGATCGCAACGTCAGTTTCTAACGCAGTGCAGGATCCGGTTGGTCTCCTACAGTTTGAAGACCAGCCGGAGCTCGGCGGTTTGGGGCCGTTTTGTGAGTGATTCTTCGTCGTCCGAGGTCCTCAGCTTTTTCAAATCCATATCCCGGGCGGTATCGGTACTGAATTCCGTATAGACCTCGTCGGCGAGCTGTCGAATCAGGAATCCCGCCATCTGAAGGACGCCATTCTCGTTTTCGATCAGTTCATCAGCACTTGGCGGCGTCATCGCTAAAGGAACGGAGAGTCCGGCATATCGGATGATGACCGAGAACGTGAACTCATTGGACAGGGTTTCGACTTCTACTGTCTCCTGACCCTCTCCGTTGGCCAGAAACAGTTCGTACTGCGTCAAAAGTTCAAAGACCTGCCAGGTGGCATAGATGGAGCGTTGAACCAGTTCGCGCGCTGCGCCCCAGCTTTTGCCTTGGTGCTCTAGAAATTCCGAAAGCATCGTCTGGGAGGTGTGACAGGCATCGAAGGTTCTGCGCTCCCTTGTTGTTGCACCCAGCCTGAACAGCATGGTCAAGGCCAGGGTCGAAAAAATTCCGATGCTGACACTGGAAAATAATACGGGCTGGATCCACGTAGGGGTACTTTCCAGAAGGGCGGCGCCATGTGACTCAAAGTTGATCCCGAGGAGGATCCCAAAACCGATGGCGATGATCTTTCGGTTATCGAGCAGTCGAGAGGTGATGATCTGAAGGCCCGCCATCATCGTGAAACAGCTGAGGAAAATCATCGCCGAGCCCGTCAGGACATCCGGCAATAGGGTCCAGAACAGGATGACCTTGGGCATGAACGCCAGAAGGACACTGAAACCGCCGAGCCAAAGGGCAATGTAACGACTGGTACAGCCTGTCGCAGCCGCCATGGTCACTGCGCCTCCACTCGAGGTGACAGGAACCCCGTGCAATAGGGCACTGACGACGTTGGTCACACCTTCGGCCACGATCCCCCGCTGGATCTGGTTCATTTCAGGCCGCTTCCAATCGGCATCATTGAATCGCTGGGAGGCGACCAGGCCCCCGAACGCATGCAATGCCAGAAAAAGGCCGGTCATCATGACAGCAGGAAGACTCTGAAGATCGATGCTCCAGCTGCCAAAAGACATCTGCGGCATATAGAACCATGGGGAATTCGCGATCATGGTCTGGGTGCTTTCCGGAATATGCACGGTCGCAAGACAGGCAAGAAATCCAGTGGCAAGTCCAATAAAGGCTGAAAAGAGGTGAATGAAGCCCTTGAACCACACATTGGCCACAATCATGGTCCCCAGGGTGGCAATAAAGCCCATCCATTGTTGGCTCACGGTGAGCTCAAGATCCTCAGGGTCAAGGATCAGGGTGAGACCATTGTGCCCAAGTCCCAGACCGATCAGCAGGACGGCAACCCCCGCCACCTGAAGGTTGAAAATCCCGCGAAAACGGTGAAAGGCAAAACTAAAGAGGACTTGGGTCAGGCCGACGACACCGACCGCTCCGAAGACGGCACTCAGCCCGCCCGCCGTCTTGGCCATGAGAAGCGCGCCGAAGGTGGAGGAGGTGGCCTGCAAGGGGCAAAACAACCGGGCGCCGATTCCCCATCGGCTGATGGTTTGAAGGACCACGCCAAATCCTGAGGCGAGCAGCGTCGCGGAAACCAGCTGCATCGACTCACCAGGGTTGAGCTGCAATGTTCTGGCAAAGAACGGGGAGACCACAAGGTAAACCGAGAGGAATGACAGTTGTTGCAGCGCCATCGCCGCTGCAATGTGAAAGGGCGGGCGGTCATCGGTCCAGTAGGTGATATGGTCAGGTTTTCGCATCGAAAGGACGTTCCAAAGGCAATCGCATCGTTGGGGTCGTAAAATCGGGATAAGATTCGGCCCAAGGGCTATGCGACTTAGTTTAACGTGCAACGCCCTTGGGGCGGACCCTTTCTCGTTTTCTCTGGATGGACATGCGATTTCAAACCCGACTTCTGCGCGTTGTGCTTCCTCTCCTGGCCCTGAGCGTCCTGGGGTCCATCACGGCCATGGGTCTTTATTCCCGGGACGCAATGCTCGATCAGGCGGGTCGGGATGGACAGCTCTTGGCCAGCGTTGTCGGTCGAAGCATCGAAGTCAGCCAGAAAGTGGAGAAAGGATCGGAGAACATCGTTTCCATGGATATGGTGGCGAGCGCCAGGATCATCAGTCAGTTCGTCGCTGTGGCCGAGCAGTGCAAACTCCCCATCAATGACATCCGTGACCGTCTCACCACCATGGTGAGTGAGGATGGCTTAAGTGAAATTCTGGTAACGGATGCCAATGGCAAAACCTACCTCGATACCTCGGGTGTAGGGGCCTTCCAATTCCTGCCCGACCCCAAGGCCCAACCCCAGGCCTCGGAGTTTTATCGCCTGCTTTCGGCTAAAACGGCGCAATCGGTCGTTCAGGGTGTGATTCCCAGGGAGGTCGATGGGCGACCGTTCAAATATGTCGGTGTCTCTGGCGTGGATCATCCCCGAATCGTCCAGGTGGGGCTGGATGGCAGCATGCTGGATGTCCTGAATCAATCGATCGGTGTCCAGCAACTGCTCGATCACATGGTGAATGAGAGCGTGATTTTCAGGATCTGGGTTGTCGATATCGGTGGACGGGTGCAGCAGTTCGCCGATGACGAGGGCGATATGAGTCATCGGGCCCTCTCGTCTCAGGATTTCAGCATGCTGAGCGATGTCATCAATCAGGCCAGCGCCAAAAGTCGACTGGATGGCGACCACATTTCTGTGGCGGCTCCCCTCATGACCAGTGGTCATCTGGAAGGGACCGCCCTGGATCAGGTGCAAAACAGTCGAATGACCGATTCGGTTCGGGGCGCCATTTTGATCCACATGTCGACTGGAGCGCTTGAAGAGTTGCTTTATCGGGAGTTGGGCATTGCGAGTCTGACCTCCGTACTTTCTCTGCTCCTGGGTTTTCTGATTTTGACCGGCTTCACTCGCCGAGTGCTCGCTCCCGTTGGGGAGGCGGTGGATGCCGCTGAGCAGGTGGCCGCTGGCGACCTTTCCGTTCAGATCAAGGGGCACGACACGGATGAAATCGGCAAGCTGAATTCGGCCCTGGCCCGCATGGTCAGCCATCTCAATTCATTGATTGGGGAGGTGCAGCATTCGACAGGGCATCTGGCTCAGACCGTCGTTCAGTTGAGCGAAATGTCACGTAACCAGGGGGATGGAGCGACCCGGCTGAGTCTTGCCACCAATGAGATTGCTGCGGCAACGCAAGAGATTTCGGCGACTTCGGACGAACTGCTCAATACCATGACCTCAGTCACCAATGTCACCAAGGAAACCAGTCAGCTCGCCAACGAAGGTCAGGAGTCGCTGGGCCGGATGGAAACTGTCATGCGGGATCTGGTGGATGCCTCCAGCTCCGTTTCGCGCCGTCTTGGCATGATTGCCGAACGCACGGAGGTGATTGCGAGTGTCACGACGACCATTACAAAGATCGCCGATCAGACCAATCTCCTTTCGTTGAATGCGTCCATGGAGGCTGATAAGGCGGGAGAATATGGCGTGGGCTTTGCGGTTCTCGCCAGGGAAATCAGGCGACTTGCCGATCAAACGGCTTTGGCTACACTCGATATCGAACAGATGGTTCAGGAAATGAAGGACGCAGTTTCGGGCGGCGTGAGCGAGATGCAGCGCTTTGCCGAAAAGGTCGATCGTAGTGTCAAGGATACGCAGGAAAGTAACGGCCGATTTTCAGAAATTCTCGATCGGGTCCGCTTCATGCTCCCGCGGTTTGCTGAAGTTTATGAAAGCATGCGCTCGCAATCCAGCGGTGCGCGGCAGATTCGTGATGCCATGGAGGGGCTCAAGGAGACCGCCCAGTCAACCCAGGCATCGGTCAAGGCGATGGGGGATGCGACCCAGCAGCTTGAAGGGGCAATCGAGAGTCTCAAGAAGGAAGTCAGTATTTTCAGGGTTCGATAAGCTCAAGCCGAACATCCCTTATGGAATAAAGTCATAAAAAGACGATCTAAGTGAGGGTTTCGGTATCGGTTAAGATCAATACGGCCCATTCCTGACGGGCTGTTGTTGAGCGTCCCCGGAGGTTTCATGGGCCGCATTTCTTAACTTGATCGGAGCGAATATGAAGTCCGTCTTTTTTCCCGTGCTTGCTGCCTCCCTGATTTTGGGCGGATGTTCAGCCACTGCCAGCAAGCCGACTGCAGTTGCTGCAGCGCCCCAGAAGCCCACCTGGTCCAAGGAGGATATTCTTGGGGAGTTTGTCTGTGGAACGAACGTTCTGATTCGCCACAAAAACGGACTCTTCTTGGAGACGGGAGAAGAGCTTAAGCAGCCGAACTACGCAGCCAAGATTGTCACCAATGAAGAGGGTGGCTACACCACCGCCTACGATTACGATGAGAAGAACAATACTCTGGCGATTACGAAATCTTCCCGCTATTACGGCGTAAGACCGACCGTCACCGTTAAATGTAATTGATCTTGAGAGCCCCTCATGGGGGCCTGGTGGATTGCTGCCCCTCCGACCGGAACGCAAGGTTCTGGACGGAGAGGTTGCAAAGTAGCCTTATTGCGCCATGGCGAGATTGATGAGGGCGCCCAATCCGGTGCGAAGTTCGTCCATCGACACTACCCCATCCTTGTTGGCATCCAACGCGTCGAAAATGGCGTCCGTTCCCAACCACTCTTCCCGGGAAATGGTTCCATCCCCGTTGTGATCGTAGATATTGAAAAGGTCATTGGCCGCTTTGGCGGCCTTGGGACCTTCTTCCAACTGAAGAAGGCGATGGCTCAGGAGTTTTTCGGTGTTTTCAAGGGCCTTGGTAAAGCCTTGAATCCCCTCAGCCAGCTTTTCGGAGGCCATGCGATCTTCGGCATGCATCGCTCGGAATGTGGCCTCATCAATGGTGATCCGAGCTTCTGCTGAGGCCTGGGCCGCTTCAGGTGTGAGTTTTCGGATGATGGGGGTTGAATCGGCTTCAAGCTCGGCCAGAAGATTTGGGGAAATGGTCAGAAGATCGCAACCGGCCAGTTCTTTGATTTCTCCCGTGTTACGGAAGCTCGCACCCATGATTTCGGTGCCATAGCCAAACTTCTTGTAGTAGTGATAAATCCGGGTCACCGAAAGCACGCCCGGATCTTCATGGGCGGCATACTCCTGCCCCGTATCCTTTTTGTACCAGTCCAGAATCCGACCAACAAAGGGTGAAATCAGTCTGACGCCCGCTTCAGCGCAGGCTGCGGCCTGGTGAAGGCCAAAAAGCAAGGTCAGGTTGCAGTTGATGCCTTCCTTTTGGAGTGCCTCTGCAGCCTTGATGCCTTCCCAGGTCGAGGCGATTTTAATCAGCACACGATCGGAATGAATACCTGCTTCCCGATAGGCGGCAATAATTTCGTGGGCCTTGGCAATCGTCTTGTCCGTGTCGAAGGAAAGCCGCGCATCGACTTCCGTTGAAACACGCCCTGGAACGATTTCCAGGATGCGAAGACCGAACGCTACAGCCAGTCGGTCGAAAGCCAGTGATACGACATCCGTGTTGCTCGCCGCAGCGCCCAGGGATTTACGGGCACTCAGGAGGGTCTCGTCAACGACGTCCTGATATTCAGGCATCTGGGCTGCTGCCGCGATCAACGAGGGGTTGGTGGTCGTATCTCTTGGGGTGAACTTGCGAATCGCCTGAAAGTCTCCGGTGTCAGCAACGACCACGGTCAGGGCTCGAAGTTGTTCGAGGGTATTAAGGCTCATCGGCGGTCTCCAAGGTAAAGTGATGGCGCAGGAAATCTGCCCCGGTGCAAAAAAGGATCGGCCGGGGCCGAATGAATCGGCCCTTCGTTTTATCTTAAGTTTGTTTCAAACAAGCACTTCGTTCAGGTGACGTTGTACCAAGACCGGCCGTCCTGCGCGAGCAGTTGATCGGAGGCCTCCGGACCAAAGGAACCGGCGGGGTAGTTAGGGAAGTGACGGGGAGGCAGGGCCTGCCAGACGTCAAGGATGGGCTGAATCAGGCTCCACCCGGCTTCCACCATGTCAGCGCGCTGGAACAGCGTGGCATCGCCCAGCATGCAGTCCAACATCAGGCGTTCATAGCCGGTGTTAGGGGTCTGACCAAAGTAGTCCTTGTAGTTGAAGTCCATCTTGAGGGTGCCCAGTTTCATGGAAGGCCCTGGAATCTTGGCTCCATATTCAAGGGATACGCCCTCATCCGGTTGAATTCGGATCACCAGGCGGTTATCGCGAAGTTCGTCGATATCGGTGCTGTTGAACAAGAGGAAAGGGGCCTTGCGGAAGGTGATCACGATATTGGTATACCGCTGCGCCATGCGCTTACCCGTCCGGATGTAAAACGGAACCCCGGCCCACCGCCAGTTGTCGATCATGAATTTGAGCGCAACGAAGGTATTCGTGCTGGATTCGGGATTGACGTTGGGTTCCGAGCGATAGGCCGGGCAGTCCTTGCCGCCCATTTGGCCTGGCCCGTATTGACCGCGAACCACCTGAGTCAGTACCTCCTCGGGGGTCAGGTTCTGAATGCCTCGGAGAAGTTTGGTCTGTTCATCACGGACCGCGTTGGCCTCAAAAGAAACCGGGGGTTCCATGGCGGTCAGAGAAACCAGCTGCAGGAGGTGGTTCGGGACCATGTCCTTGAGTGCGCCAGCACCCTCGTAATAGGATGCGCGCATTTCAACGCCCACAGTCTCTGCGGCAGTGATCTGAACATTGTCGATGTAACGTCGATTCCAGATCGGTTCAAAAATACTGTTGGCAAAGCGCAGCACCATGAGGTTCTGGACCGTTTCCTTACCTAGGTAGTGATCGATCCGGAAAATCTGTCGTTCGCTCAGGATTTTCTTGATGCGCTTGTTGAGTTCAATGGCAGAAGCCAGATCGTGGCCGAAAGGCTTTTCAATGATGAAACGGCGCCAGTGATCTCCATCGTCCTTGGCAAGGCCTGCCTTGTCGAGTTGTTCAACGATCTCGCCGAAGAAATCCGGCGATGTTGAGAGGTAGTAGAAGTGTCGGTCACCGATGCCGAACTTTTCCTTCATCTCTGTGCTGGCTTTGCCGATCTCTTTGTAGAACGCGGGATCCTTGAAGTTGCCGCCAACATAGCCAATGCGTTCTTCGAACCACTGGACGAGCTTTTCATCCACGTCACTTCCGGCGTACTCCCGGATGGCGTCCACTAGATGCTTCTGGAACACGCCCGGCTCCAGGGGCTTTGAGCCGGTTCCGATGATCGCAAAACGCTCCGATAACAGGCCCTTCTGTGCGACGTTGTAGAGGGATGGAAGCAACTTTCTTTTGGCGAGATCCCCGGTTCCTCCGAAGATCACCATCACACAATCATCCGCCGCACGATTTTGCAGCCCAATGGGCGTAGCACTATTCACGGTCATCTTGCAGGTCTCCTCAGGGTGGATGGGCCAACGGCCCCAAGATCAAGCCACGAGCGGCCATCATACGCCTCAGTTGGTGTTGAGACGCATCTTCACTTAGATATTTTTATATTCCCCGATATAAGGTATCGGGCCAGTATTAATATTCCAATATTGAATAGCGCAACGCGATAGGAAAGGAAGCCTTGATGGATCCGTTCCCAGGCGCGCCTCTCCCCGGATCTGCCTTCCGATCGGGTGATATGTTCGAGATACAGGACGATGGCGTCCCGGGCCCTTCGGGCATGGCCCGAGGCCAGATTGTCAATGGATAAATGAAGTTCGGCGATCAGAGGATCAATCCGGGCTTGTCGCATGGATTCAATGACTTGCTGATAGCCCGATCCGAGCCCGCTGAGTTCAATCGCAAGATTAAGGCCCAGACACTCCGGCTCAAACTCAGAGTAATGCCAACCCATGGCCACCATGTAGGACGGAAAGATGAATGCCTGGGAATGAATTTTCGGATCATCGGCAAACGCGGAATCGGTAATGTCGGCCAGATGAATATTCAATGATTCGAGCAACCGGCGATAGATTCCGGGATGATTTTGGTCGGGGTTGCCGTTACCGAGTTCATCCTCATGGATCTTGATCAGTTCGAGATGCCAGGGTTGCAGTTCACTGGGGGCGCCGGGAACACCCGCGAGCCAGGCCCCATCGACCAATACCGCAGGACTCAGTTGGGTCAAAGTCCAGCGCCAATCCTCACGTGAGAGAGCGTTCGAAAAAAAATGTCGTTTGGGCGGCTTTAGGGCCGCGGCATGACGTTCTTTGAGGAAGGCATCCAGTCGAGTGGGCGAATAGCGGAATGCTTTGGAAAGAAGTCCGATGGACTGAAGCAGGCGGGTCCTTCTTAGTATGCGGTGGATGAGCCTTTGCCCTTCCAAGGGAAGTTCCGTCGAATTTTCCGCCGCCACCAGTTGATGAAAAAGGCCCCGATTTCCCTTGGGTCTATTGCTCACCGCAGGGCGGTCGGACAGGGTCCATGTGCCCTCGATTCCGAACCCCGCCGGAGGCTCAAGGCTACTTGCAAGGGATTCAGGGGAGGCGATCCATCGTGCCGCGGCTTCACGTTCTTCACCATCGAAGACGCCGAACATCGGACCGCCGAACGCCATGGCCTTGATCAGCCGGCTGCCATAAGGGCATGCCCGATCGACGAGAGGTGATTTTTCCAATGCCCTCAGCAAAGGCTCCGGGTTTTTTGTATGGGTTTCAAACCAGTCATCCAGCGGGCGATCTTCCAACTGGATTTTTGCGTGATAGCCGCGGGCGGCTTCCGCTTTTTCCGCCACGATTTTGGCGAAGGTCTCGCGAGAGCTTTGCTGAGGTCCCCACTTTCCCTGGTCAGAGAAAACACCAAAGGCCGCGTCCCGAAAGAGGGCGAAGCCTTTTTGGATTCGAAGGCGATCCATTCCCGTACCGAGTGCGTTTTCAAGGGCGGCCACGGCTCTTTGGTGTTGAGCCACCTCAGGCGGCATTCCTGGCTGCTCCATCGAGGCATGCGCCAGGGTCACTCCGATGATTTCAGGAAGGAAGCGGCGTGGGAAGTGACGGAAGGTCAGAAGGTCTGTGCAAAGGCCCAGAGCTCTTGGGTGATTCGGGGTGCGATGATAAAACCCCAGGTTCCTGAATTTCGGGCCGGCCGGGTGATCCAGCGATCGGCAATAAATCTGGTAGAGGATGCCCTCAAGAGGCCCTTCGCCGCAGGCGGGGCGAGCCATGCGGCTGAGCCAAATGAGTGCGATGGATTGCACAGGGAGCCAACCCACATCGAATGCGTCGAGGTTCGAGGACCCGGTTTCAACCGGCGTCCAGAAAGCCTTCAAATCGCCATCGAAAGGATTTGTGTTTTCAAGGTGAACCGCAAGCCGTTTCAGTCCCTCCTCCAGAGCCTCCGGCGGAGGGTTGGCGCGGAAAAGTCCGAGTGCAAGATCAAAATCAGCAGACATCAGGCACCTGGTGCCTTCATGAACAAGCGGTTGCCAAGGACCAGCACATCCAGCCCCGATCCCAGGAAGACGGCAAAGGCATCCTCGACCGAGTGCACGATGGGTTTACCCATGACGTTAAAGCTGGTGTTCAGTAGAAGGGGAACCCCAGTGCGATCATGAAACGCAGAAATCAGGCCGTGGAAGTCAGGGTTCCTTCGGGCGGTCACGGACTGAAGTCGGCCAGTCCCATCGACGTGAACCACGGCCGGCACCCGCTCACGAACCTCCGCACGAAAGCGAAGAGTCCGGTCCATGTAAGGGGTGTCTTGATAGGCTTCGAAGTAGTCTGGTCCGTACTCATGAAGGATAGAGGGAGCATAAGGCCTGAAGCGTTCCCGAAATTTCACGATCCGGTTAACGCGATCCATCATTGTAGGATCCCGGGGATCAGCAAGGATGGATCGATGCCCCAGGGCACGAGGGCCAAATTCTGCCCGTCCGCGCATCCACCCGATGATCTGGCCATGCGCCAAAAGATCTGCCGTTCGAGCCCAGAGATCCTGATCCTCCAATTCCTCGACATGAAGACCGCAGTAGCGAGCAAAGCGGTCGACGGAAGCGGTATGGACCGAGCTTCCAAGGTAGGGTGAGAGGGCCTCCCGACGTGCCGGTGCATCCGGGTGATCCTGGTGGAAGGCGAGTAGAGCGGCTCCAAGGGCAGTCCCATCGTCGGCGGGGGCTGAGGGAACATGGAGGGCATCAAACGGGGTCTTCAGAAGGAGCTGGCCATTCGTGACCGAATTCAGCGCGCAGCCTCCCCCAAGCACCAGATTGCCCGAAACCCCCTTGACCCTGAAGGCCGACAAGAGGGCATTGACGGTCTCCATGAAAAACTGCTGCCCGGTATGTGCAAGGTCGGCCACGGTCTCAGGGGGCGCGCCAGCGCGACGTCGATAACGCTCAAGCGCCTTGAGGTCCTTGAAAAAGGTTCTGCGATCCTGGTGAAGGTTAAAACCCTCCACCCGAATCAGTTGGCGAAAACGTGCCAGAAGTTCGGGATCCGTCTTTCCATAGGAGGCCAGGCCCATGACTTTCCACTCTTCACCCGCCATCCAGTCGAACCCGCACAGTTCGGTCAGTTTCATGTAAAAAAAGCCCAGACTTTGGGGGCCTTTGGAGTGATACAGCGGGCTAATGCGGCCCTTCTCATACTCAAAGAAGGCCAGCGATCCGGATTCGCCATAGGAATCAATGACTGCACATGCCGCATCCTCGAAGGGGCTGCCATAGGCCGCCAATGCGGCATGCGTCAGATGATGATCGAAGTGCCGAAATTCGATGGCGACGCCACCAAAGTGATGACGCAGTGTACGAGACAGGGTGAGTCCTGCCCGCTGAAGGGCTTGATGCTGCAGGGACTGCATATAATTGAGCTCCCACGTTGGGAGACATGCCGCAAGTTCCCGACCCCGGTACTGGAGGATGCCTCGGGGAGTCAGCCAACCCATCCGTTGGGCCAAACGCTCATACCAGGGTCTTCGTGCCTTCCAGTTGCTGGCGATGACCAGTCGATCGGCATCGCCAGCATAGTCGAGCAGAAGCCGGGGGAGCGTGAATGGATTGTCCGGCTCCATATTGATGCCGCGCTTGTATTGGAGGGGCCGCTCCAGCGCCTCGGCAAACAGAACGCGCCCGGTCCCGTCCACTAAGGCCACGGCAGGATCATGATAGGTGGAACCAAGCCCAAGGTAGACTGTCGGACCGAGGGAGGAATAGCCCTTAGCCATCGTTTTTAAGGGAGTGCTTCATGGGGCTCAAAAGGTCTGGACGAGTGCAGGGTGTGAATTGAGGTGGATGTTAACTTTTTCCTTCGATCGTATCTGACCTTTGCGTCGAAACGAAGTTCGATTTCAGGTGAATCCTCATGAGGGGCGCTCTATCCGATGCTCGGCTCGCCAGGGCGATGGTGATTCCCTGGTGGTGGGGCTTTGGCATGGCGCTGATTCTTCCGTTGGCTCTTCTGGGGTTTCTTCTTAGCGGTCCCCATGATGCAGAGGCTGCTCTGGTTTGGCTTCTTCCCGTCCCCGCCCTCATCGCGCTCGATTGTTTGTCGGGACCCGAGCGGCGCATGGTGCCTTCCCACCATGCCGAACCTTTCCTTTCGGTGGTTTTGGCCCTCATCGCCATTCTGGCCCCACTGAATCTCTGTGCATTGGGGGCTTTTGTCGCAAAGCTGCCCGAAGCCCTTTTAGCCGGTCACGGATGGGGGACTGTTCTTGATCTTCTGGCGCTTCGGATGCTGGGTGGAACGACCTTGTGTTGCTCGGTAATCGCCCCCGCCCATGAATTGATGCATCGGCGGCCGCGATGGGTGCGTCGGGTAGCCCGGGGGCTTTTGATTCTCGTTTTTTCGGACGTGTTCTACTTTTCCCATGGGGGAGGTCACCATCGCCATCTAGGACGATCTCAGGACCCTTCGACTGCACGTCTGGGTGAGACGTACCCGGAATTTTTCAGAAGGTCCCTGATGACCCAGTGGCAGATGGCTTTCAGGTTCCATCCCAAGGCATTTCGCCGCGGCCTTCTGCTCCAGTCCATCTTGTTGCTGGCTTATGGCTTTGTTTTCGGCGGCATGGCGGCGTTGGTGTGGCTCTATCTCAGTTGGGTCGCCATTCGATTGCTCGAGGCCGTGAACTATTTCCAGCACTATGGGCTGACGAGCGAGAGCGCTGCAGGTCATCACACGGCGTGGCGATGCGATGGCGCAGTCAGTTTCTTTCTTTTCCTTGGGCTGACCCGGCACGCGGACCATCATCGAAGACCGATGGCGCCTTTCGATGAACTGAGGCCTGAGGATAAGGGTCCTGAGCTGCCCATGGGTTACCTCGGAACGGCGGTCTGGGTCAAAAACCACAGTCGAAGCTATGGACGTTTTGCTCAGCGCAGGCTGCAAAGCCTTGCTGCCAGTGAAAATGCGGGTCTTATAAGTCAGGGACATATCTGATATACGAAATGGTCATTGAAAAACAAGCGTTTTTCCGTGACGTGGCCCTTTTCAGCGGCTTGAAGAGGTTGAGACAATAACGGGGTGTCTTAATCACTCCGGCGGGCCGGTTAGGGGGTATCTCCCATGTTCAAACGTCTGACTTTGGCCGCTTGGCTACTCGTCCTTAGTTCCGAACTTGCGCAGGCCGCGGGGTCCCAGTCGGACTGGTCGCGATTCCTGGATCAGGCTACTTTTGGGCCTACGCCGGCAGAGACAGATGCCTGGGCCAGCCAGAATCCCATCGCCTGGATTCAATCTCAGGCCGCGATACCCCCGACACTTTATCCTAGCCTTCCGCCTTATCCCTCGAATTCACAAACGGGGTGTCCTGGAACGGGAGCCGTCTACACGGCCTGCATTACGCAGAACTACAGCATGCACCCGCTCCAGGTGCAGTTTTTCCAGAACGCGCTTTCGGCACCTGACCAGCTTCGTCAGAAGGTCGCCTTTGCTCTCAGCCAGATTCTGGTGGTGTCAGGGAACAAGGTGCGTCAACCGAGCAGCATGGGCCCTTATCTGAATGTCCTGATCCATGGGGCGTTGGGGAATTTCAGGGACCTACTTCAGAACGTCACGCTGAACCCCGCCATGGGTCACTATCTTGATATGGTGAACAGCGATCCTGCGAGTGCCAACGGGATCGTCAAGCCCAACGAAAACTATGCCCGAGAGGTTCTGCAGCTCTTTTCAGTCGGTCTTTATCTTTTAAATGCGGATGGCAGTCCGGTCCTGGATGCTTCAGGTCAGCCGATCCCGACCTATAGCCAGGACACCATTGAAGGCTTTGCCCGTGCCTTCACCGGTTGGACCTACGCCACGCAGCCCGGTGCGAGTCCTCAAAGGCACAATCCTGAAAACTTTCAAGGCACGATGGAGGTGTATCGGAGCAATGGAAAGGATGCCAATCATGATCATGGCGCCAAGCAGCTTCTGAGCTACTCCGGGGCGGTATCGGCCTCGCTCCCTGCCAATCAGGACGCGGCGCTCGATCTTTCTCAGGCACTCGACAACATCTTCTATCACCCCAACGTGGGTCCCTTTATCGGCAAGCAGCTGATTCAGCATCTGGTGACCAGTAATCCGAGTCCCGCCTATGTCGCGAGGGTGACGGCTGTTTTCAATAACAATGGCCGGGGTGTTCGAGGGGATCTCTTGTCGACGGTGCAGGCGATCCTGACGGACCCTGAAGCGCGAGGAGCGCCCATGGATCCGGTCAATTTTGGAAAGCTTAGAGAACCTGTGCTTTTCCTCACCGCATTCCTCAAGGCTACGAACGGGGTGACTGATGGCATCTTGAATTCAAAAATTCAGCCCATGGGGCAGGATCTTTTCAATTCGCCCACGGTTTTCAACTACTACCCCCATGACTACACCGTTCCCGGAACCACGATTCAGGGACCGGAATTCGGAATCGCGTCGACCTCAGCCGAGATTTTGAGGGCAAACCTCGTCAATACATTGGTCTATTCACAGATCACCAGTTCGGGGTCTGGCACCTCGATCTCGCTTTCCGGATTGGACACCCTTGGCGCCAAGGCGGATGCGACAGCGCTTTTGCAGTATCTGAACACCTATCTGTTGCATGGTGCTCTCACCAGTGATGTGGCAACGCTGGTGTCGAAAGCCCTGGTCTGTACCAAATCATCCTCAGGTCACTGCAGCAATGGTCAGTCCAGGGCTCAGTCGGCCCTATACCTGATCGCCACCTCATCGCTTTATCAGATTCAAAGGTAACGCCCATGGATCGCCGACAATTCATCCTTCGCTCAGGACATGTGCTTGGAGCGACCGCACTCCTATCAGGACTGGGCCAGATGCGAGTGGCCGAGGCCGCCGATTACAAGGCCTTGGTCTGCGTCTTTCTATTTGGAGGCAATGACGGGAACAACACGCTGATTCCCCTGGATTCCCAAGGCTATGGGCAATATGCAGCCATTCGCCCGGCCAGCTCCAACGTGAATATTCCTCAGGCCAATTGGCTTCAGATCAATGCCGCCGGCAAAAGCTTCGGACTCCATCCCAGCCTGTCCGGCATCCAAACGCTCTATAACCAGAGTCGTCTGGCCTGGGTAGCCAATGTGGGGACGCTGGTGCAGCCCACCACCAGGGCACAATTTTTGGCGAATAAGACCCCGGTCCCGAGCAACCTCTTCTCGCATGCCGATCAGCAGTATCAGTGGCAAACAGCGACAACTTCCGCTTCCCCAAGCCCATCGGGCTGGGGTGGCCGTCTGGCGGATCAAATCGCTCCAGTTTTTAATGCGGGAAGCACGTTTCCGATCCTGACGAACATGAGCGGGGTCACAATCTTTACTCGGGGGCTTTCTGCGGGTGTGATCTCTCCGGGACCTTCGGCGCTTCAGGGGTTTGGTTCGGGAGCGGCGGATCAGGCGCGATATGGCGCTCTTAGGGGGATTGAGTCCCTCAATTCGGGTTACAGCCTCATTAATGCGCTCAATGGACTCACAGGAGGTGGCATTGATGCCACCAACCAGCTGAATAAAGCACTTGCCTCGCAAGCCCCACTGACCACTTCGTTTCCCGGAAGTAGCCTTGGCAACCAATTGAAGAGCGTTGCCAACATCATTGCCTCCCGGGGCGCATTGGGGAACTCACGGCAAATCTTTTTCTGTGCCATCAATGGCTTTGACACCCATACCAACCAGCTTTCGACGCAAGCGAACTTACTTTCGGATCTGGATGCCTCTTTGAAGGCCTTTCACGATGCCACAGTGGAGTTGGGTGTCGAAAATGCGGTGACCACGTTCACGCATTCTGATTTTGGCAGAACCTTCCAGCCGACGGCAGGCGGCGGGTCCGACCATGCCTGGGGCAGTCATCATCTGGTGATGGGGGGCAGTGTGCGGGGTGGAAATCTTTATGGCCAGTACCCACAACTCCAGCTTGCAGGTCCCGATGATGCTGACAATGAGGGTCGTTGGGTCCCCTCAACCGGGGTCTGTGAATTCGTTTACCCCCTGATCCGATGGTTTGGCGCGACCAACATTCAGGAAGTGCTTCCCCACCTGGCAAACTTCAATCTCTCAAGAACCGACCTTAGCTTTCTGTGACGGTCGGTCAGACGGCTAGAGAGGTCTGGCCACTAAGCGGTACATCTTTCCCGCTACAAAACCTCCCCAAAGGGGGGCAAGCCAGAATACCCAAAGTTGGGTCAGAGCCCAGCCGCCGGACCAAATTGCGGGCCCGGTGCTTCGCGCCGGATTGACGGAAAGATTGGTGATCGGAAGGCCGACGAGCAGGATGGCCACCAAGGTCAATCCGATTGCAAGGGCAGCAAACCCGGCGGGAGCCCGGCCATCGGTTGCGCCGAGAATGACGAGGACGAAGAAAAACGTCAGTACGGATTCGGCGAGGAGGGCGGCGATGAGACCAAAGCCTCCGGGCGAGTGGTCACCGTAACCATTAGCGACGTGCGCCAGGGTCTCCTCCATTCCAGGCATCCCCAGCGTCAGAATCCGAATAAAGCCTGCGCCGATCAGTGCCCCCAAGACTTGGGCTGTCAAATACCAAGGAAGATTGCGGCGCGGGAAGCGTCCAGCGGCGGTCAGACCCAGACTGACGGCAGGGTTGAAATGGCCACCTGAAATGTGGCCCAAGGCATAGATGCCGCCCATTAAAGACAATCCGAAGGCGAGGGCAACGCCGACACCGCCCAGACTCGGCCCCGCAAGGGCTGCTGAGCCGCATCCCCCAATCACAAGCCAAGCGGTCCCCAGGGCCTCAGCGGCACATTTGCGTCTCAGATTCATCGGATTTAAGTACCTTGGGTGAAAGCGGAGCATAATTCTAGCTTGGACCGCCTCTTTGATGGCGATTTCCCTCCAAATTGTGCCTTTTGAGGCAATAGGTCGCGTTGGTTAACGCGCTATCAATGGAATCTGGCAGACAGGCTTGTCTATAATCCGCCAATGTCCCGATTGCTTTTGCAATCGTCCTAAACGCCAAGGGTGCAAACCGCCGCATGAATCAGAACCTCCAGTTGCAACACGATTCCGATCCAGAAGAAACCCGCGAATGGCTTGATGCCCTCGCCTCCGTCATCGGCAGTGAAGGCATTGAGCGTGCTCATTTCCTGATCGAGAATCTGGTTGATCATGCCCGCAGAGCCGGGGCCAATCTCCCGTACAAGGCTAATACGGCATACATCAACACGATTCCCTCCCACATGGAGGCCCGCCTTCCAGGGGATGCCACCATTGAGAATCGGATCCGTTCCTACATTCGCTGGAACGCAATGGCCATGGTCGTGCGAGCAAACCGCAGATCAACCGAATACGGCGGACACATTGCAAGTTTTGCCTCAGCGGCAACCCTCTACGATATCGGTTTCAATCATTTCTTCCGAGCTGCGAGCAAGGATTTTGGTGGGGATCTGGTCTATTTTCAGGGCCATGCGGCACCTGGGATTTATGCGCGCGCCTTCCTTGAAGGTCGGTTGAGCGAAGAGCAGCTGGATTTCTTCCGTGCCGAAATTGAAGGGGAAGGTAAAGGTCTCAGCTCATATCCGCATCCTTGGTTGATGCCCGATTTCTGGCAGTTCCCGACGGTCTCCATGGGTCTGGGGCCGATCATGTCGATCTACCAGGCCCGGTTCATGAAATATCTTGAGGATCGCGGCATCCTTAGTACGGCGGGTCGCAAGACCTGGTGCTACTGCGGTGACGGTGAGATGGACGAACCGGAATCTTTGGGCGCCATCGGTCTTGCTGGCCGCGAAAAGCTGGATAACCTCGTTTTTGTCATCAACTGTAACCTCCAGCGACTGGATGGACCGGTTCGCGGCGATGGCAAGATCATTCAGGAACTGGAGGCGAATTTCCGCGGTGCCGGCTGGAATGTCATCAAGGTTATCTGGGGCTCCCAGTGGGATCCGCTTCTGGCCAAGGACACCAAGGGCTTGCTCAAGAAGCGGATGGAAGAGGCCGTAGATGGCGAGTACCAGGCCTACAAGGCCAAGGGCGGCGCCTACACCCGTGAGCACTTCTTCGGTAAATACCCGGAGCTCAAGGAAATGGTCTCCAACATGACCGACGAGGACATCTGGCGCCTCAATCGGGGTGGCCATGATGCTCACAAGGTCTATGCGGCCTACCACGCCGCGTCCCAGCATACCGGTCAGCCCACTGTGATTCTGGCCAAGACCGTCAAAGGCTACGGGATGGGTCCCGTCGGTGAAGGTCGCATGTCGACCCATCAGCAGAAAAAGCTGGATGATGCCTCGATCCGGGCCTTCCGTGATCGCTTCAGTATTCCGATTGCGGATGACAAGATCCCCGAGGTTCCGTATTACCGTCCTCCGGAAGACAGTGCCGAGATGCAGTACATGCGGGCACGACGTGAGGCTCTGGGTGGACCCATGCCCAAGCGTCGCCGCGAAGCCCCGCACATTCAGGTTCCGGACCTTCAGCTCTTTGAATCGATGCTCAAGAGCAGTGAAGATCGGGACATGTCGACCACGATGGCCTTTGTCCGCATCCTGACTCAGCTTCTCAGGGACAATAAGGTCGGTCGTTATGTGGTGCCGATCGTTCCGGATGAGGCGCGAACCTTCGGAATGGACAGCCTGTTCAGGCAATACCGGATCTATTCTTCCGTCGGGCAGCTCTATGAGCCTGAAGATTCGGACAGCGTCATGTACTACCGCGAGGACAAGTCCGGACAGATTCTCGAGGAAGGCATCAACGAATCGGGCGCAATGTGCTCATGGATCGCTGCAGGTACGGCCTACAGCAACCATAACGTTCAGATGATTCCCTTCTATATCTACTACTCGATGTTCGGTTTCCAGCGTATCGGGGATTTGATGTGGGCTGCCGGCGATATGCGGGCCAAGGGCTTCCTCGTTGGCGGCACCGCAGGTCGGACCACGCTCGCCGGTGAAGGCCTTCAGCATCAGGATGGCCACAGTCTCCTGGGGATGTCGGCCATTCCCAATTGCGTCGCCTATGATCCTTGCTACGCGTATGAACTGGCTGTGATCATTCAGGATGGAATGCGCCGGATGTATCAGGACGGGGAGCAGGTCTTCTACTACCTGACCGTCATGAACGAAAACTATGCCCATCCGGCCATGCCGGAAGGTTCTCGCGAGGGCATCGTCAAGGGCATGTATCGGATTCGTGAGACTGGAAAGTCCGCCAAGATTCAGTTGCTGGGTGCCGGAACCATCCTTCGAGAAACCCTCGCTGCAGCCGATATCCTCAAGCGCGAGTACAAGATTGATGCAGATGTCTGGAGCGTCACCAGCTTTAACGAACTGCGTCGGGATGGCATCGACAAGGAGCGCTGGAATCTGATGCATCCTGACCAGCCCCGCAAAATCAGCTATGTCGAAGAGCAGTTGACACCCACCAAGGGTCCGATTGTGGCGGCATCCGACTATATGCGGACCGTGGCTGACCAGATTCGTCCCTACGTGCCGCGGAGCTTCTCCGTGCTCGGAGCGGATGGCTTTGGTCGAAGCGATCGTCGTTCCGAACTGCGTCGATTCTTCGAAGTCGATCGCAACTACATTACGCTCGCAGCACTCAAGGCATTGGCCGACGAAGGCGAGATTCCTGTGAAGGTCGTGGCCGAAGCCGTCAAGAAGCTTGGCATCGATCCCGAAAAGCCCAACCCGCTGACCGTCTGAGGCAATCCATGGCTGCTGCTCTGAAAGAAGTCCACGTCCCTGATATCGGCGACTTCAAGGATATTGAGGTCATCGAAGTTCTGGTCAAGCCGGGCGATGTGGTGAAGCCGGAAGACTCCCTCATTACGCTGGAAAGCGACAAGTCGGCCATGGAGGTTCCATCTCCCTTGGGGGGTGTGGTTTCGCGCCTCGACGTCAAGGCGGGCGATCGGGTCAGCAAAGGCTCGCTGATTCTGGTGCTGGAGGTCGAGGAGGGCAAAGCGGCCGTTCCGGAGGCTGCTGTGCCCCAAGCCCCGGCCAAGGCGGCCCCCGCTCCGGCCCCTGTTGCTGCACCCGAAGCGGTGACTCCCGCCCCGGTCGCCCCTCAGACCGTCGAGATCCCGGGCGGCATTGAGGAGATCAAGGTTCCCGATATCGGCGATTTCAAGGATATTGAAGTCATCGAAGTCTTGGTCAAACCCGGGGATGTCATCCGACAGGAAGACTCGCTGGTCACGCTTGAGAGTGATAAGTCGGCCATGGAACTCCCTTCGCCAAAATCTGGCGTTGTGCGTGAAGTCCGGCTCAAGGCCGGTGACCGGGTCAGCCAAGGTGCGGTCATTTTGGTTCTCGAGACGGCTGCGACCGTCGTTTCGGCACCCGCAGCACCTGCTCCGGCCCCCACAGCACCGACTCAGACCCCACAGGTCGCTGCTGCGGCTCAGCCCGCGAGTGCTCCTTTGGCCGCGGTTGAATCTGTTCCGGGTGGAGCCCAGCCCCACGCCAGTCCTGCCATTCGAAAGTTTGCTCGGGAGTTGGGTGTTGATCTGGCGCGCGTCAAGGGGACGGCTCCCAAGAACCGGATTTCCCGCGAAGATGTTCAGGCCTATGTCAAAGCGACGCTCACGCAAATCCGTGAGGGTGGCGCGTCTTCGGGTCTTGGATTTGCCTTCCCGGCGCTCCCGGAGATCGATTACAGCCGTTTCGGGCCGATCGAAAGCCAGGCGTTGACCCGGATTCAGAAACTCTCAGGTCCCAATCTTCATCGAAACTGGGTTTCCATTCCGCATGTGACTCAGTACGACGATGCCGATATCACGGACCTTGAAGCCTTCCGGGTTTCCTTGAAGGCTGAAGCCGAAAAGCGGGGCGTGAAGCTCTCTTTCCTGCCGTTTGTGATGAAAGCCGTGGCCTCTGCACTGAAGGCCCATCCGACCTTTAATGCTTCGCTGAATCCTACAGGGGATACCCTGATTCTCAAGAAGTACTTCCACATTGGGGTTGCCGTCGATACCCCCGAGGGGTTGGTTGTACCGGTCGTCCGTGATGTCGATCAGAAGAGTCTTTTCGAGATTGCACAGGAACTCTCTGAGCTTAGCCAAAAGGCGCGGAGCAAGAAGCTTCGAGGTGGGGATATGGAAGGTGGCTGCTTTACCATTTCAAGCCTCGGCGGCATTGGTGGTACGGCCTTCACACCCATCATCAACGCGCCTGAAGTGGCCATCCTCGGACTTTCCAAGAATCAGATGAAACCTGTCTATCAGGATGGGCAGTTCGTGCCCCGACTGATGCTGCCCTTGTCACTCTCCTACGATCACCGGGTGATCGATGGGGCGGAGGGCGCTCGGTTCATTGTGCATCTGAGTCGGACACTTCAGGACATGCGTAGGGTCCTGCTTTAAATCTCTGTCATCCATTATCTGAGGCAACGTCTCACAATGAGCGCAAGCGATTCCCTTCACGCCGAAGTTTTGGTTCTCGGCGGTGGCCCCGGTGGTTATACCGCTGCATTTCGGGCTGCAGATCTTGGCAAAAAGGTGGTTTTGGTCGAGCGATTTCCGACCCTGGGCGGTGTTTGCCTCAATGTCGGCTGCATTCCCTCAAAAGCGCTTCTGCACTCTGCCCAGATCATTCATGAGACGGCTGAAAGTGCCTCAACCGGGGTCTCTTTTGGCGCTCCCGTCATTGATCTCGACAAGGTTCGTGATCACAAGAACCGAGTGGTCAAAACCCTGACCATGGGACTGGCCTCCATGGCCAAGCAACGGGGTGTCACGGTTGTTCAGGGACTTGGGACCTTCGCGTCCGATAAAAGCCTGAATGTCGAAGGACCTGAAGGCGCTTCAACGATCACCTTTGATCACTGCATCATTGCGGTGGGTTCACAGCCCGTCAAGATTCCAAGCTTTCCTCATGAAGATCCGCGCCTGATTGATTCGACGGGTGCGCTGGAGCTCAAGGATATCCCCAAGCGCCTCCTCATCATCGGGGGTGGCATCATCGGTCTTGAAATGGCCACGGTCTATCACGCTCTGGGTTCTGCCATTACCGTGGTTGAGCTCATGGATCAGCTGGTTCCAGGTTGTGATGCGGACCTTGTGA
>Ga0007862_1000156_pt1 | contig 23325 bp, 28 predicted proteins | sample CryBogCBH20Aug07_FD_71206 | JGI IMG/M metagenome (GOLD analysis project Ga0007862, IMG submission 71206) | Freshwater microbial communities from Crystal Bog, Wisconsin, USA - CBH20Aug07 | ecosystem: Environmental > Aquatic > Freshwater > Lake | place: Crystal Bog, Wisconsin, USA | collected... | reverse complement strand
GCCCGAGGAGGGATTTGAACCCCCAACATTCCGATTTTGAGTCGGACGCCTCTGCCAATTGGACCACTCGGGCAAGATGGTCGGGGCGGCGAGATTCGAACTCACGACCTCTGGTCCCCCAGACCAGCGCTCTAACCAGGCTGAGCCACGCCCCGATGTTTTAGTGCTTGTTGCGTATCTTCATGCCCACGTAAGTGCCGCATGCGGCACCGAGGCAAGCTGGGATCAGCTGCCAATGATCTGTTGTATAGTTGATCACTGCTATGCTGGCGATGAAGAACACTACCACTGCCCAAGCGCTGGCACTGATGGCTTGGTCCTTGTGCACAGCTCGCAGATAGTAAGTGTAGCTGACGTCTGTGACAAACAATGCTGAGAAAGTGGTTATGTAATCTAGATAGTTCATAGCGGTTTAGCATCAAACACTAATATTTCCGATATGTTTATACCTGTCGCTGGTGTTGCTGGGCGCAGCAACTTGTAATGATCCAAGGGCTTCATGCTGCCGAACCTGCAGGTGTTCTTTGACTGTCCGCAATATGGATATAGCAATGGTACAGGTAGCACGTTTAGCCCGTGAGCCGCTATCATTTCATTGGTCTGATCACGTAGAGATTCGGCCTGATTGTCTGTCCATTCGCGCGTCCAATCAGCCTTGTGCAGGTTTTCTAAAGCTACGATGTCGTTGCTGTCGCCTATCCACAGATACTTGAATTTCAAGTTCCGCGGATTGCCCTGCTGCAGCTTGCGCAATCTCTCCCACAGCTTGTCCAGGGTGATCCCAAACTTTGCATATTTGGTCTCATGTTCATACCTGACATAATCGCCGCCGTCGAATCTATAGTTCACTTCTGTCTCGGTCATGATGTAAAAGTATGTGGCACTGATCATAGCCATGATTCCTTGGAGCTAGGTGTGTGTGTTGGTGCCGGCGGTGGGAATCGAACTCACGACCTATCGCTTACAAGGCGATTGCAACTACCGCTGTGCTACGCCGGCATGTTATAGATGACAAAGGCAGCTGTTAGCTGCCTCTGCAAAGTCTCGCAGTGATCGTTTAGATCACTTGGCCTTCTTAGGCTTGAATGGGCTCTTGTGTGGCTTCTTGCACTTCTGCTTGCCATGAACCATCTTGCACACTGCCTTGTCGTGCTTGACGGGCGGCACAGGTGCATTTGCAGCCATAGCTGCGCCGCTGAATGCTACCAATACTGATGCCAATACCAATGTCTTGACGTTCATTTTTCTCTTCCTTGATTGCACAAACTCTTTGCGAGCATGTGTGATTATTTACGAGGTTTGGTGGTTTGTCAACCTATAATATGGATCAAACGCCCAGATCAATGTTGTCCATGATCTCGGTGTAGTAGGTGCTCAGCAGGGATTGGGCGCGGGCAACCTTGTCGCTGCGCAGATCGCTGCCCAGCTGCGTGCTGATCCAGCCGATGATCGCATCGCTGCTGCGGTTCACCAACAGCGTGGCCAGATCAAACGCAGTGACTGCTGGATCAGGCGCGTTGAAGCTGGTTACTATGTTGCTACGCGCCACGGCGTTGCCCGGCGGGAAGCAGATGTCATAGCGCTTGCGCTGCAGTGCCAATCCTTGATCCGTAGCAGGAACCAGCTTGATGACTGTCACGTTGCAGCCAAGATCTCTGATGGCCTGCCATGGCATGCTCCTGTCTCTGCTGTTGATGCCAAAGATCACTCGTTGGTTCTGCAGCACATAGCTGTCAGTTTGGTTGAACAGCTGGCCGGTGGTCTTTTCGCGCTGCACCACGGCTGTTGTTGCGATGAACTCCAACAGTGCAGCCAGCTCGGCTGCGCTCATGCCTGCGTGATCAAGAAACCAGTTGACGAAACGTATGGGAACCACGTTGGTGAAATCTATCTCACGGCTGGCAGGATCTGCCGTGGTCCCAGTGGCTGACATCAGAGCATTGCTGTCGTATGCCAGCCTGGCATCCAGCTCGCTCCACAGCCTTATCAGCAGGTCTGCGCCGCTGCCTGGCAGCGCATCAACTATGACCAACTGGTTGTTCTGTAGGAATGGATATTGCATGCAGTTATTTACGCCTGCAGAGAAAATGGTGGGCAATGAGAGGGTCGAACTCCCGACATTCTGCGTGTAAAGCAGCTACTCTACCACTGAGTTAATCGCCCGTTATTGGTGGACCGCCGGGGTGTCGAACCCCGTCCTGAAGCTTGCAAAGCTACCGTGCTCCCGTTATCACTAGCGGCCCTTGTTGTGTATTATATGCGAACTACTGCCCATTTGCTACCGAACGGCTTCTTCTCGGCTCGGTGCTTGAAGATCTTCTTGAACTCCTTCTGGCGGAGCTTGTGGATGGCCTTCTCGTCGTGGTCGAGACAAGCCTGATACAGCTTGGTGATCAATTTCTTCTGCTTCATGGTCGTCTCCTTTCTATGTAGTTAGTTATGCATCAGTTGGTTTTTGGCTGGCAGCCATGGTCTGTCGTATGATCTCATCTGGATCATCTGCGGGATTGCACTTGTAGTTCTCGCCCAGCACGTAGATATTGCCTGCCAAGCTGATGCGATAGTCGTCGCTGGTGTAGAAAGGATTCACCATGTGGCGCAGCCAGCTGGGCCACATCACTATCATGCCTTCCCAGTCCTTCTGCACAGGGAAGTTGAAGGTCACGATGTCTTCAGTGGTACCACTGTAGACAAAAGCAAAGTTGCTGGTCACGTTCACGGTTCCCTGTGGGAACATGGCCTGCTCAGCTGCTAGGTCGTAGGGTATCTGGACCCACAGCGTGAAGCTGACTGCACCAGTGTGATTGTGTATGGGGTTGAACTCATGCTTCTTTTGGAAGTTGGCCCACAGGTGACCCAGGCAGCTGATCTTGTCTTGGTACAGCCCAAAGTGCCTGCCGTAGGTCTCGAACATCTCTTCTATGTAGCCAATCAGGCCCGGCACTGCCTGTGGATTGAAGTGGTACTCTTCCTTGATCATGCCAGCCAGGCCATGATTGAAAGGCACGGGGTTGGCATCGCGCTGCCGCAGCACTTCAGCTTTTACAGCAGCCAGCAGCTCTGGTTCCAGCTTGCCACCTACCACGGGTATGTCTGGCCGATCAGTGAGGCTGATCTTGTTGAACTGCCGTGGTTTTGTCTGCTTGGCCTTGCGCTTGCTCTCGCCCATGTTTGCCTCCTGCCTAGAGTTGGAGCGAACGGAGGGAATCGAACCCTCGACCAACAGCTTGGAAGGCTGAGACTCTACCACTGAGTTACGTTCGCATAATAATGGAGCAGACGATCGGATTCGAACCGACGACCAACACGTTGGCAACGTGTGACTCTACCACTGAGCTACGTCTGCGTAGTAATTTGGTTGCGCAGCCGAGAGTTGCACTCGGAACTGTAGGTTATGAGCCTACTATGATTCTGTTTCACTACCGCGCGATAAATTCTTTAATAGAAGTAAATGCCGTCTCTGGCGTATACAATCTATCTTCGTATATTAACACATTATAATCAGCATCTGTCAACCTGGATTTTTTAATCTCGTCGCGTTTTTGGACTTGAGCTAAACTATGATTCTTATGAGACATTTGCTTATAATGCCACGGACCGTTCCAAAGAATGGCTAATTTATGATCTTCTATTACAATGTCAGCATCCCATCCGTCGCTAATAACCTTGTTTGCGTGTACTTCTATGAAGTATTCTGCGCACAGATTATACAGCTGTATTTCGTCAGCTGATCTACGTACCGTTTTAGTAGCAGATGCTCTGCCGGCTTTGGAAGAAAGCTCGACCATTTTGTCGCGGTCTGTCCACAAACGTTTGAGAGCTTTAGAGCCTATAGTCTTTTGATATGCTTTGGTACATTCTATAGAACAAGTATTAGTATATTGGCGTCTCTCTAGTTTCTCAAGGTAGATTCTGGTAAAACTAGCGTGACACATTGGACAAATTATAGGATCGCGCTTCTTGGCTCTGTTTTTGGCTTTGATCCAATCAGCTATGATCCGAGCAGTTGACATGGTATACATTTGAACAGTATATCTCCAGGTTCAACTATTTATATGCAAGATGGCGGTCACGGTAGGACTCGAACCTACATAAGACGCTTTAGAAGAGCGTTGCCTTGTCCAGTTAGACTACGTGACCATTGACCACTTGCATTTGTCATCTTGTTGTATTAAATATGTACTGCAGCAACAGTGCTGCGTCAACACACACAGAGGAGTTAAGACTATGAACAACATGCAAGACCTTTTCAAGTTTGATTATACCAAGTTCGCACAAGAGTTCGCAGACAACATGAAAGCATACAGCGCACTACCAGAAGTCAAGTTCAACAAGAACGGATATGAGATCCGCACACAGTTGCTGGACATAGCAAAGGATGTGGTGCAGTTTGAATACAAGACCAAGATCGGACAGATAGAGTTCAGTGCTCAGCACGACGACAAGAAGGGCCAGATGGTGCACAATGTGACCATGCCAGAGGTCCCTGGTGTTGACAAGGTGCTAGAAGCAGCTGAGAAATTTAATGCTTTCATCAACGGTAACGGTAAGACCAACAAGTAATAACTGAGCGTACCCGAGAGGTCCCCTTAATGTTGGGACCTCTCATCTTGAGTAGCTCCAGACCCGCTTACTCGTTGCGCTTGTGGCGCACGCTCGACCATTGTCTCATGAGCAAGGGATCTGAAAGGGATTGGCTGCTGGAGTAGGAATCGAACCTACCTGATGAACAGATTAACAGTCTGCTGTCCCACCTTGTGACCGTCCAGCACCATTGATAACAGTTAATCAATGATAAATACATTTGATTAACTGTGGTGTATTATGTCAAACAAATATTACAATTGGTATCATGCAATAATCAATAACAAAAAGAAAAAATCTGTAGATATCAACGAGTACCACGAAATACATCACATTCTACCGCGATCAATCGGCGGTAGTAATGATATAGAAAATTTAATCGCGTTATCATCTAGAGAACATTTTGTTTGCCATTACCTACTTACCAAAATGTATCCTGTTGGAACATGCGAATGGCATAAGATGCAGCACGCATTCATGATGATGGCAGCATCAGCCAACGGTAAGAGATATATGAATTCCAGATTATATGAAGCCTGTAGGAAAAATTTCTCGTTGGTTATGAGTCTTAATCAATCAGGAACTAAGAACAGTCAATTTGGTAAGGTGTGGATCACCAATCTTGTCTTGGAAAAAAATCAAAAAATAGACGAACATGAATTACCTCATTGGTTGGAGGTTGGTTGGATTAAGGGTCGTATAATAGATTTCGCTAAAGCAAAACGTGCGAAAATAGACAGGCGTGCTTTAGCCAGAGAAGCTGCCAGACAAAAAGCTTGCGAATTATGGGAAATGTATCTCAAGTCAGATTGTACATCTGTTGAGTCGTTTGTAGAGAAATCAAATTATCCCTATTCAAAAGTCTCTTTAACTATCTTATGGCGTAAGCATATCAAAGAATATAAGGATCACGTTTGGCCTGGAAAAAGACGATTAAATCATAATCAACCATGTCAATAAATTGGTGCGATCGGGCGGATTCGAACCGCCAACACCCAGCACCTCAAGCTGGTGACTCTACCAGTTGGACTACGATCGCATGTTGGTGGATCCATGGGGAGTCGAACCCCAACCTGCGCCATGCCGAGGCGCTGTGCTCCCGCTATCACTATGGACCCTGATCTTGGTGGGTGCGGATGGTCTCGAACCACCGGCATCAACGATGTCAACGTTGCGCTCTACCCCTGAGCTACGCACCCAGTAGAGCTTGGAGGTCTGGGAGGGAATCGAACCCCCGTAGGTGGATTTGCAGTCCACAGCGTGGCCACTCCGCCACCAGACCAAAGCTGTTGCATTATGCTGCCAGAGGTGCAGCTTTTCTAGCATAAGTTAAAGAATGAGATTACCGCAACCAGATCATGCGCTTTGGCATGATTTCCGCAACATCAAGCTGGATGTCAGCTGCATGCTGTGCTATCAACCTGGTGCAGGAGGTCACTTCCTAGCTGGAGCCATGGGTGCTGGCTACAACGATGTTGATCCCACAATAAATGAATATGACAGCAATGCCTTCAGCTTGAACCTCGACAGTGGCAGCATCAGCACAGAACATGAAAACCACGTGGATCAGCGCGATCTAGACGTGCTGCATGGCTTGGCCCGTCACGTGTCTCAGGATCCAGTGCTGTGTTCAACCATTGACATAGCGATAGCGCATGAACCTCCCTGCACCACAGCAGGCGCCTTTGACCTGCGCATTGATGAGTTCATCGTGCTGAGCAGCAGCGAAGAACACTATTGGTTGGTAGAAAGCCTGCGATGGTACAAGCACCAGCTGTGCACCAACTATGCCAATCGACACCATCTCATACCCAGCATACTGGCCCAGAATCGCTACAACGGGCAGATCAACACTGCTGAATACAACAAGATGATCAAGACCATAAGGCAGCACACCAAGTTAAACATAGCAGGCACGCCTTTCAGCTGGCTCTATTATCTGGACTGCAAAGCTGACCAGCGCGACGTCTACGATATAGCAGTGTTCCATGATCATCTGCGCAGGCATCACTGGAACAAGCGTACCAGCTGGAACATGTGGTGCAGCGACTACAACCTGCAGGGACGCGCATGGTTCAGCCAACAGGCTAGCTGCTACACAGAGGCGGATTATCATCAGCTGTTCTGGCTGCTGCAGCGCCCTGAGCGAGGACGCTTGTCCACAGTTGATCTGTCAGACATGGCCAGCTATAGCCAGCGCAATCTCTACCTGCTGAACAAGCTGGTCCTCATAGCTCCTCCCGAGGATCAGGAACCGATGCGCGAACGCATAGCACAGCTTGGCCAGCAGCTGACGCTGGCAAGATCAAGCTTGTAATTGGCGACCTGCAGGGGTAACGATCCCCTCATCTCTAGCGTGACAGGCTAGCGTCTTCACCATGCCGACTCGCAGGCCATTGAATGGTGCCCGAGGATGGGATTGAACCACCGACGCGGAGCTCTTCAGGCTCCCGCTCTACCACTGAGCTACCCGGGCGTGGGTTTGGTGCTTCCATCAGGCATCGAACCTGATTATCCGCCTTATGAGAGCGGTGAGATGGCCAACACCTCCCTGGAAGCATGTGATTGGTGCCCCGTGGCAGAATCGAACTGCCACTTGCTGATTACGAATCAGCTGTCTTGCCATTCGACTAACAGGGCAAGTTACTTGACGTTCTGATAAGCGCTCTTCTCGTTCTTGAAGTAGTTGCGCGGATCCACAGCTGCCTTGGCTTTCTTGCGATTGATCATACCGCTCTTGCCAGTGGCACTAGCTATGGTCTGCACTTCATCAATGCCTGGCAGATTAGGTTGCGTCTGCTGTGCGTGCATCAGTTCTCGGAGATGCGCAGCATAGGCGTTCTTGGTAAAGCTGTCCAGCTCTGCCCAAGGCTTGCGGCGCGTGTTCAACAGCATAATCATGGCCTGTGGCAGGTTAGGCATAGCAGCTTGGCTGCGATCCCAATGGCGAGCTGCAAACTCTGGATTGCTCACGGGTTGAGTGGTCTCTGCGAGTAGATCTGATATCTTCATCAGATATTTAGTGCAGCACTCGCGCTCGCGGTTGTTCAGATTCCAATGACTCAAACTCTGCTATCAGCAGTTCCTTGACATGATCGGGCAGAGCGTCCCAGTCCTCAGCTGTGACCGGCGTGCTTTCTGCCAGTGCATCGCCGCTGGTAAGCTGTGCAGTGATCTCAGTAACCAATTCATCAAGCTCTTCCTGGGTGCCTTCAAAGCTGTCAAAGCTGCCAGGTGCGAACACTATCTTGAATTCTGGTTTGGTGTTGGCATCGTCGGTCATGATAGCGTCCTTTCTCAGTAATGGCACGAGCGCAAGGATTCGAACCCTGACTAACGGAGTTGGAGGCCGTGGTGCTAGCCGTTACACTACGCTCGCATAAAATTTTGGTGCGCCAGGAGGGACTCGAACCCCCACGGTTGCCCGCTGGAACCTAAACCCAGTGCGTCTACCAATTCCGCCACTGGCGCATTATCATTAACTTAACACAACAACTCTGGTCTGTCTACCATTGATTTTGCCTGCTGTCTGGCATCATAATGTGTGATGCTAGCCTATGACTGGACCTACGACAGCAGCACAGATCGTCCCATGGAGCAACGGTTCCACATCACCTACCGTGCCCTGAGCCGCACACCCATGAGCTGGCGCGATGAAGTGTTGGCTGCTGCTAAACGTATCGCCGATACTGAAACTCGTCCTCTGCTGGTGTGCCTCAGTGGTGGCATAGACAGCGAAGTGCTTGCCAGAGCCTTCATGGAACTGGGCGTGCAGTTCACGGCGCTGACGGTTGAATTCACGGACGGTACCAATGCGCACGACATTGCCTATGCTGACAAGTTCTGCCAGCGGCATGGCATCAAGCAGGAGATCATGAAGCTGGATCCTGCCTATCACTTTGCGCAGGGCATTGACCGCTGGGTAAAGGCAGGCTACGAAGCCTACAGCTTCTACAGATACATGCAGCTGTATCTGGTAGAGCGAGCTGAACGCATGGGTTGCGTTAGCGTACATGGTGGCGGCACTGACTGCCAGACCTACTTCACGCATGATGACGAGATTTGCTTCAAGCAGAACCCTGGACTCATCTGCGTGCTGCAGTGGATGCAGCGCAAGAACTCACGGCACTATCCCTATTTCTTCACCAGCACGCCAGAGATGTGCGCTGCCTATCAGCAGATAGACGTGATAGAAACGCTGTTGCGCAATCCAGATTACTTCCGCAGCGCTACCAAGAGCAGCGTTAGCTTGGAGAAGCAGATCGTGATGCATGCGCTTTGGCCGGGCATGGAGACCCGCGATAAGTACACGGGATTTGAATTCCTGCAGCAGCAGGCTGATGTCAAGGCAGCAGAGATGGCGCGCCTTTTCCCACACCTAGGCAAGAAATACTTTCCCATAAGATTGGTAAGGCAACAGCTGGGGTTGAAACCGCTATGAACGTGATTGATCAACAATATGCAGAATCTCTGGCAGCTGTGCGAAATACCATAGCCAAGCATCCTGGCATGCTCTACGTTATCAACCATAGGCGCAGCAAGCGCGTGATACACGTGACCAACACCCTCAGCGTGGCTCGCAGCCTCATGGACCAAGAATTTAACCAACTGCGCATGACACGCAACAACAGAGATGGCTTGCCGCAGGCATTTGATCCGCAGGCACCTTGGTGCTGTGTCTGCAGCAGAGATGCCAAGATCAGCATGAGCGGTCAACCCACAGACGACGGCATTGATTATGCACTGCTCAGCGCACGCTACTGGGCGATAGAAGTGCTGTATCATGACATACGCAAGCACCACGTGTCCAGCCTCATGGGAGACTTGCCTTATCAGCAGAGGATCTACGATAGCAAGGCAGCACAGGCAAAACTGGTATTGAACGGCGAGACTGACTTCAACAGCACTTACCTGGTGCACGATTGGGCAGAGATAAGAGGTATTGACCTTCGCACAGCTGCGCAGGAGATAGCGTTCCAGCACGAAGAAGCCAACCTGCTGTTGGCACAGATAGAGAGGTTACGCCTCGCTTTCCAGCAGCGAATCAAATCAGCTGACATGGCCGATCTGGCCGTTATCATCAATGAGTTCAAGCACGAAAGCGTGACCTATGCACAAGTGTGACAGCCTATACTATTACAGCACTGCCAACTTGTTCTATGCTGACCGACAGCGTATGGATCAGCTGATCGCCGAGGACCGCATGGGTCTCAAGCTGTTTCGCGACATGTTCACTCGCTGGATAGAGAACGTATGCTGGCATGATAGATCACATGCCATAACCACGCCATTCCGCAGTGTGACCATGCCTGGCATGGAGCTGCCACAGTATCGCACCATCGGCGACAGCATGGAAGACATATGCCAAGCAAGGGCCAGCCAGCTGCTGGAGCAGGCACGCAACAGTGGCAAGCAGCTGTTGGTCATGTACAGCGGAGGCATTGACAGCACGCTCATGCTGGTCAGCTTCATGAAAGCTGCTGCACCCAAGCAGCTTAAAAGACAGCTGCTGGTGCTGATGAACAACAACAGCATCAACGAGAATCCCAGCTTCTACCGAGATCACATCATCCATAAATGCAGCATAGGTCACAGCCAGTTCTTCCACAGTTACATAGGTGATCCTCGTTTCATAGTGGTCACTGGAGAATGCAATGATCAGCTGTGGGGGTCGCAGCAGCTGTCGTATAGCAATCACATATTCACCGATCAGCCTTGGGATGTGCCAATGCAAGATGAGCTGGTGATACGTTGGTTCGCTGACAGATACAGCACCGATACCGCAGAACGCATATTCAGCGTGCTCAAGCAGATCGGTGATGCTTGTCCGTTCAGCTTGGACAGCGTGTACGCATGGTTTTGGTACGTGATGTTTGTGTGCAAGTGGCAGCAAAACTTCTTGCGAGGCGTGGCATTTGCACATCCCTCACAGAGAGCTAACTTCGTGCCACATGAGAATTGGACAGCTTTCTACAGCACGGAACCCTTCCAGCTTTGGAGCATGACACACAGGCATGACCTGCGGCACGACAAGTGGTTATGCAAGCAGATAATCTACGATTACAATGGCGACAGCGACTACAGGGATCGCAAGCTCAAGCAGGGCAGCCTTGGTTGGTTGCTGCGCAAGAAAGCCAGTGCAGCTGCCATAGACAGTGATCTTGGTTGGCACGACACGTGGACCAACGACGGTTGGTTCAACCCTGACAATAGTTTCAGCCGTGCATGAATGGTAGACCGTCGCAGATTCGAACTGCGGACATCCTGGTTAAGAGCCAGGCGCTCTAACCTACTGAGCTAACGGTCCATGACTTGGTAGACCCATCCGGACTCGAACCGGAAACCTCTCGGTTAAAAGCCGCTTGCTCTACCTATTGAGCTATGGGTCCAAAATCTCTAAGCGAGGGTTCCCAGTCCATACAGGTCACCCACAACCCTCTAACCTCGCAAACTTGAGTCGAGCGCACGTTGTTGCCCGCATTGTGGCATGGGATTGCGACCAGATGTTGCACAGTGGCCACCATGCAACGGCGGGTACCCATGATCACCTCGAGATGTTTTGCCTGCCGTATGGGATTCGAACCCATCTCTCAACTGACTCCGCAGTTGTATCCTATCCCATAGACGAACGACCAGCAAGTTCATGACCTTGCTGTTGGCAAACCTAATTGTGCTGCGGAATCGAACCGCTCCCTGCATTTGATGCCTACTCCACCTCACGGCGTCTCGGACTTCAGTGTGCTACCATTACACCAGGCACAAGCTGTAAAGACGCGTGGGCGCTCGAATCCCTCCAGATCAACGTTTTGGACCCGTTGATCTGGGAGCCACCTTATAGGCTGGGCACCATTACCCCTTTAAGGCTCGCTAACGCATCTAACTCGAAGATCTACAGCAAGGGGCCGCGTTGCCTCACGTTCGTCACGCAGGACTGCCCGGTAGTTCCCCTTGCTAATTGGCTGCTGGAGTAGGAATCGAACCTACCTGATGAACTCGTTAACAGCGAGCTGCCCCACCTTGTGGCCGTCCAGCAATAAACTTTGGTAGACGAGGAGGGACTCGAACCCCCAACCAATCCGTTATGAGCGGATGGCTCTGACCATTGAGCTACTCGTCTATGTCACTTACACTAGCACGTTTACACATGCTGTCAACCGTTTTTGGAGCATCCTGAGGGATTCGAACCCCCGACCGTCGCGTTCGAAGCGCGAAGCTCTGTTCCACTGAGCTAAGGATGCGTTTATCAATTTAGAGTTTAAGTTTACTCTTCAATACCGAAATGGATCGCAAATATGGTTCTATGGTTTTCTTTAATTCAACGACATCGGGATCATGTTCATCAGGAAAGCTGCATTCTAATATCATGCGCAAGCCCTGCTCAACCTTTTCGATGAATGGCAACATTGCCCTATTTCTTGACGCAGATTGGCTTTGTATTAACACATGCAGCGCATCTAGTGTATCTTGTGCGTCGTCTACCAAATCCAATGAAAGGTCTGATAATATTGCCCAATTGACATTATCTTTTGTTATCTCAGATAATCGCATGGTTATGTAGACCCTGTATGGGTCATCATATCTTTGAGTTTCTTGACTGCATTTCTGATATTAACTGTAGAAATTTCTAATTTTGCTACAATGTCTGGTGTCACCTCTACCCAACCGGATCCTGGTTTAGTTGGAGAGATCACTGTTTTCAGCTTGTGAAGATTTGATGATGTGTCGTCATAATTTGACTGACGATATTCATCTAGCTCTTTATTCATATCTAATCCTCATATAGATATTTATAGAGAGGTATCCAGGAGGGACGAGTGTCGACCCTCTTTTCAGCGCACGGGTTACCAAGGTTCTAAGTAGGACCTACATATCGGCACCCTACAACCCGTCCTCGCCACACAGGGGATGCCATTCAACGCTGCTGCGTGGCGGCAGAGCCTGTTCCCATGTGACCGCGTATAAGTTACGCTGCCTCCAAGGATCTTGGTCGGGGTGCTCAGATTCGAACTGAGGGTCTCCTGGTCCCAAACCAGGCGCGATAACCAGGCTTCGCTACACCCCGAATTAGTTGGTGGGACGTCCTGGAATCGAACCAGGCATGCCATAGGCGGGGGATTTACAGTCCCCGGCATCACCTTGATGCTTCCGTCCCAAAGCTTTTGGCATTTGGTCTGTTAGATGATCGCTCATCTGCTGTCCCACCATCTCCGTGGGTGCTTCACCGGCAGTGCCATACTGCCACGATAGATATTTGGCTACTAGAGGAACTGGCATCCCTCGTTCGTGTCCCTGCCAGGGGACACAGATGCAGCCCGCTGGCCACACCGTCCAAAATTCAATTATCTCTACAAAGATACTACATAAAGTCAACTTCGGATTCGGTTGCCACCGTCCTTAGCGCCAAACTCTGGTTATCTCAGGACTCTCAATGCGCCATGAGTGTCCCTAGCTGATACGTCTATCAGCCTACCCAGTGTAGTATCCATGAAGAGATAACTTGCGTTACCCCATATTCTCTTGTCAAACAGCAGCTATACCCTACAATAGCACAGTAATAGCAGCTGTCAACCGTTTATTTTTGATTAGATCCTATAGACTTTGATGTCTTTTGGCCCGAGATCGCTGTAGGTGCGGAACTGCAGCTTGGGCATGGGATACGACTGACCTTCGTGCTCTATCTGATCATGCACTTCAGTGTCATATTCTCTGCGAGGATAGCCTACCAATATCTTTGTCTCTGGGCTCCAGTTGCGTTCGCGACCTTGCACAGGCATGCCTATGCCCAGTCCCATGCAGATAGTGTCCTGAGGATCTACCTTGCACAGCTGCTCCCAGACCTTCTTGCTCTCGCTGTCTCCGTGGTTCTTGTTGAACCCTGTGTGATAACCCAGTCCCGCTGCGCTAAAGGCCACTATGCCCATTGCTATGCCCATGGCAACCAGCGCATTGTCTCGCCTGCCTGCATAGTCATCTTGGCGCAGCGTACCATCTGCATTGCGATTGCGATTGGTATTTGGTTTCTTGAGAGCGAAGAGGAAATATGCGCTGGCGCACATCTGAGGATTTCGCAGCACGCCCCAGAGATCCTGTTCAGGGACCACAGGCACGTGGAAGCCATAGCTGTGCTCAACTAACGTGTCTAGTATTGCACGGTCAGTGATCACGTATATGTTGAAATAGGCTTCGTCCTGCTTGCTGGGTGCGTTGGTAGCCAGGTATATCCAATGATCGATTAGATTCTCGGGTATCTGAACTGACGTGTCCCAGTTGCGCTGTACCCTGCGTATCCTGTCTATGCTGGCTTTCTCAGCTTCAAAGTCCATGACCGGCTCCCTAGCGGTATTTACCTGGAGCTTTTGGTACCGCCTAGTGGAATTGAACCACTGTATCTGGTGCCACAAACCAGCGCTCTACCATTGAGCTAAGGCGGCATGTTGGGTTGGACCAGCCGTGTGCGCACCCGCTGTGGGTCAGAGCCATACGCTGCGCAGCCTCTACCGCTGGTCCAAGCTGTTCTGGGCCTCGCCGTGGTTCACACAGTGGTCCGGCCCTCTTAGCCGGACTGTGATCCTTCTACCGCTAGCCCAAACTGGGCGGGAGCTCAACAGTGACGTCGAGTATAGCCAGGGTTTCCGTGTGGCTCTCCCGTTGGTTGGCATGAGTGGAATCGAACCACCGACTTATCCCTTATCAGGGGATTACTCTACCGCTGAGTTACACGCCAAAAAGCTTTGATGATCCCACAATAGCGTCCGCTGGGATCTGGTGATTCACTATGCTCAAGGCACAGATCTGGACGCTGCTCTAATATCTCGTTGATCACCTGCGTCCACACAGCCATGTTATATTGCGCGTATGTGGTCACCGTGCCTTGCTCGTTGGTGTTTATGATCAGATAGCCCTGCATGAGTGTCCCCTAGAATGGTGCTCCCAACCGGATTTGAACCGGTGTTCCCAACGTGAGAGGCTGGTATCCTAGGCCGCTAGATGATGGGAGCTTGTTGTATGATTACGCTGTCTCTGAGATTGTCTCGGCAGTGCTTGACGCATTCTCTGTTGGTCTGCCAGTTGTCAAATAGCCAATCAAACCAAGCGCCTCTGACTATGCTGTCAATGTCAGCATCATGTAGGTTGTAGGGCACGTTGCTGCCCAGCTGAGAGATGATACCGAGGTACCTATCACTGACCTTGATGTTGCTGAGATCTATGAAACAGCAGGGGCTGACATCGCCCTGATGGTTTATGAACAGCTCTGGTGGTCTTTCAGCACTGGTAGTGCTCTTGCATATTACCTTGCTATGTCCAGCATGAGTTGGGAGTTCAGTGACCTTGGCAGCACCATCTGCCCATTGCCTGCCGCTGTAGCGCAGGCGTATGTCACGGAACCCTTCGGCTGCCTGCAGCTGCTTTATCTTTTCAATCTGGTGGCGATTTTGATCAAACACCACGCACTGCCACAGCGCATAACCGCCCGCTGCAATGTATGCTCGCCAGTTGTCCTGTATCTTCTGCCAGTTGCTACCTCGCCTATAGATGTGATTGGTATCTTCCAACCCGTCAATGGCAAATATTACTCGCAGCCTATCTGGATGGTCAGCGCTGATCCGTCCCAGCTCGCCAAACCATTTGGTGGTCCTCAGGCTGCCATTGGTATGCATGTGTATCTTCAGCTTGGTGTTCACGCTGAGCCAATGGCCTATGATCTCAAACAAGCGCGGGTGCATGCAGGGGTCATCAACGTTGCCGCTAAGCAAGACCCTTTCCAAGCTGGGCCAATCGCCGGGAACGATGCGTCGCACCAGCAGCTCTGGATCAAGCCACGCTGTGTTCATCTGTTCTCCAGCTTGACCGCGCCATACTCGCGCACAACCCGGGCAGCTGAGATTGCAGTAGTTTCCGGTCTGCACGTAGATGGTGCGAGTGTCAGCTGCTGTGTAAGGCCACTTGCTCATGGTTGATACTTATGGTGCTCCCAACGGGAGTTGAACCCGTCTCTGCAGATTGAAAGTCTGTTATCCTAGCCGATAGACGATGGGAGCGTATAATTAAGCTGACCAGACAGCGATGGTACACATGCAGATTGATCATCCAGTTTTCCGTGATTTCAAGCAGAGGCCCGCACGCTATGATCTCACCATCTGCTTTCCCGCGGGTGCGGGTGGTAACTTCCTAGCCCAGGCTCTGCTGTCACAGCAACCGCAGGGCAGCGCATTGAACGAGTTCACTGCTGCTGCAGCCAAGGCCGCGCAGAACCTGAGATACGATGAGCGCATGAAGCTGGACAGCGTCCCACTGTGGCGCTTAGCTAACATCAGTGATGGCAGCTGCGTGGCCAAGCCAACGCTGCAGCCTCATTTGGACGGTCTGTATGCGCTGCTGGCATCTGGTTATAAGCTGCCAGTGCTTAGCGAACCTCGCATCATGCTCAGCCACTATCCTGTGTGGTTCTCGGCTGAGATATTGGATTACCAGACCCAGGAACTGTTCTACATAGAGCCCTGCGATCAGTCTCAGCTGTTGATCAAGGGTCTGGACACCGTCAAGGGTTTGACCGGCAGTGATTGGCCAACCAAACCCAGTGCCATAGCTTGGCTGTTGAACTGGCAGAGGCGCAATCCCAGCGCAGACAATGGCGTGTTCAGCACCAGCGAGTTCAACACTGGTAGATATGATATCTGTAATGAGCTAGGGCTAGACCTTGACCATTTCAACCTGTTGCTGTGGAGCTACTATGTGCAGTGCAAGCACCAAAGATCTCGCATGACCACAGTGGGCTTCCGCGATCACATGTCTCAGCTGTTGGCTGATGACATGGCGGATTGGTCCAATCAGGCCTACAAACTGACCAAGGACGCTGTAGCTGTGAGATCACAGCGCCAGTTCTCGGTAAGCTATGCTGAGCTGTTCTTTGATCTGAGGATTCCTCGGGATTCGCTGCTGTCTGAGATTGACCGTGCTGTGATCCTGCGTTACTCAAGGCAGAACCTGCAGCTGCTAGAACAGCTGCTGTGCATGCTGGCAGATGCTGCTGCTGATCGCTTGCGTAACACGCTGCTGGCATTGGCTCAGAGGCTGGCAGCTGCAGAACAGCTGCTTCTACAAGGATGCATCAACGGAATTTAACCGTCCACTATCTTGGTCCATGCTGGATGTATAGCTGCTCATCAGGCGGGGCGGTAGCTACTGCGCCCAGATGTATCCGTGTAGAAGCAACTCTCGTTGCCGTGCTCCCCGCCGAAACCACCTATTCGGCCCTTTGGCTCAAGTACTGGTCGGGGGCTGCCCTTATGCCGAGGGGGCAGCGGCCTGTCAGGTAATAAAAAACCCAGGAATCTTACGATTCCCGGGGTGCTTTGGAGTCTGTGTTGCTATATTTGCTACACTATCCTCTACACCCCTCTGCTGGCAATTCCACGCCGCGATCTTCACAGAGATTGACAGCAGCTATGGCCAGCCAAATGGTATTCGGCATGGCTTGATAGCTATGTTGCTGTGTAAAGCTCGGTGATTTAGGCGCGAAGTTTGTCATCATGAGTTACTTATACAGCCGCATGCGAAACTGTCAACCAAAAAGGTGAAAAATCTGTGATTTTTGTTAAATCGTTGAATCTAGCCAGGAAATCAGCAGTGGATCCAAGTGATCTCTGTAGCTTTGATCGCGGCTCTTGTCAAACACACCAATTTCCATCAGCATGAGCTGGCGATTCTCGCGGTTGTTGGCGATGGCTGTGTCTATCTGCTTGAGCACATTGATGTTGTTGCGCGATTCCACGTGATCATACTTTGGCATGGATTCTATGCGCTGTTTGGCTTCTAGCAGTAGGTCGACGGGCAGCTTGTCCAAGGCTGTGCCTCGAGTGGTGGGCATGATCTCATCAAAGTGTATGTAGACGTTGTGATAGAGACCGCTGGCCCAAGCATGATAATCTGCTATGTTCAGCACGTTCAGTGCACTGACCACCATGACCAATGACAATATGTGAGGTTGTATCACTGACACATAGCGCAGCACGTTGTCGTTGAGCGATTGGAAATCCTGAGGGTATCTGATGTATTCGTATACCTTGCCCGAGCCGTCCACGCTGAAATCGTGGCTGTTGTGCTTGAAATGGCTCAGTATGCTCAGCATCTCATCGCTCATCATGCTGCCGTTGGTATGGAAGTGCAAGGTAGTGTCGGCAGCATCGCAGTTTTCAATATAGCGTTTCAGCAGATCTATCATCTTGCCATCATAGAAAGGTTCGCCGCCACTGGCGCTGATCCTCTTGATGGCATGAGTGTTTTCCATCAACCACTGCCACTGCGGATTGTCCAATCCAGGACCATGGTATGCCTGGCTCTGCCCCCAGCGTCCCATGCTGGTCAGCACGTCTTGTTCAAGACCATTCTCTGTGAAATATTTCTGATCGATCAGCATGCTGTGGCTGTTGTAAGGGGAGCACATGCGGCAGCGCAGATTGCACATGCTGCTGGTCATGACATCAACCTCTTGCAGCTTGGGCTCTGTCATGGGTGGACCAGAATCCTTGTTCCTGTTCTGCCTGTAGCTCTTCATGCCAAGGTCTTCCTGACGCCAACATACCGTGCAGCGCGGATCTCTGACGCCAGCAGCTAAGTTCTTACGCAGATCGTTCCAGTTTGGGTGATGGAATATCTCTTCCAGCGTGAGCTCATGCACGTTTGGCACAGCCATGCCGCCTAGCCTTATGCCGGCACTGTCCAAGTTTCGCATGTTGCAGCAGGGCATGGCATCTACCAGCTTGGTACCACTGTAGCGTTTCAAGCTGACCTGCGTCCAAGCGTATGCACAATAGGTGTCCATTGATGGGTCTGGTCGCAGGCTCTGCAGGCTGCGAGTGCCCTGCATCACTGCTTCTGCATCGGCATCTGATACCTGCAGGCTGCTGAGTCCTGGATAGAGATCGGCCTGCTCTCCAAAGGTTAGATGCTTGACCTGCAAGCTATCTGGTTCGTACCAAGCCCATGCCATTCAGACCGCCAATTCTCAAGTTATATCTGTATTTAAGGCATGTAAATACCACATACTGATCATTATCTGCATGAAAGACGCGACACATGGCTGACTTAACCAAGCTGGATCTAAAGTTTGACTTGTCTGATCTGCTGCTGGGACTTGAGCAAGTGTTAGAGACATGCGATTGGCATCCGGATCACAGCCAGATAGGTTTGAACCATGCGCTGGGCCAAGATGCTGAGGGCGCTTGGCATGATGCCACAGGCAGCTTGGTGTATGCCTGGGGAGACGAAGTCTTTGATGAAAATGGGCAGCTGAAGAAACGCAAGCTGCGCAGGCGTGAGTCTGACTTCCAATGGTTCGTTAAGGAGTTCAAGCATACTGTGTGGCATGATGTTTATCTACAACTGAGCAGATCCTACCAGTTGGGGCGCATGCGATTTATGCAGAGCAAACCCAAGACCTGCCTCAGCTGGCACACAGACAACGAGCATAGGATACACATACCTCTGATAACAAATCCTGGTGCACGCTTGGTCATCGAGGATACGGCTCATCATCTACCTGCAGACGGCTCAGTGTATCTAGCAGACACCACGCTGTGGCACACGGCTTTCAACAGCGGACTAGAACCCCGCATACACTTCGTGGCCTGCGTGCTAGGCACTATCTAACCACGCGACCAGCTGCGGATCTAGGTAGTCAGCATAACGCTGGTCTCTAGCTTGATCAAACAGCATTATCTCTTCGCGCAGCCTGTGCAGATCCTCGCGGTTGTTGTCGATAGCAGACTGTATGCGCTGCAGCTGATCAGCCACGTTTGAGTTTGGCTGTGTTGCATGAGGCAGCAGTCGTTGCTTGGCCAGCTCTAACAGGCCAGGTGGCATACGGTATAAGCTGGTGCCGCGCTTCTGCGGGAACACTTCTGCGAACCAAACATGCACGTCATCATGCAGGCTGTTAGCCCAATCTATCAGCTGGTTGATGTTCAGCACGTTCAATGCGCTAACTGTCATTACCAAGGTTAGAAAATCAGGTTGCAGCTGCTGGATATATCTTCTGATGCTGTGCTCAAGATCATGGAATCTCTGCGGGAAGCGAATGTATTCGTAGACGGCAGCCGTGCCGTCAACGCTGATCTGATGTTGGTTGTTGAAATGACCCAGGAGATCCAGCATGTTATCAGTGAACAGCGTGCCATTGGTGTTGAAACGCAGAGTGGTATTGCTGGCTGCACCAGTCTCCACGTATCGCTGCAGCAGCTTGATTATCCTCTGGTCATAGAACGGCTCGCCGCCGCTGGCTCGGATCATGTTGATTTGATCAGTGTTGGCCATGAGCCAATCCAATTGCGCATTTGGTTTGTCAAGGTTCTTGCTGACCTTGTCATGGCTGTATCTGCCTACCGTAGCTTCTAATCTATCAAGGAGCCCGTGTGCTTCAAAGTAGCTGTGATCAATCAGCAGGCTATGGCTGTCAGTGGGATAGCACATCCTACAGCGTAGATTGCAGAGGTTGCTGGTGCGTATGTCCACGCTGGTGAGACCCAGTGGCACAGCTTGTCGCGCGTGATAGCCGGGTGAGCCCTGCCTGTAAGACTTGATACCCAGCTGATCTTCCATGCGCCAACACACCTGGCACTGGGGATCCTTTATGCCAGACAGCAGGTTCTGCCGCAGCTGTACCATGCTGGGTTGATCAAACAGCTGCTGAGGATCTAGTAGATGCTGATCGCCTAGGTCAGTCTTGCGCCAGTCTATGGTGCGGCTCACGTTGCAACAGGGCCAGCTCTGCACCAGCCTGTCTCCGTCATATTGTTTCATGGTTATCTGGAAGAATGGATAGCTGCAGTAGGTTGACCAATCTGGAGAGTCATCCATGGTCAATCGCTGCTCAACACTCTCAGTATGCGAGCCTGATCCCATTCCTCGTGAGCCTTTTTCTCAGATGCCTTGAGATCAAAGCCCATGCCTGTGGCATGTTCAAGCATCCAGTCATAGCCATCCAACCAGCTCTCAGCTTCTTCCACGCTGAGGAAATGCATTTCGTTGCGCTTCTTGAAATCCAGTACCTTGAGCATGCTGGGATTCATCTTGATCTTGTGGCGATCCACGTTGACCACGAAACCGCGATCCAGCGCTCTGCTGCGCAGCCTCTCCCAGCGTTCTAGATAATTGAGTCCGTTGTCCATGATGCTATTATAACACTGGCGGCCAAATTGAGCAATAAATGCCAAAGATCATACCATAAATACAGCATGGATACCTTTTGCAGCAGAAGCTGGAACGACTACAGGATCAACCTCGACCAGGGTTGGCAGATGTGCTGCAAGACGCCTTGGCGCAGCATAGATGAAGAAGGTGATTGGTTCAATGGATCCGAGATCAAGGAGCGTCGCAGCGCTCATCTAGAGGGACGCAGGCATGACGACTGCGCTACCTGCTGGAAGCTGGAAGACCGAGGTCAGATCAGCCATAGGCAGCTGGAACAAAAGATTGATCCACGGCCAACGGGACTTGACAGCATCTATCCCGGTCATCTTGACATAGAGCTCAGCAACATCTGTGACTTAGCCTGCAGATACTGCAGTGCTAGGGCCAGCAGCGTGTGGGCGGAACGTTGGAAGAACCCCAAGTACGACAAGGCTTCTCGAGGTACAGCGGAACAGCGACAAGAGAAATTTGAGAGGTTCATGACCTGGCTAACTGCTAGGTTAGACAAGTTCACGGGCATCAGCTTCAGCGGTGGCGAAGCGCTGCTGAACGACGAGCTGTATGAGCTGTTGGAGCGGTTGGATCTGCAGGACATGAAGATCAAGATCTGCACCAATCTCAACACACCGCCAGCCTACATGGCACGCTTGCACCGAGTGCTTGACAAGCTGATAGCTAATCGCGTGGAAGTGACCTTCAGGATCAGCATGGACGGCACCGGCGAAAGGAATGACTGGCAGAGATCTGGCAGCAATTGGTCAGTGATGGAACGCAATTGGTACGAACTAGGCGCACGAGATGTCAGGATGAACGTGGCCATGACAACCACACCATTGACCTTGGAAGGCATGTGTGACGCAGGTCGCTGGGTGCGTGATAACGCACAGGGACTGTTCCATAAGCCAACCTGGGAACGTCCGGGCGTGGTGCTGGGACCAGCGGCGCTGGATCCCATGCCGTGGATCAGCAGCTACAGAGATGAGCTGCGAGAGATGTTGGAGCTGGTCAGTGATACCAAGGTCACGGTGGAGAGGCCAGTGCTGTTGGCATTTGACAACTGGCTCACGCTGGACACTGGCATGCCCAGCAGGGAAGTAACGCAACACATGGTCAGCTGGTTAGATGAACATCAGAAGAGATGGGGCGGTGCAGATTGGCGTGGCCTCTATACCAAGCTGAGCGGCCTCACCTACCACATACTCAGCGCTTAATCCAGCTTGTACAGCTGACGATTCTTGATGATGTCCTGCAGCTGCTGGCCATAATCGCCCTTGGTGCTGTAGCTGCCTAGGCTCTTCACCAACTGTACACCGTGCAAGGGCTTGTTCTTAGCCCGCAGTTCTGCTCGTGCAGCCCTAAACGGTTGATAAGCAGGATGAGTGTTGAGATTCTTCATGTAGGCACGCACGCTGTCCTGAGGACTTTCAAACGCACGGTATTTCTCTCCGTACTGTCCCACCGCGCTGGGTGCTTGAGGATCAAAAGTCTTCTGACCGTAGAACACGTTGGCCTGCTGTGCCAAGGGCTGCTGCCCCCAACCGCTTTCCACTGCGGCCTGTGCCAGAGCCATGCTGCGTGGCACTATGTCCACCTTGGCTACTAGGTCCTTGAGGCTATCTGCCTTGTAGTAGCTCTTCATGCCTTCCAGCCATGCTCCCTGTTCCTTGTTCAGCGTCTTCTGCTTGCTCAGCTGCATCAGCGCCTGGCGCTGGCGTTTGATCTCGTCGTTCTCTTGATCTATCAAGGGCAGCACTACCTGCTTGAAGGTGTTGACGCGTGTCTTGGCATCTTTAGAATCTAACCCCTTGAGAGCAGAGGGAAAATTTGGGTTATTCTGAGCTTTCTGAGGCTCTGCTGCGGTCTTTGCTTGGCTAACTGCATCTTGATCAGCAGTGCTGGCCGTGGCCTGCGCAGGTTGCGTTACAGCTGCGGGTTCCACGGGTGCCTTGGTTAGCATGCTATTGGCACCTAGCCCTGCACCTATGAGTCCAGCACCCAGCAAGCCAGCACGAGCTAGATCTCGCAGGTTGGCTTCGTCTAGATGGTCCGTGTTGGCTATGAGCTCGTTGATGCGCATGGTTGGATATTTATGGAGCAAGGCACCACTAAATATCCAGCTGAATCAGAGGTTATCAAATGGCTAACATCACAGGTCCCACAGGCGCGACTGGCTCACCGGGCACATATGGCGGAACGGGTCCCACGGGCCTGCGCGGCGAGACTGGACCAACGGGTCCTCTGGGTGGACCAACAGGTCCGCAGGGTGGTGTTGGTGCGACGGGACCCACAGGACACACTGGTTGGCAGGGTGTCACTGGACCAACGGGTCCAGGTGTTGGCGCGACAGGGGCCACTGGTCCCACCGGACAGGCAGGCATAAATGGCGAGACCGGACCAACAGGACTCCGAGGACTGACTGGACCAACTGGACCGCTGGGTGGCCCAACTGGTCCGCAGGGACCACAGGGCTACCAAGGCATACAGGGACCAACAGGCGTCACTGGCAGGCAGGGCGTGACCGGACCAACTGGACCGCTGGGTGGCCCAACTGGT
>Ga0007862_1000149_pt1 | contig 23732 bp, 23 predicted proteins | sample CryBogCBH20Aug07_FD_71206 | JGI IMG/M metagenome (GOLD analysis project Ga0007862, IMG submission 71206) | Freshwater microbial communities from Crystal Bog, Wisconsin, USA - CBH20Aug07 | ecosystem: Environmental > Aquatic > Freshwater > Lake | place: Crystal Bog, Wisconsin, USA | collected... | reverse complement strand
CCACTGGAAGCTAATGACCCAGTGAAGATGAGCTCGCCATACGCCGGCTCTATTCCTCAGGCAACCACTCCTCCACAGAATCCTACTGACGGCCAAGTCTACTTTGACACCGGCTCGAATACGGTTCTCATGTGGAGCACCATGCAGGCAGCATGGATCAAGGCCAATCAGCAGACCGTTCCTATTGGCGCTGCACCATCCATCAGTGTCGCCCAGATGTTCTACCATACTGGCGAAGCGGTTCTGAAGTTCTTTGATGGTGCTACTTGGGTCCCAGTTACTTCAGCAAACACTCGCGTAAAGATGGGTGCGGCATGGGCACCTTACACGCAGATCACCCAGAGCGGAAGCTATCCTCCTACTCCTGCAGTCGGTGACTTCCTTTTCTTCGTAATCGCAGGTGCCATCAGCTCTCCTACGACCTATGCGATTAAGTTCTTCAGCCTCGGGCAGTGGTTCAACATCACCCCAGGAATGGTTGAGGTTCTGATCGGTGGTGTCTGGACTCCTATCGCTACTCCAACCAGCACGAACATCTACGCACCTCAAGATCCACCAATCCCAATGGTTGGTGACTTCTTTTACAACACGTCAACCAAGGATCTTCTTGTTTGGACCGGTGCGGATTGGACGAAGGCAGACACAGCTCAACCAGGCGTTCCATCGACTGACAAGACAGCGGTTGGAACAGACGGCACTCATGCGGCTCGCGTCCAACTCATGAATGAAGTCAAGGCGCGTATGGGTTATCCAGCAGTCTGCGTTGAGCTTAACGACACCAACTTTGATGTGGCTATCAACAACGCGATCGCAACCTTCCGCCAGCTGTCTGACAGCGCGTACGCTCACCGCCATGTCTCTTACACCCTGATCGGTGGTCCGACTGGTGGTCAGAACGTTTACTACCTGAACGATCCTCGCGACAAGACTGACAAGATTGTCAACGTCGTGAAGATCCACAGAATCAACTCGCTTGGTATCTCTTCACTCTCTGCTGAAAGCGGTCTGTATGCTCAGGCATTCTTCAACCAGCTCTATCAGGGTTCCAACGTAGACGTTCTGTCTATTCACCTGATGAACCAGCTGTCTGAGACCTACGAGAAGATTTTCGCTGGCAACATCATGTTCACTTGGGACGAAGCATCTCGTGAGCTCATCATTCTTCGCCGCCTTCTGCAAGCTCAAGAGCGAGTCGTTCTTGAAGTTGTAATGGAACGTGAAGAGCAGGAGCTCATCAACGATCGCTGGACCAAGATGTGGATCCAAGACTGGACCTACGCTGACTGCCTCGAGCAGCTCGGCCTGATCCGCAGCAAGTACGGCACTCTGCCAGGCGCGAACGGTGGCATCACCCTGAACGGTGATTCTCTGTTGGCCATGGCCTCTGAAAAGAAGACCGAGCTTCGCCGTCAAATCAACGACTTCGAAGTCGGCAATGGTGGAGTCAACTTTGGGAATACTGCGTTCTTCATAGGATAGGCACACTTTTGCAGGGCTGCTATAAATACTTCAGAACTTATAGGAGCCATCATGAACAGAGCAGAACAAAGAAAGTACCACGTCATATACAAGACAACGTGCACCGTAACTGGAAAGTATTACTTAGGCATGCACTCTACTGATAACATAAATGATGGTTATCTTGGGAGTGGTTCTATTCTGTCACGGTCGGTAAAAAAGTACGGAAAAGAAAATCATGTCTATGAGGTGCTTGAGTTTTTACCAGACAGAAAATCTCTTTCTCTTCGTGAGGAACAGATCATCACAGATGAACATCGTAAAAACCCTATGTGCATGAACATTAGGACCGGAGGAACAGGAAATCAACCGGGTAAAGCTCTTACGGAAGAAACCAAAGCAAAGATGTCTGCATCACTGAAAAAGATGTGGGCTAATCTGAAGGAAAGCGGCTACAAGAAACAAAAACAATCTGCAGAAACAATTGCTAATAGGGTCGCAAAGAATACCGGGAAAAAGCGTACTGAAGAAACCCGGCAAAAGATGAGAGAAGCCCAAGCCGCATATCTTGCAACTGTTACTCCAGAAAAGCGAGCAGAAGAACATGCAAACCGTTCAAGAGCAAAGTCCCAATCTTGGATAGTTGAAACGCCATCGGGAAAAATTACGGTTACGAACATAAAGAAGTTTGCAATTGAAAACGGAACGAGCATCTCAAAGCTCTATAAAACCGTCGTTAATGGTAAATACTCAGATGGTTTTAGAATATTGAGAAAAGCATAATGCCAACCTTGCCGTGCGAAAACGGAGGCGGCAGCCTCAACAATCCTAACGGTACCCCAGCTCAGATTGGGACGAATAACCCTGCGCTGAAGCCATACGTTCCACCAACTCTACCGATTGGTGACTGGGCTATCACTGGGTTGAACCCAGACACCTGTGGTACAAACGAACAGCTTAACCAACAGACGTATGTAGCCGAGACGCTAAACATCTCTGGGGCTCCCATGAATGTCTTCAAGCTTCTGGGCATCCATGACCAAGGCGTAGGATCGATCCTTTCAGAGGGTCGCATCATCACGTCTGCTCCTTATCCGGGCTATCCAGCGTCTGGCATTAACACGACTAGCTGGAGATCACTTGCGTCTGGAGCCAACGTCACCACGTCAAATGTCTACGTTGGCGTAGACTTTGGCATCAAGGTGTTGTCAGTTGGTGGTACTTCTGAGTACGAGCCACAAGCCCAGAAGTGGACTGATGTTGGTGCAATCTCCATTACGCAGTCTAACGTCCCTGGGTATTGGGCACAACAGGTCCGAGTAGAGCTTACGACTGGTGATGTTTCCGTTGGAGCAACAAACTTCACGGGAACTGGCACGGGTCTTCTGACTGTAAATGGCACTGGCTCTGATGCTACTCAAGGCGTCGTGACTGCTGTTGCCATTACCGCAACGACTTTTAACTGCTATGCAACTCTCCCAGACAACACCGTCATTGGTCTTGGTACCGCAACGGTCGGCGTTCCATTCTACAGCACGTTCCTGAACTTCACCATCTCCGATGGAATGATCCCATTCGTTGGTGGAGACATGTTCTCGGTTGTGGTCGTTTACAACTGGAACAGAGTTGCAATGTTCAACCTGATCCAAACCAACGCTCCACAGATTCTCAACCTAAAGACCGTCACCAAGGTCAAGGCAATCCGAGTTACGCCAACTCTCTTTACGGGTGCTAACAGCTGGGAAGTGCTGGCGCTGGACGTTCTTGATAGCCCACCTACAGACATCAACAACATTCAGGATCTGTTCTTCAACGAGAACAGAGATCGTGACTACGCCAAAGAACCGCTGCTCATCAAGTGCCAATACACTCCAGGTGACAACGTCTCTGACCTATCACGTTTCGGTCTGAGCATGCTTGACCAGTATGTCTTCACTGTTTCTTTCGCAGCGATGGTCCAAACTTTGGGACGCCCTATTGTAACTGGCGACATCATTGAAGTTATCCCAGAACTTCAGTATGACCAGAACCTCATGCCAATCCGCAAGTTCCTTGAAGTTACGGACACAGCATGGGCGGCATCTGGATACGGCCCAGCTTACAACCCAACAGTCTATCGCTTCAATGCTCAGCAGGCTCTTCCTTCCCAAGAGACTCGCGACATCTTTGGAACGCTGGACACTCAGAAGTATCTTATCCCAGATGCTATTCTAACGGATGGTATCGGCGAACAGCTAAACACGTACCCTCTCACCGCGACAGAAGAAATCAACAAGAACGCGTTTGATGAGGTACCAAAAACTGGATCGGATGACATTCGTTCGGTCGCAGGCATCCCCCTGCCACGAGCAGCACCGCCCGCCAATCCAAAGGGCCAGCCACCAGCGGTTGCAGTTCCAAATCCAGAACAGCGCGCCAACCTCTACATTGAGTCGGCCCTTCCGCCGGATGATCAGCCATACGGTGAAGGCTTCCAGCTTCCACCAGTTGCTGGTCTTACTGACGGTGAATACTTCCGCCTGTACTATCCACCGGAGACTGCAATCCCACCTCGCCTCTACCGTTATTCCGCGGTAAAGAACAGATGGATCTACCTCGAAACAGACAGACGAGCCAAGTACAGCTCGTTCAAGCCATCTGTTCAGAGCATCATGCAGTCTGCCAATAACCAACCACTGGGAAAGAAACTGACATGACATTCAAGGACTTTTTGGCAGAAGTAGACGCGACGTCTATTGAAAAGGTCAAGGAAAAGATTCGTGCCAAGAAGTATCGCGCGATGACTCCTAGCAAACAGATCCATGCAAGCAACAGCACTGGCTCGCTTGATGGTATTTCAAACGGTAAGTATTACGAATGAGATTCAAAGAGTTCCTTGCAGAAGCAGTGGCCCCAGCTGTAAAGCTTGGCCTAGACTTCGAGCTTTCAGTTCCAGTCGTGAAGACCAATCTTCCCGATGAGAAGGCTAGTGACACGTTCAAGACCGCTGCAGACTTCGCTGCGCTGTCTCTTGCGCGCGCTCTAGGTGAGGATGTCTCTGTAAAGATGTCTTCAGGTGCTAGAAGCAAATCCAAGTGGCTCATTCAACCATCTGACAACGCAGACCCAAAGGGCTATCACGGCATTGAAATCATCTCCCCACTCATGCACCCTGATGTTGCCATGAGAGCAGCCGGAAAGGTTGCAGCGTGGATGGATGAAAATGAAGCCAAGACTACGGATGCCGACAGCGTTCGAGTAGCGATTGAGACAAAGGGAATCAAGGACAAGCTTGACCCAGTAAAGCTCGTCGTGTTCCTTGATGCTCCAGGTGCTGAGCATGCATTCGCTCATCAAACCAAGTCATACACTCCTTCAGCTGTAGAAATCATGCTTCAGAAGGTCAAGACTTCTGGCAAGCTCTCTGGCGCTGAAGACCTTAACAAGGCGGCAACTGCCTATCTTGGTAAGAGAGCAGATGGTTACACCAACTTTGGAAACATGGATGACGATGTCATCGAGTTTAGAGTCGGTGGTGGTGCCGGTTACGAGCACAACATGGATGCTCTTACCAAGAAGGCGTATAAGCTTGCCCGCGCAGTAGAGCTTGCTTGTGATCCAGCAAGTGAACGAGCCGAGTATCTGCATCGCCTGGGCGACATCTTCTCGGGAGCAACGAACACTGCTGTAACCAAGAATGAAAAGAATCTGCCTAGCGATCTCTACCGTCTATACAAGTACGACGCAGAAGTTCTTGCGGCATGGAAGCACTATGAAGCAGACGCCGAGCATGGTCATGCAAGAACGCCTCTGTTCGTCCTGATAAATAAAGCTATGGCAGCAGCCAAGAGCCAGAATACTTCGCTCAACTCTGCAGAGATTGGGTTCTTCAAGAAGCTGCTGCGTAAATCCACAGCTCAGTCTGACGATGTGGATCAATACTATGGTCACGATCACATCTCTAGACTCAAGTTTAAGAAGGACTTCGCGCTTTGATCCCATTCTATTACTACGAAGGGCAGCTTAGAAAGTACCTCATTCAGTTCTGCAACATCTTCACTGGTCTCAAGGTAGAAACCGGCAAGGGTGAGTGCGATGAACCAGAGTTCATGACTGTTCCTATTCGCGTAGGAAGTAAGGACCGAGTTGTTGCGGCTCTGGAAGCTGGCAATACTCAGAACAAGCCATTCTCTCTTCCTATGATGTCTGCCTTCATGACAGGGCTGGCACGTGCGCCGAACCGTAAGGGTATTGGCGTCGTAGACCGCCGCGTCTTCCTTCCAGAAGGCGGCGTCTATCCACAGGATTTGAAGACCGTCGTCCGTGTCATGCCTATCCCGTATGTCATGACGATAGAGCTCGCGCTCTATGCTTCAAACACTCAGCAGTTGCACCAGATTCTTGAGCAACTGCTTGTGCTGTTCGATCCATTCCTGCAGATTCAGACCACGGATGCTGCGTTTGACTGGACGAAGATTACCAATGTTGAGCTTACAGCAATCAACAACGAAGAAAACTACCCACCTGGTGGCGATCGTCGAGTAATCATGTGGACTCTGACGTTCGATATGCCAATCTATCTTTCGATTCCACTCGATGTTCGAGATGAAATCGTCAGAAAGATCTTCATCCGGATCGGTGATCTTGCGGGTTTCGTGCCAGATGAGTATGATGCCGATGGAAATCTCTCACCATTCCTCCCCGGCTACGACTGGGGCACTATTGAAGTCGACGGAAGTTAAGCTAGATCTGGACCGGAAACCTGACCCAGGCATAAATATCTTTGTCTAAAACATCAGTGCCCAGCGTGAAGCTGATAAGCTATTAGAAAGACATTCAAGGAGACACATAGATGGCAACCCTAGTCAGCCCTGGTGTAAGCGTCACCGTTATCAACGAGTCGTTTTACATCCCAGCCAGCGCACCTACAGTTCCGCTGCTGTTCGTAGCGACTCGTGCTAACAAGACCCAACCAGACGGCGTAACGTCGGCTGCTGGTACCACCGAAAGTGGTGTTGTTCGTACCGTTACTTCGATCGGTCAGAGCACCCAGCTCTACGGCGTACCTTACTTCTGGAGCGATTCTTCTGGCAACCAGTTCAACGGTGACGCTCGTAACGAGTATGGCCTGTTCGCACTGAACCAATTCCTCGGCATTGGCAACCTTGCCTATGTCGTTCGCGCAAATATCGACCTTACGGACGCAGCTGAATCGTTCATCGGCATCGGCACCCCAGTCGCTACTACTGCGACTAGAGTTGGTGTTGGCAATGGTACGATCTCAAGCATCACGGCAACATCTGCATTCGTAAAGCCTGAGACTGTCGATGTCATCATGACCTCTGCGACGGACTTTACCGTTCAAGGTTCTCTGTCTGGCATCATCGGCGTTGGTACTGTTGGCGTAGCATTCACTTCTACGAAGGTTAACTTCACCGTAACCGCCGGCCTCACCCCATTCTCTTCGGGTGACTACTTCCAGTTTGATCTCGTCTATGCTCCAACCAGCTACGTTGGTACGGGCAATGGCACGATGACCGAAATTACCCCACTGACCAGCGCAATCGCAGAAATCCTGTCGGTTACGTTCACGAGCGCAACTTCGTTTGCGGTTTCTGGTTCTGTGTCTGGTCCTCTCGGTACTGGCACCGTTGGTTCTACCTTCCAAGACGTTGGCAGCCACATCAGCTTCATCGTTCACGCTGGTTCGACTCCATTCGTTTCTGGCGATGAGTTCCAGCTGTCTCTGTCGCAGGTAAATCTGTTCAACCCACTCGGTGCAAACGACGCTGCAAAGCGTGTTTCGATCACCACCGCTCTGGCTGCTCAGATCAATGGCAACACTGAAGTACGTTCGGAAATCTACGAGTACAACCTGATCGTCTGCCCTGGTTATCCAGAAGTTGTAACCGATCTGCTTGCTCTGTCTGACGAAATCAACGACGAAGCATTCGTAATCGCCGACACTCCAGTTAACCTTACTGCAGAACAAGTTGCAGCTTGGTCCACTACTACTGGCCGCGCTTCGAACACCAACGTTGGTTACTACTACCCATGGGGTCAAGCAGCTAACCTCGACGGTACGACGGTTGTTATTGCTCCATCAGGCATCGCACTCCGCACCTATGCATTCTCGGACAACCAATCCTACGTTTGGTTCGCTCCAGCTGGTGTCTCCCGCGGTTCTGTCACGGGCGTTTCGTCTGTTGGTTATGTATCTGGTACTCTTGGTACCGCAACCACCTTCAATCAGGTCAACCTGAACCAAGGTCAACGCGACAACCTTTACCAGTCCTACAACAACATCAACCCAATCGTGTTCTTCCCAGGTCAAGGTCTCATCGTATGGGGTCAGAAGACTTCTGCCGGTGCAGCTTCTGCTCTGGACCGCGTCAACGTGGTTCGTCTGGTCATGTACATCAAGCGCCAACTGCGCAAGGGTGCATTCCCATTCGTCTTCGAACCAAACGACAAGATCACCCGCGACAACCTCAAGGCTGCAGCGGACGGTTTCCTGAACGACATTATGGCTAAGCGCGGTCTTTATGACTTCGTAACTCTTTGCGATACGTCAAACAACACTCCTGACGTCATCGACAACAATGAGATGTACATGGATGTGGCTCTGAAGCCAGTTAAGGCGGCGGAATTTATCTACATCCCAATCCGCGTTCTTTCGACGGGTGCTACGCTTCCCTAATGGGTGATGGAGAGGTCAGCAATGGCCTCTCCTAACCTATGTAATCGGATGATATGATGAACGAAATTATTGCTCAACTGTTTGCAGCTAGAGACATTGCTCACGCGATTCACCTTCGCACAAGATCATTCTCTCAGCATCTTGCACTTGGTGACTTTTACGAAGAGATCGTTGACCTAGCTGATGGTCTTGCAGAAACCTATTCAGGCAAGTACGGCACGCTGACGATTCAGCCTTGCCAGAATCCTGCAGTTTTCGCGCAGACAGATGCGGTTGCGTTCATCCGAAGCGTAGCAGACTGGGCTGAGAAGGTTCATAGCCAACTCAATCCAGCAGACAGCTACATCATTAACCAGTGGGAGGAAATCCTCGCGCTGGTATACAGAGCAAAATATAAGTTAGAGAACCTAGCCTAACGACCCCGGTGACCGGTGCCTATAAAACAGGTTACGGGCATAAATAGATCGTTAAAAGGTGATCTACACCACATTGAACGTTAAGGAGACACAATGGCTACTCTATCTCAGATGGGTGTACCTGCTGCAGGATTTGGTATTTTGCAGCCAAAACAAAAAAATAGATGGCAAGTTACATTTACAAAGCTTGCCTCACTTGTTCCCGCTGTTTCTTCTCGGGATATAACGCGGCAAGCTGTTGAAGTAGATAGACCTAATATTTCATTTTCGGAAATACCTATTCACAGATATAACAGCGTTGCATACATCGCTGGAAAATATGAATGGGAACCTATTAAAATCACAGTAGAAGATGATCTTACTGGTCTTGCTTCAAGTGCTATCCAGGGTCAGCTCGAAACACAACAGCGCCTTATAGGAGCAGATTTAACAGGACAGTGGCTTGCTTCTGCCGCGACCGGATCTGATTACAAGTTTGGTACTATTCTTCAGATGCTAGATGGTAATGAAGGAGTTGTAGAGCAATGGGCATTGTCTGGGTGTTTTATTAAATCAGCAGATTATGGTCAGGTTACATATGAAAATGGTGAAGCTGTTACCATTAGTCTTTCTATAAGATTTGACCACGCGCTTCAAACTATTACGGGTCAGGGATATGGTACTGCCCTTGCCGGTTTTGCATAATTTCAAATGGGGACGTCATGACTACTTCGATTACTGTTTTGTATACGACTATCACTGGAACCAAGGATGACTTCAAGATCGACTGGAAAGAAGACGCGAAGGCAGACTGGAAGGTCGACTGGGCAACCGGCGTAGAACCAGTAAAGCCAAGCAACACCGTACTACCACACATCGCAGCTTCCAGCCTTTCGGTTGCCGGCACAGGTATGGCAACGGTAACCCCAGGTACTTGGACTGGTACTCCAGCTCCAGTCATTACCCATCAGTGGCGCAATGACTCTGGCAATATTGCTGGTGCAACCGGTCTTACCTACACTCTTCAAGCATCTGACATCGGCAAGGGCATTGCTTGCGTCGAAACAGCAACCAACTCTGTTGGCGTTGAGACTAAGACGTCCAACATCATCGGTCCAGTTGTTGCATAACACCTGAATATCAAATAGACGGTCAATGATTAGGGCTCCTTAATGGGAGCCCTTTTCTGTACCTACAGGTTGTCAATAAATAGTCTGTTGGTGTAGCACCGCAGGAACTGCAATGGATATTTCTGGACTTCTATCTTCTACAGGGATTAACCTTGAGGCACAAGCCTTCAAGGCCTTCGGTGCTGCTGTTAGCAGTCAACTGCCTGGCACCCTTGCAGCAACTATCGAATCGGCCGCATTTGGAACTCTTGCTCCTGGTTCTAATCTTGGTAGCTTCGGTAACGGAAGCCCATACAGCAGCGGTCCCGACGGTGCATCTCGCGATTGGAACGTAACTCCATACGCATCCGCGATTGCCTCCGGCATCGGTGGTTACGACCCAAAGCAAAAGTTCCTCTTCAAGGTCAGCTTCAGCTTCTATCCAGAAGCCGCGCAGATGGCGCAAGCACTGGGAGTAGATGTTGGGAACGTTCTAAGTCGTGACCTTACCTACGTCATTAAGCAGATTGATCTTCCCAAGTATACCTTCGAGTATGACGAAGTCAACATGTACAACTTCAGAACGAAGGTACTGACGAAGATTAAGCACGAAGAGCTTAACTTCAAGTTCTTTGATGACGTAGCGAACAATGCAGTCAAGTTCGTAAACACCTATCTTCAGATCTTGGTTCCACTGTCCCGCCAGTCTTGGACATCTAACTACGCTCTTGAAGACCATGGCTTTGCTTTCTCAAGCGATCCATCTACTCCAGACACCTCGATGAGAGCTCCTATTGGTCCTCACGGATCATCCCGCGGCATTCTAAACTCAATGACCATTGAGCAGTACTACCTTGACCGCTCCAACAACGCTCTGGTGGGTGCTCAAATCCGCCAAGCGATTAAGGTCAACTCGTACATCTTCACCAATCCACGTCTTACGAACTTCACGATCGATGAGCAAGACCACGAAGGTGGTACCGCTCCAAACTTTATCTCGTGCGGCTTCGACTTCGACGCGCTCTACATCAAGACCGGTGAGATTGCAGATTCCATCGACAGACCATCATCTGGCTTCATGGAGACCAACGACATTCTGTCCGGTGGCGGTAGCTCCACTGGCGCATCTGGTCTTGCTGCTTCTGGCGGATTCGGTGGTAATGGAATCTCGCAGTTCACGAACAGCATTGCAGCTCAAGGCCTGCGAATGCCATCGATGGACTTCGCCAGTGCCATTCCTAAGAGCTTCATGTCACTAAGCCCTGGCGGTGCCCTTGGTGATGTCACGTCTCAGCTAACGACCGCCTTTGGAACGAACGCATCACGAACTCTTGCTGCTCTTGGTGGCGGCATTGGGTCAGCGATCACTCCTCCAACTCTTCCATTCTTGTCCGACGACAGCGCTGGCGGCGGGGCTATGTCACAGGTCTCTGACGCAGTCGGTGACTTTACAGATTCTGCAGCATCAACCGTCTCAGACGTAACCTCCAGCCTATTCGGTTAATATGGCATTCAGAGGCCGCTTCATACCCAAGAACCCCGACAAGTATGTAGGGGATGTCAGCAAAATCTTTGCCCGTTCCCGGTGGGAGGTCACGGTGATGAAGTGGATGGACCTTACCCCCGCAGTCATCAGGTGGGGAAGTGAAGAGGTCGTCATTCCATACTTCAGCCCAGTAGATCACAAGGTCCACCAGTACCACCCAGACTTCTTCGTTGAGTATCGTGATGCCAATGGCAACGTCCTTAAGGAGATCGTTGAGGTAAAGCCGCTCCATGAAAGTGAAGCAGCACATGCTAAAAGTGATCGTTCCAAGGCAGCACTTGAAGTCAATGAAGCCAAGTGGAAGGCAGCAGCGATCTGGTGTGAAAACTACGGCATGAAGTTTCGAGTTATTACAGAGCAGTCCATATTCTACCAAGGCGTAAAGCAGCCTAAGAAATCAAGAAAGAAGAAAGTAGATGGCTGAGTATCGCTACACCGTTAAGAACGTTGCTAAGTATGCAGGCGATGCTCGCCGCGTTGTTGCTCGTTCTAAGTGGGAGCTCATGTACATGCAAGCTCTCGACAACTCAAGTATGGTCGCCCGGTGGATTAGCGAGCCGAAAACTCTAAATATCTCATACGTCAATCCACTTGACAAGAAGGTTCACCAGTACTGGCCAGACTTCTTGGTGCAGTACACAGACAACAGTATTGAGATTCTGGAGATTAAGCCTCTTAAAGAATCGCTGGCAGAAAACGCAAAGTCAACTTACGATAAGCTTAGCCTTATCAAGAACATGGCAAAGTGGGCAGCAGCTGATCGCTTCGCCAAATCTATCGGTGCTCGCTTTCGAGTGATCACAGAGAATCAGCTGTTCAGACGCAAGGTGACCAAGACTCCTAAAAGAGCAAGGACAACTCGCGGGACTAAGAGCACGCAAGGAACGAGGAAATGAGCTTCAAGCACCCACTAGACAGCGTCTTCAACATTGAAGGCGGTAGTGATTTGGATATTGAGAACGAGTACGCGATGACGGACGCACCACGTCCGACCGCACCGATGAATCCTGAAGACATGCCGCCAGACATCAAAGACGAGGATGACATCCTTGTTGAAAAGCGCATCGACGAAGTCTATGACGCGGCTATGGAAGCATTCCAAACCCAGACCTCCTTCATCGAAGTTATCGAACCAAAGTTTGCAGCCAGAAATGCTGAAGTTGCAGCTGGGTTCCTAAATATAGCACTGGCTGCAGCAAACAGCCGCGCCAAGGTTAAGGTCGATCGTAAGAGAGCAAACCAGTCTTTCGTTCCTTATGCCAACCAAGGCGGCGGCAAGAGCACAACCAACGTAGTCATCGCTAGCCGTGAAGAGATTCTCAAGATGATCACCATCGACGGCGAGAATAAGAAGGTCTAACATGCGTAAGCTTCTAGTAGTTGCAGTTGCAATGCTTGCCCTGACTGTCGTATCGTGTGGCAAGTCAAGCAACACCAACGTAGGCGTAAACTACACCACCACGAGCCAAGACAAGTGGAACACGATGACTATCGAAACTCACTGGGTTAGCCCAACAGAGATTGATAGCGTCTGTAAGGGCTTTGGCACCCATGACGGTGGTGATGGCGCTGACTACAATGGATGTGCTAGAAGCAAGCCGGGCAATATTCACATCTGTGAAGTCTATACGGTTAGACCAAGCAGCTTCGACGATACTGATCGTCTTCAGGTCTTTGGCCATGAAGCTTGGCACTGCTTCGGAGCTACTCACGAATGATGACGTTCAAAGAATATCTGCTGGCGGAAAAGGTTAACGATGACCTTTTCTGGAAGGGCTATGAGAAGAGGAAGACCATCCTTGATGGCAAGTACGTTCTCGTTGCCAAGGCCGGATGGATCAAGCTGTCGAATGAGAACAAGTACAAGAGCCACCAGTTCCGCATTGAGGTTCATACTCGTCCAGGCGGGTCGATGGTTGGCTGGGTTAACTTCTTCGAGAATAACGACAAGCTTGAAGCCCTTGATCTGGTGGTGAACGAGAAGCACCGTCGCCAGGGCATCGCAACTGAGATGTACAAGTTCGCCAGAGAGCTCGGAAACGACATCCAGCGCTCAAGCAAGCAGACATCTCTTGGAAAGAAGTTCTGGTCTCAGAAAGATCACAGCGCTTAGAATAAATAACTAATCGATATTGGGGCCCACCATGAAACTTACTCAAGAACTTCTTTCAACCAGCGTCACTGAAGCACGAGGCATCTACGAGCCAGTGACTGATGCAGACATCAACAGGGACAATGAAACTTTGGTAAAGCGCGGTGGCGTCCTTCGCAAGGGCAATGGCGGAGCTATGCAGGTTGTCACAGATGGTGACAAGACCTTGAAGCAAAGCCTCCGCAAGAAATCAGTAACCGAGGCTTCTGAAATGGACGATGCAAATCGTAGAAAGGCCGAGCACCTAGAAGTTGGTGACCCTGTTGAGATCACGGGCGACGTAAGCTTTAAGGGCGAGACCGGTGAAATCACCCACTTTGGCAAGGACAAGCGTTTCGTAGTTGTCAAGCTTCACTCCGGTGGCGAACACTCTTTCCACTCATCTGACGTCTCTGAAGTTGAAAGAGACTTCGACGAGGATGAAGGTGAAGGTGCTGAAGAGCACAACAAGTTCTACGTCGCGTTCTATGACAGCGATGAAGAGCGCAGCTGGATCGGCATGATCAGCAAGGAACACGGCGGCAAGTGGCACGAGAAGACTTTCAAAGGAAAGCCTGAGTATCGCTGGGGCCAGACCTACATGTCATACCTTTCTCCAGAAGACATCATGCGCTGGATCCACAAGGACTATGGTCGCTCGGTTGAAATCGAAGGCCCATTTTATGATGCCCAGGAGGCAATAGATCACGTGAAGCAGAACTGGGGCACCCTCGCTGAAAGCGTTAACGCTGAGAGCGCTTGCTACAAGGCGAACAAGATTCTCGCATCCGCATATCGCAAGATGCTGGGTGACAAGACGATGTCTGACAAGGTCAAGAAGGAAATGACTGCAGCTTACAAGATGCTGCGCAATCCTCTTGAAGATGACGACGTCGCTGCCTTTAAGAAGGCATGGAAGGATGCATTCCTTCAGTACCCAGATGGCTTCGATGCTCTGATGGATCCAGTCTACGACGAAAAGATCAACGACTACGATTCTTTCAAGAAGCACTTCAAGCTTACCGAATCCCACGACGCTGATGATGAAGACGAAGATCACTACAGCGGCCGCTACACCATGCAAAAGGATGATGGCAGCTATGGTCGTGTTACGGTCAAGAAGACCGGGCATGATGCATACAACGTCATTTGGCCAGATAGAACAGTTTCCGTAAAGTGCTCTGGCAATGAAATCAAGAGAATGCTTAAGAACGGCAAGATCATGATGGACATGGAAACTAGAGAGTCGCTTGAAGAAAGCGCTGGCTCAGACATGAAGCTGCAGGCCAACCGTCTCAAGCGCGCTGGTGACATGCGCGGCTACCACAGAGCAATGATGAAGTACTGCGAGCACATGGAAAGTGCCATGGACTTCAACGCTGGTTCTGTTAGAAGCTTCCAAGAGCGCCAGGCGTACAAGAAGAAAGCCAAGAAGTTTGGTGAAGAATACTACGCTCACAAGGCAGCGCTGAACGATCTTATGAATGCTCCTAAGGCCGTTGAAGAGTCGAAAAAGTCATTTAAGCCAGGTGACAGAGTTCATATTGGCTTTGGTGTCAAGGGGGGCGCTGGATACGTTGGCAAGCTTCTTCAGATCGACGACGTAGGTCGTGCCCACGTAGAGCTTGAAAAAGACGGCAAGTTTGGTAAGAGAACCGTTATGGGTCTAGCAGCCAACCTTTCGACTGCAGAGGACATGCACGAAGCAAAGCAGAACCCAGACAAGGGCGGCTTCCTTAAGCCTGGCTCGATGGTTCGTGTAACCAATCCAAAGGCTCCAGCGCGTTACAAGATCGCCACAGACGGCCACACCAGCACTCACTACAAGATCATAAAGCCAAGCGGCGAAGAGATGATGATGTCTAAGGAAAGAATCGCTCGCGTCAATCGCTCGGCTAAGGAACTTGATGCAGCCAAGGCAGAGGAACCAAAAGCAATGGCAGAAGAAATCCTGCCAGAAGGTCTTAGCCTGCTTAAGACGGTTACTGTCGGTAACGCTATGGCAAAGGTCTATAAGGATTCTGAGTCTGGCGAATACCAGGTAAAGCTGTTTAAGAATGGTGAGCATACGTCTAATCACCACACCGAAGATCTTGACAACGCCTATCACGTTGCAGAAACCTGGCCGAAGAAGAACGCAAAGGTCACCGAGGACTTTACCAAGACCCACAAGCTGGTCAGCAAGATCACTGGTGAAGAGATTAAGGTCGGTCAGACCGTAAAGAACTTCCGCGGCGAAAAGGTAAAGGTCATGGGCTGGTGGCCAGGTCGCCACCCAGGCAGCACGGGCCGTGTCGAGACTGACAAGGGCGCCTTCTACCCAAGCGTCATCGATGCTGAAGTCGTTCCTATCGTCGCGCCTTACGTCAAGAAGGTAGAAGAAGCCGATGAGCGCACTGAGTGGGGCATCTCTGAAAAGGATGCTGGATCCTACAACGACAAGGGCGAGTGGGAACGCGGCAACACGACGTGGTACAAGACTCGCAACGAACGCCATCAGCACGCTCAGCGTCTGAAGAAGCAAGGTAAGGACTTCAACACCTACGAAAGAACTGTCAAGGGTGTTAAGGAAAATGCAGCTGCTTGGGCAGTTCTCAATGATGCTGCTCGCGCGATGGGTGCAGAAACCTTCTCGCGTCTTTCCGCTATCGACGCTGCCAACCTTGTAGACTTCAAGGCTGCTAACGAGGTTACCGAGTCGATGTTCGGTGGTCTTACAGAAGCCAAGTCGCTCATGGGTAAGATGATCCGCATCTCTAACCCAAAGCACAACATGTCTGGTCACAAGGGCAAGGTTGTTTGGTGCAACGACGATGGCACTGAGTGCGAGATGGAATACACTGGCGCCAACGGCAAGAAGGACAAGTGCAGCGTCTCTACGAAGGACATCACTGTCGAAAGTGTAAAGCGCTTCTGGACCCTTTCACCTTCTCAAATGCAGCAGGTCATCGAGTCACACCCAGAGCTCCTGATTGGTAGCGCGCTAGATGCTCTTAATGAAGGCACCGAGCAGACACCCTGGGATGTTCTGACCAAGCTTGCTCAGCGTCATGGCGTTGAGTACTTCTCGCAGCTGACTCCAGCCATCATGGACAAGTACATCAACTACAAGATGGCTTCCGACCATGCGGCTAAGGACTTTGGCAAGCATGACTTTGAAAAGCTTGACTGGCAGCAGATGATGCACATCATGAACAAGCACCCAGAGTATATGCGCGATGAGGCTAAGGCCATCTACGCACCAGAACCAGTGGAAGAAGAACTGAAGTTTGGTTCCTTCTCACTTTCACCAGCTGACGAAAAGGACATTCCTTTCCTCAACAAGCTGATGAAGGATCGTGGCGCTGCTAAGCGTCAGAAGGAAGCAGAAGCTCGCCGCCAACTTGTCAAAAAGATGTCGGAACCTTCCAAGACTGGTAACGAACCAGAAGCCGGACATAGAAAGGGTGCTGAAGCTCGCATCTCTCTTATCCGCGACCTGTCAACTCCAAAGAACGCTTAAGAGAACAACATGCCTGCAGTATCCTTCAAGTCCTTCCTCGGCGCAGACACTGTGCGTAAGAAGGCACAGACCGTCGCCAAGCAGCTTCTTGACGTAGACACCGTTGAAGAACTCGACCACATTGAGTTCTCAAAGATCGATGGTGCCAAGGAAGTTGGTCACAAGTTCATTGACACGAAGGATGGTCCTTGGGTAGCAACCGCTCTTAAGAAGAAGGGCGAGACCTTTGTTCAAGTCGTTCCTCCTAAGGACCTTGACGCCCCAACGATGTACTTCGTAAACTATAACACCGAGGACTAACATGAGCCTGCTAAAAGAACTCTCAAGCGTTAAGGCCAAGAAAGACCATAAGGAAATGCTTATGGACTTGGTTAACGACGCCATCAAGTCTGTAAAGATCGGCAAGATGTCCTATGAAGAAACAGTTGCTAAGATCATGGCAGCAGTCCGCGCAAAGGACAAGCACGATTGCACTTCTTCGATGAGTGATGAAGCTCTGAAGGATCTGATCATGCTTCACTTTGATGATGAAGACATGGATCGCAGCGCCGAAGAGAACAACGTCGTCGAAGACATCAAGTTGAAGCCAGACACCAAGGCTTTCTATGTCATGGACGGTAAGACTCGTCTAGGCGCTGTTTGGTTTGAAGATGACGACGACTCATGGGGCGCCCACTGCGAAGAGACCGACAAGACAAAGCACGGCTTCGATTCAAAGAAGGAAGCTGCTGAGTGGGTTGCTGGTCAAAAGTCAGTCAAGGAAGACTTCGATCCTTCCCACTACCACAAGGATTGGGAAAAGATTTACGCCGAGTTCATGCATCGCTTTGATCATGCCACTGCTTCTGAAAAAGAAGACTGGGATTTTGAGCACACGATTGCCAAAGAGCTTGCTAAGAAGTATGGCATTGATCACGCTCTGACTGTGCTTGACATCGTGGCGTCAGGCAACACTCGCGTTCTTGACAATGCTCCAGGCTGGAAAGAATCGGGCATCGGGTTCTACATGAATCCAAAGAAGAAGTATTGGATCGATGCCAACGGCATGGAACTTGAAGCTGTACTGTCTGACGACCACTACGCTGGCCACGATCGCAACTACTATCACACTTCGTATTCCGCCAAGGAAATGCTGAAGTGGATTGACAGTCCTGAAGCCAAGAAGATGGCAGCTGAGCATTCAAAGAACAAGAAGCTGAAGGAAGATGAAGACGCACCTGCTTCTGCCGGTGATGCGACTCCTGACACAGCGCCAGCCTCTGCAGACGACGAACCAGCAGCCAATGCAGCTCCTGAAAAGAAGCCTGAAGCTCCTGCTGCACCTAAGGCAGCAGAACCTCGCGTCATCGCAAAGGCTGACCAATATCGCGTTGAATTGGCCGACAACGACCAAGTTCACATCATCGACGGTAAGGGTCTTACCCGTCTCGCAATGCCATTGATCATCTGGCAGCAACTCGCAAGAAGCTAAACATGCCCGCAGCAGTTCTCAAATCGCTAGTCAAGAAGTCCGGCAAGACAATGGCCGATGCTGAACATGACTGGCAGCACGCAAAGAAGATTGTCAAGAAAGAATATGGTAAGTCAGAAGACGACCCATCCTTCTGGGCACTTGTTACTGGAATCACGAAGAAGATGATGGGCGTTAAAGAGTCCATCAGCTTCCATGACTTCAATAACACTTGTGACAAAAATGACAAATAGGATTACCTTCAAAGCATTCGTAAATGAGTCGATAAACGATAAGGGTCTCTTCAAGACAATATTCGTTATCGGACTGCCAGGTGCTGGGAAGAGCTATACTGTTAAGCAACTGTCTGGAACCATATCCCCAAAGATTGTCAACACCGATAGAGCCGTTGAGTTCTTGTCTGCAAAGTATGACAAGGCTGCTACTTCAAGCAACTGGTTCTCTGACTTTAGAGACTCGTCGGTCAGAATAACCATCAAGTCTCTGTATTACTACGTTGATGGAATGCTGCCACTCTTTGTAGACGGCACGTCCAACGATCTCTCGAACATTCAACACCGCATGGGCATCCTTGAGTCACTAGGCTACGACGTAGGTGTCATCTACGTTCACGCTGACTTGGATGTTGCTATTCGACGTGCAGAAGAACGCGCTGAGAAAATCAAGCGCCATGTTGACAAAGAATTCATCGAAAGCGTCTTCACTCATAGCGAAGAGAATGCACAGTACCTAATGTCGAAGGTTGGATTCTCAAAGAAGATTGTGAACAATGATCAGCTTGACAATCAGCTGATGCAAAAGCTCTTTGTGTCCTCACAGTCATTCTTCTCTTCACCTGTCAAGAACCCAATCGGCAAGAGGGTCATTGAAGAGCTGAAAGAGAATGGTGATAAGTATCTTGTTCCTTCGATCATTTCAGACCAAGTTCTTCAGAAGAAGATCGATGGTTGGTATAAGGGTTAAACTATGCAACTCATAAGAGACCTACTTAACATCTCAGAAGCTACTGCCTACGGTAGCAAGCCCGCCAGAGCAGAAGAGCTGCAAATAGAGCAGGCGATTGACATTCTCAAGAAGCACTGTAAACACACGATGTGGATGGTTAAGGAGGTCAGGCCTTTCTACCGCGGTGACAGAGGTCTGCTAGGTGGAGCTGACACCGGAATTGTAGATACACGTAAGACAACTCGGAAGAGTCAGAACACCGCCAACTATTATACAGTCATATTTGACAACACCCCTTCAACCAGAGGATTTCCCAAAAGATCAAAGTCATTGATTTGCACAACCAGCCGCGAAACTGCCTCCCTCTATAGTGGAGTAGTTACGTGCTTGATTCCATTTGATGATGCAAAGATCGGACTTGTGCACCGAGATGACATGTGGGACACCCTAATATCCTTTATTCCCAGCTTCCTCACTAGAAAAATCAACATCGATAGCATGAATCAGTTCTTTGCGAGAAGTGATATCGATGATAGCTGGGAAGATATTGTGCGGTTTGCAGAAAAGCTCAAGAGTGGCGATGAAGAAGCCATAAAGAGTCTTAGATTTGCAGTCACGCGTTTTACATCATACGGCCTTTCTACACCCGAAAAGGTCCAAGAGGTCGTTGACTATCTGAAGGATCACTTCCTGCAGGCGATCAACAACGCGTACTCTCCAGAATCAACCGGACACGAAGCCTTCACTGGGGCAACTCTGCCACACGACTTTTATAAAGAAAAGTCAGAGGCCTGGATTGAAGGTGACATTGTGGTAATCACCGCCCACACACTTAGCAGAATTAAAGCAGGAATGTTCCCAGAAGAGGACTAACGCAGTGAAGTTGATTCGTGAGCTTATAGATCTAAATGAAGCCGCGGCTGAAGACAGTGCAGCTCCAACTCTTGACATCAAGAGCGCCAAGCAAATCGCCGATATACTTGAAACCCACTGCGCTGGCAGCATTTGGATGCTCAAGCATAACACACCTTTCTATCGCGGTGATGACAGCATGGAAAGAGCGTTAGCTCATGACCACTACGCGACTCTAAACTCTGAGCTGACGACTAGAAAAAGTCAGAACATGACCACAAACCACTATACGGTCATCATGGATAATATTCCTTCTCGTCACGACTTTCCTAAGAGATCCAAGTCTATAATCTGCACGACTGACCCGCTAGAAGCCGGAAATTACGGGTCGAAGCCAGTACAGATCATTCCCTTCGACAGCGCAAAGGTCGGGATCGCCAACACCAACGATATTTGGAATACACCCATCAGCTTTCTGCCTAACATGTTCAAGTTCGAAACAGCTATGAATGAAGTTAACAGCTTCTACAGACATCTTGGACTTGAGGAAACGTGGCAAGATATCAAAGCTTTTGCACATCTCCTTAAGACCGGAGATGTGCGCGCCAATAAGACACTTTACAAAGCACTTGCGAACTGCTCGGGATTTCTTTTCAATCATTATCTAGACCCTAAGCAAGAATCTGACAAAGAAACCCTGGATAAAATTGCAAATGACTGCAGTAATCACTTTATCGAGCTTCTAAACAATGCCTACTCGCCAAAGAAAACTGGGCATGAGTGGCACTATGGCCGCGATATTCCTAAGGATGTCGTAAGACGCGACACTGAAGTTTGGATTCAGGGTCAAATGCTGGTGCTTGACATAAACGTCACTTATGCCAAGATCATGAAAGCCGTATAGCGGTAAATGATTGGTAAAATAGAAAACCAGCGCAATCCATTAACGTAGTCGAAGTAGACACCAACCACTTCGAAGTGCTTCAAGATGAGCAAACTATAGGCGCGCTCAAAACGCTCATCTTCGGGAGCAATAAATAACCTGTCTGCGGGTTTAAGAAAACGTAAGCACGTGCCCCCGCTATAAGATAGGAGACTATTGTTGGCTAACGACCTAATCAAAAGGGCGTACGCGGAAAGCGAGTACACCCCGGAGCTCATTCAAGAGCTCGTGAAGTGCAAGAAGGATCCGGTGCACTTCATCCGGAACTACGTCTGGCTTCAGCACCCTACCAAGGGTAAGATTCTTTTCAACCTCTACGACTACCAAGAAGAGTTGATCCGCCACTGTGAGGATAACTCACGTGTCATCGCGCTCATCTCGCGTCAGATGGGTAAGACACAAACCATCTCCATGTACCTTCTGTGGTACGCCATGTTCACGCCCGACAAGACCATCGTCATCGCATCGAAGAACAACGGCCACGCAATGGAAATCATGGACCGTATCCGCTTCGCCTACGAAGAACTTCCACATTGGCTGAAGGCCGGATGCCGCTACTACAACAAGCACAACATCGAGTTTGACAACGGCTCTCGAATCAAGTCAGAAGCAACGACTGAAAAAACCGGTCGTGGTCTTGCTATCTCTAAGCTGTACCTTGATGAGTTGGCGTTTATCTCGCCTCGCATTCAGACCGAAATGTGGCGATCCCTTGCTCCTACGCTGTCCACTGGTGGTGACGCTATCATCAGCTCGACTCCAAACGGCGATACAGAGCTGTTCGCAACCCTATGGCGCGGTGCTAACTCCGAAGAGAACTCGTTCAAGCCGGTCTTCTACCCATGGCATCGCCACCCAGATCGTGCCGAGGACTACCTCGCGCAGATGCAGGGTGAGCTTGGTCCTATCGGATTCCGTCAGGAAGTGCTTTGCCTTGCCGGGGAATCAATCGTGACAGTTCGAAACAAGAAGACTGGGCAGGTTGAGAAGATCAGCATGTCCGAACTGATGGAGAGACTATCATGAAGCACTACCGCCAAGTATGGATCGACGCACATGGTCCTATTCCGCGTGACGCTGATGGGCGAGCTTACGAGATCCATCACATCAACAAGGATCACTCCGACAACAGACTCGAGAACCTGCAGTGTGTCACCATCCAGGAACACTTTGACATACATGTAGAACAAGGTGATTGGGGCGGCGCGATGCTGATTGCGCGCCGGATGGACAAGACTCCAGAGGAGCTGTCTGCGCTACAGCGTGGAAACAAGCACCCAGCCAAGACCCGCATGAGCATTAGCTCAGCACGGAGAGCGTCAAAGAAGGAAGCCTGGAACAAAGGCAAGGGTGGCTACAAGTTGAAGATATCCAGGGCAGGTAGCCGTTACTCATCAAAGGTCACGCCTGCTGATGTCATCTTCATGCGCAGCTTGCTTGTTGATCAAGTTAATGTTCAACCGCGAAGAAAGGATTCTGACTACTTGAGCAGCCTCGCTTGGTGGCTTCAGGAGAATCACTACCCGCAGCTCACGATTACTGGAATCCGAAAGATCTTGAAGGGTGACAGTTGGAAAGAGGTTGAGTTCAAGAAGAACAACGAGTACGAGATCCTAACCCCAAGTGGGTTCAAAGACTTTGCGGGGGTGCGCGCGCACCAAGCGCGCGGGATGTTCAAGCTTACTCTGTCAAATGGGACAGTCCTACGCTGCACACCCGACCATCGTGTTGAGACTGCAAACGGATTCATTGCCGTGTCAGCCCTGACCTACGACGATGTCGTAAAGACGGAAGATGGGTTCTCAGCTGTCAAGTACTTAGATCGAGAAGCAGCAGCTGAGACAGTGTATGATCCTGTCGAGGTAGCAGACGGACACGAGTACTACTCTGATGGTATCGTGTCTCACAACTGCGAGTTCATCTCGTCTGAAGCGATGCTCATCGATTCGCTCAAGCTGTCCTACATCAAGTCGAAGCCGCCTGTCTTCGAGAACATGGGCTTCAGATTCTGGAAGCCGGAGGATCAGCTTGGTGGTCGAAACGTTACCTACATGGTCGGTCTCGACCCTGCAACTGGTAACGGTAAGGACTTCACTGTCATCCAGGTCTTTGAGTTCCCACGCCTCGAGCAGATAGCCGAGCTACGCTTGAACACCGTCAACATCCCATTGATCTACGCCAAGCTCAAGTGGCTGTTCAAATACCTTCGCAAGCCCGGACCAAATGGTGGTCGAGCTGAGATCATCTGGTCGTTTGAACGAAACGGTATCGGTGAAGCGCTGGTCGCGATGATCCAGAATGATGACAGCCCTGATGGTGGCATCTACATCGACGGCGTGGACCTTTACAACGAGAACTCTGCGCGTCTCGGGTGCTATACGACCGGTAAGTCCAAGCTTCTTGCCTGCATGCAGATCAAGAGCCTACTGGAAAAGGGTTCAGAGAACGGGATGAAGATCTATTCTGACAAGCTTCTCTTCGAGCTGCAGAACTTCGTCGCGGCAGGTGGAACCTATCAGGCAAAATCAGGGTGCACGGACGATACGATCATGTCGCTCGCCGTCGTCATGAAGCTCCTCGGGCGTCTCGCATCCTACGATGACAAGGCCCGGAAAATGGTGTATGAGAATGTCGACCCAGATGCCGACATGCGGCCTGACGATCCAGAAAACGACCCGTACGCGGGTGAACCGATTCCGTT
>Ga0007862_1000134_pt1 | contig 24749 bp, 20 predicted proteins | sample CryBogCBH20Aug07_FD_71206 | JGI IMG/M metagenome (GOLD analysis project Ga0007862, IMG submission 71206) | Freshwater microbial communities from Crystal Bog, Wisconsin, USA - CBH20Aug07 | ecosystem: Environmental > Aquatic > Freshwater > Lake | place: Crystal Bog, Wisconsin, USA | collected... | reverse complement strand
TCAGGTCTAGGTGTTCTAGGTGGTACAACAACAGACACACTAGCAGTAACTGGTGCTGCAACTGTTGGTTCAACACTAGGTGTTACCGGTGCTACAACACTATCAAGTACACTAGCAGTTTCTGGTGCTACAACATTGTCAAGTACACTAGGTGTTACCGGTGCTGCTACATTGTCTGGTGGTGCTACAGTATCTTCAGGTCTATCAACAGACACACTATCTGCTTCAGGTAATGCTTCAGTTGGTGGTACACTATCAGTAACTGGTGCATCAACACTAGCAGCAGTAAGTGCAACAGACATTTCTGCAAGTGGTACACTATCAGTAACTGGTGCATCAACCCTAGGTACAGTATCAGCAGGTGCTACAACAATTTCTGGTGGTGCTACAGTTTCAGGTGGCGCAACAGTAACTGGTGGTACAACAACTGATACATTGACAGTAACTGGTGCTTCAACACTAGCAACAGTTTCTACTGGCGCATTGACAGCAACAAGTGCTTCAATCACAGGTAACGAAACAGTTGGTGGTACATTAGCTGTTACTGGTGCTACAACACTATCAGGTGGCGCAACAATCAGTAGTGGTGCTACAGTATCAGGTGGTCTATCAACAGATACAATCACTACTTCTGGTAATGCTTCTGTTGGTGGTACACTAGGTGTTACAGGCGATACAACACTATCTGGCGCATTGTCAGTAACTGGTGCAGTATCACTAACACAGCAACTAACAGTTCCTAACGGTGGTACAGGTGTAACATCATTCACACAGAATGGCATGGTTTATGGCAATGGCACAGGTGCATTGCAAGTAACTGCTGCTGCTGGTACAAATGATGCTACAACAAGTTACCAGATTATGACTGTTGATGCAAGTGGAGTTCCCACATGGACTACAACACTTGATGGCGGTACATTCTGATAAGTAGTTGATTTAGTTGTAAAAAATGCCCGGCGCGGTGCTACCAACACCCCCGGGCTCTATGTCCAAAACTTTAAGAAGGAGACACAGCGATGTATTTAGATAATAAATATACACGTTGGTATTACGCAATTATTGAGTCGGCTAAGTCAAGAGATTTAGTTGGATACAAAGAGAATCACCATATTATACCGGAAGCATTAGGCGGTACGGATGCCAAAGATAATATGGTGAATCTCACTGCTAGAGAACATTTCATTGTACACCATTTACTTACTAAAATGTTAAGGGGTGCACCAAAATATAAAATGATATGTGCGTATTGGCAGATGACTATATCTAAAAAATCAAATGTGAGAGTAACCAGTACACAATATGAACATCTGAAAAAAATAAGATCGGAATATATTATTCAGTTACATAAAGATCCTGATTATGTAAAAAGAAAATCAGAATCATTAAAAATTAAATTAAACTCTCCCGAAACTAATCAAAAGATGCGAGAGAAAGGTAAAGAAGTGCAGAATAGACCTGAGCGTAAACAAGTTCAGTCTGACAGAATAAAAGAAAAGTGGGATGATCCAAACTCATACTATAATTCTGCTGAGTATAAAAGTATGGTATCAGCCCAACAGAAAGAAGTACAGAATAGACCAGAAGTTAAACAGAAGATATTTGAAAAAACTGCCAAGAGGTATTTGGTAACAAATCCTGAAGGACAATCTTTTGAAGTAAAAGGTTTGTGCAAATTTTGTGAAGAGAATGGTTTAAGTGCAGGTATGATGAGTCAACTCTCTAACAACAAAGTGAGTTATTATCGTGGATGGTCTTGTGTTAAGTTGTAAAAAATCAAGATATAAATAGTTAATCATATCATTTAAGTACATAATTATTATAGGGAGTATTACTATGGCAGCCAATGAGAAATTTGTCAATTATTATATTGAACATTTAACAGATACCACTAAAGAGTTTCTATTAAATGCTATCACGAATAAAACCAATCTAAGACTTACGCAGGAACTTATTGACGACTACACTAAAAAAGTTGTAGAGCAGGATAAGATTATTGCTGACCTTAGAAGTGAGATTGAACTTGTCAAGAGTGGTGCTGATGCGACCACATCACAAAAGATTTCAGTTCTGGAATCTGATATTCAGTCGCATGTGAATACCATTACCAAACTTAATGATGATATTACCAGACTCAACGCTCTCAAAGAAGAGAACGAAAAGAATAAACAACAATTAGTTCATTTGGAAACATTCAAGAATGATCTAATTAAAACTCGTGAAGAAAATCAAAAGATTAAATCCGAGTACGAAGCCAAATATAATGATGTTCTAAAAGAAAAGAATGATGTATTGGCTGAAAAGAATAGAATTCTAGGTGAACACAATGGAGTTAAGGCTCAGTTGGTTCATTTGGATACATTTAAGAATGAGTTGCAGAAGACTCGTGACGAAAATCAAAAACTTAAATCAGATTATGAAGCAAAGATTGCTGAGTTAAATAAACAGGTAAGTGAGAATACTGGTTCTGGTGTTAATTCTGATGATGTACAGAAACAGATTGATGCAGTAAAATCTGAATATGAATCCAAGATTGCCGCATTGAATGATCAGTTAGCGAATGTACAACCAGTAGTACAGACTGTAGTACAGGAAGCAGATACATCCGCATACGATGCCAAGATTGCTGATTTGACTAATCAAATCAATCAGTTGAATGAACAGAATCAAAAGAATCTAAATGATTATTTGAGTAAGTTGGCTGAAGTTGCCAACAGTGCAGGTGGTGATAACTCTACATTAGTTGCTGAATATGAATCCAAGATTGCCGACTTAACTCAAAAATTAAACGAAGCATCACAAGTAAAACCTGTTGATACTTCTGCATATGATGCCAAGATTGCTGAGTTGACCACACAACTAAATAATGCTGTCAGTGCTGCACAGAATCAACCAGCACAAGTTGACGTTTCTGAATATGAAGCAAAGATTGATGCATTGACAAAGAAATATGAAGCCAAGATTGTTGAAATGACTGGTGTAAAAAATAATTTAGTGTCAATGTATGAAAGTCAGATACATGAATTGAGTAATAATAGTGGTGCCGGTAGTGAAATTGAGAAGAAATACAATGACTTAGTTGAAGAACACAAGAAGTATAAAGCAACAGCCGATAAAAGAATACTTCAACTAAATAATCAGAGTAATCTAATTCGTGCTGATTATGAGAAAAAACTGACTGAAGCAGGCAATCAGAAGAATAATTTGAATGCTATGTATGAGAAAAAGATTTCAGAAATGCAAAATCAAATTACACAATTGCAATCTTTGAAGAATACAAGCACAGCAGCACCATCTGGTGATGCTGCTCCAAAACCTCAAGACGGCGGTTCTTTCTAATAAAATATGTCAACAAATATCAAAATAAGAAACTCGGCAGTATCAGGTAACACACCGTCTACATTATTACCTGGTGAATTAGCACTTGCTCGTGCTGATGGTAAGTTATTTTACTCTGATGCATCCAACAACATTCAGTACTTCCTAAAGGATGAATTTGGAACAGTAGTGGCAAATGGTACTCCACTGTTTGCTACCACTGCGGGTGATATACTTACTATCACTCCAGAAGCAGCAAATGCAATTACCATTACTGCAAATGCTACTGCTAAATCTTTCAGTGTTGGTCTAGACGAAGATAACATCCATTCATTTGTACGCAAAGTAGGCGATACAATGACTGGAGATTTGCATATTGACACAGCAAATGTCTATGCAAATGTATTAACTGCTAACACTATTAATTTTGTTGACGCTAACGGATCAGGTAACCTGTATGTTGCAGGTGCAATTACTGGTCCAACAATTCAGGCAATTGATGATTACGCAAATGCATCTTTTGCTCATGCTAATGCGGCATACGAGTTTGCTAACTCTGCGGTTATGGAAGTGGCAATTGTTGATGAACCATATAATTCAAATAATTCATCCAACACATTCTTTGTTACATTTGCTAACTCATCCAATCAAACAGTCAATTCAATATTTACAAACGTAGATGTGTTGACTTATGTTCCATCAACAGGAACATTGAGTTCAAATGTAATTTCAGCAAATACTACATCACTCAGTAACATCTCAAGTATTACTGCGGGTACAGTTAATTTGAATAGTTTGTATCCTGAGATTGTTGATAGACTAGATGTCATGTCATTTAGAAGTTCATCTTATATGTTCCAGATTGAGAACGGTTTGGATTCACATATGATTAACATGAACGTATTGAATGGTGATACATTGGCATCATTCTCAGTATATGGTGAAACATTTACATACGATTCTCTAGGTACATTTAGTGCAAATGTATCTTCAAATATGGTTAATGTTCTGTTTACTCCTAATTATGCACCAATGACAGTTTCATTTATCAGAAAGAGTATCCAGAGATTAGGTATTGAATATCCACCAGTTGATTTAGGATTTGTATATAACCCTTCCACAAACGGATTAGATTTGGGATATGTATTCTTGGCTGCTAACCATACTGTAGATTATGGCAACTTGGCAGATCAGATGTCTAGTATGGGTGCAACATTCGATGCTCAAGTTATTTCTGGAAGTATGGATTCCGGTACATTCTAACACATATTTGGATAATTAAACATGTCAACATATCAATTACAAATGAGAAGAGGCAGTACATCACAGATAGCATCATTTACTGGTGCTGCCGGTGAACTTACAGTCGATTCTGATAAAAATACTTTAGTTGTTCATGACGGAACTACTGTAGGCGGACACTATATTGCCAGTGCTGCTGACGTAGCAACTATTATAAATATTCATAGATTCCTTAATACTAATCAAGCATCGGTGGATACATTTGATGCAACAGTGTATCGATCAGCAAGATATAATGTACAAATTACTTGTGGAACAAGTTATCAATCTGTAAATATCAATGTATTGCATGATGGAACTACCGTACATAAGGTGATTTATAACGATCTAAATACATCAGGATCATTAGGAACATTTGATGCACATATCGTATCCGGTACTTTTGAGTTATTGTTTACACCTAATACTGCTAATACATTTGTGAGATATTTAAGAGAGATTCTACCTGTTGCATGATTCATCATCAACCAATTATTTTTCTAACAGTCAACTAATAAAGAGTTCATAAAAAAATGACAACAACACTACAATTAAGAAGAGGCAATACCGCAGAAATCGCAGTCTTTACAGGGGCTGTTGGTGAGGTAGTCGTAGATACAGACTTAAATACATTGGTTGTAAATGATGGTGTAACACAAGGTGGTCACTATATTGCAACACAGGCTGATCTTTCAAGTATCACAAGTAACACTGTAAGCACATCAGATTTTAGTACGTTAGTTGTCACATCACAACTAGCCTATGATACAGCAAATAGTGCTGGTGTATATGCTAACTCTGGCATTTCATTGGCACAGGCTGCATACGACAAAGCAAACATCAGCGAATCAGCAATCTACGGTGAGGCAGCATTTGCTCAGGCGAATACTGCAACTAATAATGCTGCTTCAGCATCACAGTATGCAAATACAGGTATTCAAAATGCTGCTTCAGCATCACAATACGCAAACTCTGGCATTTCATTGGCACAGGCTGCTTTTGATAAAGCAAATACAAGTGACTCTGCTGTATTTGGTCAAGCAGCATTCGATCAAGCAAACACAGCAACACACAATGCCACATCAGCGTCACAATATGCTAACACAGGTATCGCTAACGCAGCATCCGCTTCTAACTATGCTAACACTGGTATCGCTAACGCAGCATCCGCTTCTAACTATGCTAACACAGGTATTGCTAACGCTGCATCAGCATCACAGTATGCGAATACAGGTATTTCTCTAGCACAAGCAGCATACGATAAAGCAAATACAAGTGACTCTGCTGTATTTGGTCAGGCAGCATTTGATCAGGCAAATACTGCAACACATAATTCTGCATCTGCTTCACTATATGCAAATACAGGTATTCATAACGCAGCATCCGCTTCTAACTATGCTAACACTGGTATCACATTAGCACAGGCTGCATTTGATTCAGCAAATAACGTATCACCACAGATTCAACCAGCATTTGATACTGCTAATGCAGGATACAGTCAAGCCAACACAGCAACACATAATGCAGCATCGGCATCACAGTACGCTAATACAGCATTGAGTAATGCAGCAAGTGCGAGTCAATATGCAAATACTGGTATCACATTGGCACAAGCAGCATTTGACAAGGCAAATACAGATGCAACACTAGAAAGTGCTGCATTTGATCAAGCCAATACTGCAACACACAATGCGGCATCTGCTTCACAGTATGCAAACTCTGGTATTACATTAGCACAATCATCATACGATCAGGCAAATACAGCAACACACAATGCTGCTTCAGCATCACAGTATGCTAACTCTGGTATCACATTGGCGCAGGCAGCATTTGATTCTGCTAACAATGTTTCACCACAGATTCAACCTGCATTCAATACAGCAAACGCAGCATTTACTAAAGCAAACTCAGCAGGTACTCTAGCACAGTCTGCTTATGACAAAGCAAACACAGATGGTACACTTGCTTCAGCAGCGTTCACTCAAGCAAATACTGGTGTAAATCTAGCACAATCAGCATATGATAAGGCAAACTCATCCGGTACATTAGCACAGAATGCCTATGATGCTGCTAATACTAAGTATTCTTCATCAGGTGGCACAATCTCTGGTGACGCAACTGTAACAGGTAACTTCACAGTTAATGGTAACTTGGATGTTAAAGGTACTGTTACAACTATTGAATCTACCAATACAACAATCAAAGATAATATCATTGTATTGAACAAAGGTGAATCAGGTAGTGGTGTTACATTAGGTGCATCTGGTATTGAAGTAGATCGTGGTACTCAGACATATCAACGCCTAATCTGGAGTGAATCAACAGGTAAGTGGGTTGCTGGTCCAGTTTCAAGTGAAGTCGCATTGGCAACAGAACCATTTGTGTACACTGCAATCTCCGGTAAGGCAAACACATCATCACTAGCAACTGTAGCAACATCTGGTTCGTATAATGATCTAACTAACAAACCAACATTGTTCTCTGGTGCATACGCAGACTTGACAGGTAAACCAAGTCTATCAACAGTGGCCACATCAGGTAACTATCAAGATTTGTCAGGTCTACCTACACTGTTCTCTGGATCATTTACTGATCTAACAAACAAACCAACAACAGTAAGTGGTTATGGCATTACAGATGCATACACCATTACTCAAGTTAACTCTGCAATTTCATCAAATGTATCATACATCTCTGGTGTAGATTCAACTCAGAATACAAACATCAGTGCAGTAACAACAAATGCATCGGCAGCATTTAACAAGGCAAACTCAGCAGGTACTGTAGCACAATCAGCATACGATTCAGGTAATACTACAGCAACTCTAGCATCAACTGCTAATACAACTGCTACATTTGCATACTTACAGGCTAATGCTAGTACATCACTTGCTCAATCTGCTTATGACAAAGCAAATACAGATGGTACAATTGCTTCAGCAGCATATACACAGGCAAATACTGGTACAACTCTAGCACAGTCTGCATATGATAAGGCAAATTCAGCAGGTAATCTAGCACAGTCTGCATATACACAAGCAAATACTGGTTCATCAGTTGCTGCATCCGCTTTCACTAAAGCAAACTCTGCTGGATCACTAGCACAGGCAGCATATGATTCAGGTAATACTACAGCAACTCTAGCATCATCTGCCAATACAACAGCAACAGCAGCGTTCACCAAAGCAAACAACGCAGGTACTGTAGCACAATCAGCATTTGATGCGGGTAATACTACAGCAACTCTAGCATCAACTGCCAATACAACTGCTACTGCTGCATTCAGTAAGGCAAACAGTGCCGGTGTTGTGGCACAATCAGCATTTGATGCTAGTAACTCAGTAGCAATTGTTGCCAATACTGCTAGTGCAACAGCAACAGCAGCATTCAGTAAGGCAAACAATGTTGGTACACTAACACAGGCATCATACGATTCTGGTAACAGTACTGCTATCATTGCTAACACAGCAAGTACAACAGCAACTGCTGCATTTGCCAAAGCCAACTCTGCTGGTACTGTAGCACAATCAGCATTCGATGCCAGTAACTCAGTAGCGATTGTTGCTAACACTGCTAGTTCAACAGCAACTGCTGCATTTGCCAAAGCAAACTCGGTTAGTACAGTAGCACAGGCAGCATACGATTCAGGCAATAGTACTGCTATCGTTGCTAACTCAGGTGTTACAATAGCACAGGCAGCATTTGCTTCTAGTAATACTAAGTTCAGTTCATCTGGTGGTACAATCTCAGGATCAGTATCCATTACCAATGACTTGACAGTTTCTGGTAATCTAGTCATCTCTGGTAACTCAACAACAATTAGTTCATCACAACTTGTTGTAAATGATCCATTGATTTACTTGGGTGTAGGCAACTACTCAAGTGATACACTAGACATTGGTTTTATTGGACATTACAACAATGGTGCAAATGCTCACTCTGGTTTGATTCGTGATCCAAATCTCAAAGAATACATCTTCTTCCAAGGTTACTCACCAGAAGTTGAATCCAACAACGTCATCAATATTGCTGATCCATCATTTGCATATGCTAACGTCAATGCTAGTTACTTCAAAGGTAATGTAATTAGTAACGGTGTCAATCTAGGCACATATGTACAGGCAGCATTTGACAAGGCCAATACAGATAGTATCGTATCATCAGCAGCATTTGCTAAAGCAAATTCAGCAGGTACTGTAGCACAATCAGCATACGATAAAGCAAACAATGCCGGTACTGTAGCACAATCAGCATTTGATTCAAGTAATTCTGTTTCAACAGTTGCTACCGCAGCATTTACTAAGGCAAACAATGCAGGTACTGTAGCGCAGTATGCTTTTGATTCAAGTAACAATGTTTCAACAGTTGTTACAGCAGCATTCATCAAAGCAAACTCTGCTGGTACTGTAGCACAGGCATCATATGATTCTGGTAACAGTACTGCTATCATTGCTAACACAGCAAGTACAACTTCTACCGCCGCATTCGTTAAAGCAAATAGTGCAGGTAGTGTGGCACAGTCTGCATTCGATGCTAGTAATTCAGTAGCAATTGTTGCTAATACAGCAAGTACAACAGCATCAGCAGCATTTGTCAAGGCAAATAATGTTGGTACATTTGCACAAGCAGCGTTTGATGCTGGCAATACTACAGCAACTCTGGCAACAACTGCTAATACGACTGCTACTGCCGCATTTGCACAGGCAAACTCTGCTTCATCAGTTGCTGCATCTGCTTTCACTAAAGCAAATTCTGCTGGATCAATAGCACAAGCAGCATTTGATTCAAGTAACAATGTTTCAACAGTTACTTCGGCAGCATTCACTAAAGCAAACTCTGCTGGTACACTAGCACAGGCTGCATTTGATTCGGGCAATACAACATCAACTATTACTACTGCCGCATTTACTCAAGCAAATGCTGGTGTTACATTAGCACAAGCAGCATTTGCTTCAGGTAATGCTACATCATTGTTGGCACAGTCCGCATATGACAAGGCAAATAATGTTGGTACACTAGCACAGAATGCTTACAATGCTGCCAACTCTGCTGGTACAACTGCTACATCAGCATACACACAGGCAAACTCTGGTGTATCACTGGCAACAACTGCTAATACAACAGCAACAGCGGCATTTACTACTGCTAATTCTGGTGTATCACTGGCAACAACTGCTAATACAACAGCAACTGCTGCATTTACTGCTGCTAACTCAGCATCAGCACTAGCAACTACTGCTAATACAACTGCTACCGCAGCATTTACTCAAGCAAATACAGCATTCAATAATGCCGCTAGTGCAAGTGCATATGCTAATACTGGTATCAACAATGCTCAATCAGCCAGTAACTATGCTAACACAGCAATTAATAATGCACAGTCTGCTTCTAACTATGCCAACAACGGCATTAATCTAGCACAAGCAGCATTCAATGCTAGTAACTCAGTAGGCATTATTGCTAACACCAAGTTTAGTTCATCTGGTGGTACAATTACTGGTGATACAACAGTTACTGGTAACCTAACAGTCACTGGCCAAACATTCTATGCTAATACAGTTAATCTAGTAGTTGAAGATAACATCATCACATTGAACTCAAATGTGACAGGTGCTCCAACACAGAATGCTGGTATTGAAGTGAATCGTGGTAGTAGTGCTAACACATCATTCATCTGGAACGAGTCTGCTAAGGCATGGCAGTTCACAAATGATGGTACAACATTCCAGACTGTTGCTAATACTTCATCAGTATCATCTGGTTCAACATTAGCACAGAATGCATACAATCAGGCAAACACTGCTAATACAACAGCGACATCAGCATTTATCGCTGCCAACGCAGCATCATCATTAGCAACTACTGCTAATACAACAGCAACTGCCGCATTCGTACAGGCAAACTCTGGTGTAACATTAGCAACAACTGCAAATACAACTGCTACCGCAGCATTTACTCAGGCAAATACTGCTAATACACTGGCACAAGCATCGTTCACTGCTGGTAACAATACACTATCATTTGCACAAGCAGCATATGCTTCCGGTAATAGTACAGCACTAGTTGCTAACTCTGCTAACACATTGGCACAGGCAGCATTCACTGCTGGTAACACAACATCAACTCTAGCAACAAGTGCTAATACTACTGCTACCGCAGCATTTACTGCCGCCAACGCAGCATCATCATTAGCAACCACAGCAAATACGACAGCAACTGCTGCATTTGTACAAGCGAATACTGCATTCAACAATGCTGCTTCGGCATCTACATATGCTAATACTGCTGCTAGATTGGCGTTTGCTACAGTAACAGCAAATGGTACATCAAGTGTTGCTTCAAGTAACAATGATACCTTGACAATTACTTCTGCTACTGCAAACGGTATTAACGTATTGACACCAAGTAGTAAGACAATTGATATTGGTTTGAGAACATCTGGTGTAACAGCAGGAACATACGGTAGTTCATCTAACGTAGCAGTGATTACAGTAGATAGTTTTGGTCGTGTCACATCAGCATCCAATACTGCAATCAGTACTGTTACATTGGCAAACGGTTATGTTACTTCTAACACATTAACAACCAGTACAACATCACAAGTTTCTGTTGATTCATTCCCAACATCAACTTATCGTTCTACTGAATACTTGGTTCAGATGACTTCAGGTTCAAGTTATCACACAATCAAACTATTAGTAATCCATGATGGTACTACTGTGTACATGAATCAGTATGGTGAGATATTCACAGGTTCATCACTAGGTTCATTTGATGCAAGTATTACAACTGGTACATTGAATCTGTTGTTCACACCAGTTAATGCAACAACCACAGTGAAATTGATTAGAACAAACGTCAACGTATAAATAGAATAAACAAGATTAAACTAAGGATAATCTAAAATGACAACAAAAGTTTTAAGTTCAACTCTAAGTAATACGATTGGAACAGTGACAGCAACTCCACTGTATTTGCAGTCCAACAATACGACTGCGGTAACTGTAGATACTAGCCAGAACGTGGCAATCGGTACAACAACTGCAAATAACGGAGCAAAATTATCTGTTACGGCAGATGCTTCTGCTGTTCAAGTATTAGGTTTAAGAGATTCTGCTTCAACTTATGCTAATAACGATAACTATATTTTATTCACAAATAGCGCAGCAGCAACTGCTGGGGGAATAACACATCCGGCAGTCACAAGCATAGGTTTGTGGGGAAATACAGATATTAGATTTTTTCAAGGGGCCGGAGCTACTGAGGTAATGCGTATCGACTCCAGCGGCAACTTGCTGGTGGGAACTACAAGCGTAAATTATGCTGGTAACGGTTTCACTTTATCTAGTAATTCTGGTACAACAAAATGGTTGGTTGGTCCTGTTACTTCAAGCCCCGGTCAATTTTATATTGCTTCTAGTGGCACTACAGGTGTTTATTTAAGCAGCACTAGCGCAACATCTTGGACATCAAATTCTGATGAACGCTTAAAAACAGATTTGATTCCAATTGAAAATGCGACTACAAAAGTTGCATCACTGCGTTCAGTAACAGGAAGGTATAAAGCAGACCCAGAAGGAACAAGCAGAGCTTTTTTAATTGCTCAAGATGTTCAAGCCGTATTGCCTGAAGCCGTATCAGTATCAAAAATTTCTGGTTCAGATGATGACACGGAATACTTGGGTGTTGCTTACACGGAGATCATCCCATTATTGGTAGCCGCTATTAAAGAACTCTCAGTCCAAGTTACTGCACTTCAATCCGACAACGCAGCATTAAAAGCAAAGGTAGGAATCTAACATGGCAAGCACGATACAAGTTAAATAATGAACTGGGCTACTGAACAAGATCCACGCCTACCGGGATGGCTAAACACCATCCTGAACTGGCCACATTAGTTGCACAACAGGTTGCTGAAATTGCAGCGTTAAAGGCAAAAGTAGGCATATAAATCGTATATTTTAACTTATAAAAAATACTAAATAAAAGTATTAGTTAAACGACTTAACACAACTTAACACAACCATAGGGGATAGTGAACCGAAATGGCTAACCAAAACAATTTCGTTGTCAAAAACGGATTAACAGTAGGATCAACACAAGTTATTGATGGAAGTACAAACATCACCACCACTGGTGTAACCATCAATACAGTCAATGTTGCATCTGCTTTAGTCTACTCATCAAACACTGCAAACACTGCATATTCCACTGCTAACTCAGCATACATCACTGCTAATGCTGCATTTGCTGCTGCTAACTCTGGTGCAAGTGCTCAGAACGCATACAATACTGCTAATGCTGCTTATGCTACTGCTAATGCTGCTTTTGCTAAGGCAAATACAGGTGGTGGTGGCGGTGGTTCTGGTAATACTATTGTTACTGTTACTAGTACCAACAAATTGATTACTGCAACAGCAGGTCAGACTGTATTTGTTACACCAACTTATACCGTAGGTGCTAATCAGTTATCTGTATTCATTGATGGTGTTGCACAGGCTGCTAACACAGACTATACAGAAACAACCACAACATCTATCACATTCAACACTGGATTGGCAGCAGGTGATTTAGTATACGTTCAGGTATCTGGATACTCATCATCTAATGTTGCATATTCTACCATGTCATCTGTGTTTGCTAATACCACAGCAACCGCAGGGCAGACTGTATTCAATACACCAGTATATTCACCTGGTTCAAATCAGGTTGAAGTGTTTATCAACGGTGTTGCACAGTTACCTGGATATGATTACACTGAAACTTCTACTAGTTCTATCACATTGACCACTGCGGCAACCGCAGGTGACGTGGTGATGGCACGAGTGTTCACTGGATTTATATCAGCACCTAACGGATTACTTCTAAATAGTAACACAGTTTCATCAAGTTATACACTACCAGCAGGTACAAATGCTATATCTGTTGGTCCAATGACCATTGCGAATACGGCAAACGTCACCGTAGGTTCAACCAGTCGCTGGGTAATTCTATAAGGGGAACGAAATGGCATACGGACAATTAGCAGTAGATAAATTAACAAGTAGTACAGGTGCGGCATTCAGTCCAGCATCCAGCGTAATGCGTAACCGTATCATTAACGGTGCGATGGTGATTGACCAGCGTAATGCGGGGGCTTCTACAACTCCTAGTGCAACGGCTACCAATATATATACATTAGACAGGTGGGTTTATTTTCAATCCGTAGCATCTAAATTTGCAGTTCAACAAAATGCTGGTTCAGTAACTTCACCAGTAGGATTTAGCAATTATCTTGGATTGACATCACAATCAGCATATTCTATTGGTACAAATGATTATTTTGGAGTACAGCAAACAATAGAAGGATTTAATACATCCGATTTAGGATGGGGTACTGCTAATGCTAAAACCGTCACCTTATCTTTCCAAGTTTATTCATCATTAACAGGAACATTTGGTGGTTCTATTCAAAATGCCACCCAAGGCAGAAGTTATCCATTTACTTATACAGTTTCTTCGGCTAATACTTGGACATCAATTAGTGTAACTATTGCTGGCGATACTAGCGGAACATGGGTTGGCTCGTCTAGTGCTGGTTCTATTCGTGTCAATTTTGGTCTTGGTATGGGTTCTTCATTTAGCGGTACTGCTAGTTCATGGGCTGGCTCAAACTACCTTTCTGCCACAGGAGCAGTCAGCGTAGTCGGCACATCCGGCGCAACCTTCTACATCACAGGCGTACAGCTAGAGGTTGGCTCAGTAGCCAGCAGTTTTGAGTATCGTCAGTATGGTCAGGAATTGGCGTTGTGCCAGCGGTATTATCAATATATCAGTGCAGCAACTTACGCCAATCCTTTCATAATGACTACAAGAGCAGCTACAACTAAATTTGTTGGGTTTCAATTACCTGTGGCATTACGTGCATCACCCACGATAGCAACAAACTCAACTGGTACTGTTCGAGTTATATATTCAGGTACTTATGTTGATAGTACAACAGGTAGTGTAGCTGTTGGTGGTGTAACACCTACAGCTACTGGGTATCAAGATTCTGCGTATGTTCAGTTAAATTATACTGGCGCAATGTCAACTGTTGGTGATACTGCTAATACACTATATGCATTTATGATTAACCAAGGTCAGTTGACATTTAGTTCGGAGTTATAAAATGTATAAACTAATCAATTCATTTAACGAAGAAACCAAATCTGATTTTTTGGGTGGTGTATTAAAATCTGGAAATATTGAATCAATCATACCCCTCGCACCCGCCAACACCGACTACCAGCAATTCAAAGCCGATCTTGCTAATGGTGTAGAGTTACAAGACGCAGACGGCAATCCTATGACGGCCGAGCAGGTTAAAACCTTTTTAGAAGGACTTAAATAATGGCAAATTTAATTACAGCATTAAAAGCAAAGGTAGGAATCTAAAATGACAACACAAGTTAAAAGTACGGTATTATCCAACACGATTGGTACATTAACCTCCACATCGTTCAATTTGCAGAGTAATAATGTCACAGCGTTGACTATTGATACTGCTCAGAATGTCTCTATTGTTGGTACTGCATATTCTCCACAACAGACATTAACAGATGGTGCCACTATTTCTTGGAACGTACAAGCAGGTCAAGTTGCTGCTGTAACTTTGGGTGGTAATCGTACACTGGCTGCTCCTGCTACTTTGCAGAATGGTGCTTTCTATGCACTAGCAGTCATTCAAGATGCCACAGGATCACGCACACTAACATGGAACTCAGTATTCAAGTTCCCATCTGGTGTTGCTCCTACTCTTAGTACTGCGGCAGGTGCAAAAGACTTCTTCGTGTTCCGCTCTGATGGAACAAACTTATACATGCAGGGTCAATCTTTAGCGGTGGCTTAATTATGACATTTCCAGTATTAGCAAGTGGTACCAGTGGGTACAATATCCAGAAATCGTTGCGCTTTCGTAGCAGTGCGAGTGCGTATTTGAATAGAACTCCAAGTGTTACCAGTAATCAACAGAAATTCACTTTATCTACATGGGTAAAGCGAGGAAAACTCGGTGTTTCACAAAATATATTTGCCGCTGGTAATTCAGCAAGTACATTCTTTGATGTGCAAATAACTTCAGCCGATGTTTTAAGATTTGATTTCAACGGAGTTTCCGCAACTTTAACAAATGCGGTGTATCGTGACCCATCATCTTGGTATCACATTGTTGTTGCTGTTGATACAACACAAGCCACATCGACTAATCGTGTATTGATGTATGTGAATGGATCTTTAATAACATCCTATTCTTCATACAACGTAGCCGCTCAAAACACAAACACCGCAGTTAATACGGCATCAAGCCCAATGTATCTGAGTTGCTATGACGGTAATGCAGGATTTTGGGATGGATACCAAGCCGAAGTCAACTTCATTGACGGTCAAGCCTTAACCCCCACATCTTTTGGAGCATTTAACGCAACAACAGGTGTATGGCAGCCACTTAAGTACACTGGCACTTATGGCACTAACGGTTTCTACTTACCGTTTAGCAACAACACTAGCACGACCACATTAGGCGCAGATAGATCTGGTAATGGTAATAACTGGACTTGTAACAACATCTCGCTGACAGCAGGTACGACCTATGATTCGATGTTGGATGTGCCTACGCTGACAAGTGCGACGGCGGGGAATTATGCTGTTGGTAATCCATTATCAGTAAATGTCACTACAAGTTCAGGAGCCACCCTTGCTGATGGAAATTTATATTTAAATAATTCTTCAGCAAACTATTCTGGTTTTCCAAGCACCATGTCAATCCCCATTACTGGAAAATGGGCATGGAAATTTAAAGTTACTGGTTCTGTTACTGGTAGCAATGACGGCTATATTGGATTTGCTTGCAATAGTTCTGGAGCCCCGGTAACTGGTGCTAGTAGCGGTGCGGCTGCAAATTGGTATACAACAGTCCAAGTTCAAGCAATTTCAGCCCGCGGAATTGTTCACAAATATTCTGGCGGTAGCGTTGTAACTGATGTTGCGGGTTCTGGTCTTTCTGGCGCAACTGGAGATGAATACGAATTTTTAATTGACAGAGATGCTGGCACAACCATTATTAAATTAAATGGTACAACTTTAACAACTGTTACTGGATTACCCGCAACACAAGAGCTTTTCCCTTATGTAACTGTTTATCAAACAGGTGGCTATTTTACTTTTAATTACACCCCAAGCGACACAAGTTATAAAACACTGAACACCTATAACTTATAAAATATAATGCCGTATGTATATCAAGTAACACATATTGTAACTGGTGAATTTTATATAGGATCAAAGTATGCATCCGGAGCAACACCAGAAAATACAAAAGATTATTTCGGTTCATCTAAAGGAAAAACTGAAAGGTGTCTGCGATATAAATACTTATTAAAAAATGAAAGACATTTACTGAAGAAAACTATTATTGAAACATTTGATACGAAAGAAGATGCTTTGCAATTAGAGATAGAGATGCACAATAAATTATTTAATGACTCGTTATGTTTGAATGGTGCAAAGCAAACTTCCAACAAATTTTCGGCAGCATTCAAAGAAAGAGACCATCCTATGTTTGGTAAAACTCACTTGGATGAAACTCGGCAAAAAATGAGATTAGCAAAATTAGGAAAATCACGTGGTAGTCTTTCTCCGGAACATAAGGAAAAAATAAGATTAGCACAAGTTGGGAAACAACTAACGGAAGAACATAAGTATAACCTGAGATTGGCCAAATCTAGTCAACCGAAAGTTGTATGCCCACATTGTAATAAACAAGGTAGTCCTAGCGGAATGACAAGATATCATTTCGATAAATGTAAACAGAGAGGATATATATGGCAACAACCATAAACGATGGTCGTAAATACATGCAGGCTATCACCTATACAGGTACTGGAGCGACACAAACTATTACCGTCGGTTTTCAACCTGATTTTGTATGGATTAAATCTCGGTCTGCGGCAACTGATCATAAGTTAGTTGATAGTATAAGAGGATCAACCAAGGCTATCAGTTCAGATACCACTAATGCAGAATCAACAGATTCTAACGGCATAACAGCATTTACATCCACCGGATTTACACTTGGATCTGATTCTACTTATAACAATTCAGGTGTCACATATGTTGCTTGGTGTTGGTTAGCAGGTGGTACTGCGGTTACTAATACCAACGGCTCTATCACATCCACTGTAAGCGTGAATACTACGGCTGGGTTTAGTGTGGTTAGTTTTACTGGCTTAGATACATCGGGTACAGCCGCAACTATGGGGCATGGTCTAGGTGTTGCTCCTAGTTTTATTATTATTAAAAATAGAGATTATGTTGATGGATGGTATTGCTATCACGCCTCTCTTGGAAATACCGCATACATTGTTTTAAACACAACTGCGGCACAACAGACTCCAAGTAATGTTTGGTCAAGCACATCACCAACATCAACTGTGTTTACTTTGCGCCAAGGAAATCTTAATACTACGACTGCACAAAAACTAATTGCCTACTGCTTCGCAGCCATACCCGGATACAGTGCGTTTGGTAGCTATACAGGAAATGGATCAACTTCCGGGCCGTTTGTGTATACTGGGCTAAGACCACGTTTTATTCTTATCAAAAGATCAGATGCAACTTCTGATTGGGGAATGATTGATACTTCAAGAGGAACATACAATTCAATAACTAATTATTTACTGGCAGATAATTCAAGTGCAGAACTAACTGATAATCAATTTGACATCTTGTCTAATGGTTTTAAGTGTCGTACACCTGGTGGAAATTTAACAAATACGTCTGGCGGCACCTACATATACGCCGCATTTGCGGAGAATCCTTTTAAATATAGTTTGGCCAGATGACATGTCTAAAGTAATTGATATGACTGGCCAGAAATTTGGCCGATTATCGATAATTGAAAGGGTAGACAGTAATACGGGACGTGCAACTTGGTTATGTAAATGTGATTGTGGTAATGAAACAGTGGTTGAAGGTAAAAAGTTGAGAAATGGACACACTAAATCATGTGGTTGTTATAGAAAAGAAGTTACTGCACCAAATCAAGGTAGAAAAAATAAACATGATATTGAGTATGTCAATGTTAAACTAAAAGAAAATGGATTTGAATTGCTTTCTGATTATAATGGTATAGATAGTAAATGCAAATTTAAATGTTTAACATGCAATTTAGTATTTGAACGTATGGCATGGGCATCTCTACATAATACACATGGTTGTCCGAGTTGTTCTAAATTGAATAATGGTTTTATGCAGTATGAAACTTTTAATAAGAAGCCACACCTAAAAGAAATAGATGCTACATTATACTTAATAGAGTTTACTGATGGTATTGAACATTTCTGGAAGATTGGAATCACTAGAGACACTATTGAAGGCCGCATCAGAAAAATACCATATGAAATGGTTTATCATGAAAAAGTTACAGGTAAATTATTTGATATATACTTAAAAGAGAAAGAATTAAAACGAGCAAATAAACAATATAGATATAGACCATCTAAAACCTTTAATGGTCACACTGAATGCTTTTCTAAACCAATAGAAATATAGTAATAAATAACTCATCACGAATATAATTTAGGAGAAACAAATGTTCGCAATAGTACAAAACAACGAAATCATTCAGATGGTATCACCAAATACTGGATTCACTCTCAATGATATTCAATATCCTGCTAACTGGTGCAACCTAGCAACACCAGAAGATAAAGCAGCAATTGGTATGGTTGATGTAATCAAATCTGACCGTGCTGATGACAGATTCTATTGGGTTTCAGAAAATGCACCAGTGTATGATTCTGCATCCAATACTGTTACTGTATCTTACACTGCTACACCTAAAGATTTGACTGCAAAGAAAGCAGAAATGGTTGCAGCAATCAAAGCAGCAGCACACAGCATTCTTTCACCAAGTGACTGGATGGTTACTCGTGCAGCAGAATCATCAGCAACTCCAGTACCAGCAGAATGGTCAACATGGAGAGCCAGTATTCGTACAACAACTAATACTGTAATTACTGCAATCAATGGTGCAGCAGATATGGCAGCACTTCAGGCAGTATCTGTATCATGGCCATTAGATCCAGATGCAGCAGCGGCAGCAGAAGCAAACAAATAATATATCAGCATAATCTGAGTCATCACTAAGAACCTGTTGGGTTTTTACCAAAACCTCTCTGCTAATCCGGAGAGGTTTTTCATTTGGTCACATAAGTACTACTCTTGATACTCGTGATATAAATAGATATACAACATTCAATCTGAGGATTATATGGCAGCAATTACGAATAGAGATGAGTTTACCGATTACTGTTTACGCAGATTGGGATTTCCTGTTATAGACATAAATGTCGATCCAGATACTGTACAGCAACGCATTGATGATGCTATTCAATATTTCCAGGATTATCACTATGATGGTCTACAGAAAGTGTATTACATCAAAGCAATTCAAGATTCGGATATTGCTCAGAAATATTTGGATTTAAGTGGTTCCACGGATGCTGATGGTAATCCTATGGAGATTACTGGTGTTACTCGTATATTTCCAGTGACTGATTCGCAGGCAACAGTTTCAATGTTTGACCTCAGATATCAGTTAAGATTAAATGAGCTCATGGATTTCACTTCTGCAAGTTATATTAACTATGCTCTTACGCAGCAACACTTAAGGTCTTTAGAGATCATGTTTACTGGTGAAGTTCCTATTCGTTTTCAAAGACATATGCAAAGATTGTATATCGAATGGGCGTGGGGATATTCTGAAGCCCCCGCAGGAACAGTTGTTGTTGCTGAGTGTTATGCGGTCATCAATCCGGATGTATATCATAGAGTTTGGAATGACCGTTGGTTAAAAGAATATGCCACTCAACTCATCAAAAGAGATTGGGGTAACAATATGAAGAAGTTTGGTGGTATACAATTACCCGGCGGTGTTACACTCAATGGTCAGCAAACATACCAGGAAGCAGTTGATGAGATTGAAAGACTAGAGAAAGAAATGGAAACTAATTTTGGACCTCCACTAGAATGGTTTATGAATTAAACTTTCTGCAGGTCCATCCTTTGTGTTGTTTTCTTCCTCCAGTACCACGAGCAATCGCACCCATATTGCCTTGACTTAATCCATTTTGTTTACAAAAATTAGTCAAGTGTTCTATGAGTATTTCTTTACCACCAGTATGTACCGGATGACATACATACCATTTTTCAACATGTAAGTTTCTAGCCCAATCACTAAACTCTTGTGTCGCACAATTCTCTTTTCTTATTGCCGACAACTTAGTTCTAAACTCTTCACTCGTTCTAATTGATTCTTGTTTGATTCTATATTCTTCATCTTTCCATCTTTCTTTCTTTTTCTCACTTTGATTCTTAATATATTCAGGATCATTCTGAATCAATCGCATCTTCTCTTTATGTCCAGGTCTATTCCATATTTCTCTGGATAATTCCGACTGCATTTCCGCATATATCTTTTTCAAGTATTCATACTGTCGGTTATTTAACTTTATCTCTTCACGAGTGTGACTCATACACCAAAATGCATGTACCATTTTCTTTTTTGGTACACCTTTAAGCATCTTAATTAACAAATGATGAACAATATAATGTTCACGCACGGTTAATCTTACCATATTCTCTTTTTTGTTGCTGCCACCAATTTTTTTAGGAATAATATGGTGTTCTTCCGTATACTCTTCGGTAACTCGGTTCTGCGCTTTGGTAATGATGTTGTAATACCATTTGGTATATTTGTTGTCTAAATAGTGTATAGACATGGCTGATACTCCTTTACAGTATTAGGGTGTATGCGGACCACGAATCCGGCGATACACACTTATTTAGTAAACTTTAATATTACAGACATAAATTTAATGGGATCCCAATACTTTAATAATTATAATGCCAAATATAACGAACAGAGAATCGTGGAGGATCTTATTGTCGAATCAATTAAGATCATGGGATTTGATGCATTCTATGTACCCAACTCAAACGAATCTGCTCGTGATTTACTCTTTGGTGAAGATCCATTAAAGACTTTTACCGTACATTATCCTATGGAAATGTACCTCAGCAGTTCTCAAGATTACATGGGAGAACAAGAGTTCTTTTCCAAATTTGGTCTTGAAATCCGGAATCAAGTTAAAGTAATTGTTTCCAAGAGAACATTCTCAGAAAGAATACCACAGAATATACATACAAGACCACTTGAAGGTGATCTAATTTTTGTACCTTTTCTGAATGGTACGGGTGAATTATACGAAATTAAATTTGTAGATCAGAATAAAGATTTTGCAACACTAGGTAGATCAGTTCCTTATTTTTATGAATTATCACTAGAGAAGTTCAAGTACTCTAATGAGATGATTAACACGGGTAACGAAATGATTGATAGTATCCTTCAAGATGATTCATATTCATTTACCTTAAATACTGGTGCAGGAACAGGAACTTATATTCCATCAGAATATGTTTTCCAATCACCAGATGGTACTTCCAACAATGCAACCTCAATTGCATTTGTTCAAGAGTGGATACCTCAGCAAAATGCATTGACAATTGCAAATATATCTGGTGATTTCTTGGATAATGTTATTGTCATTGGTGCATCCAGTAATGCTCAATACATTTTGGTTAACTACGATACTCTTGAAAATCAAAATAGACATGATGGTTACGATAACAAATATATCAACACGCAAGCAAACAATATTACAGATATATCTGAAACTAATGCATTTGGAAAAATATAATGGCAAAAACAACTTATAATAGAGCCATTCGTAAAATTATTGTGGCGTTTGGTGATCTATTTGATAACATCACATTGACAAGATATGACGAAAACATGATGGAATACGAGCATATTCTTGTACCCATCACTTATGCATCAAAAGAAAGATATGTGATGCGAATTCAGGCTGATCCAGATTTAGATAAAAAAGTGATGATGACTTTACCTAGAATGTCATATGAGATGAATGGTATTTCATATGATTCATCACGAAAACAAAATACAAATGTTAAAAACTTTGCACAAACACCTACCGGATTAATATCACAATATAATCCAGTACCTTATAATTTTGACTTTTCATTGTATCTTTATGTCAGAAATATTGAAGATGGTACACAAATTATTGAGCATATTTTACCTTTCTTTACACCAGATTATACAGTCAAAGTCAATATGATACCTGAAATGGGTATTATTAAAGAACTACCTGTTGTATTAAATTCAACAACTTATGAAGTGGATTATGAAGGTGACAGAGACCATGATACACGATCCGTCATTTGGACACTAAACTTTACGGTGAAAGGTTATATATTTGGTCAGGCAAGTAGTTCAAGTATTATTACACACTCAATTACATCTATCTATCAAATGATCACAGACCAAGATGCCGTCGAGTTCTCAATTAATCATGCGTCAGGTACAGGTACATATAAAATTAGTGAGATGGTTTATCAAGGTCATTCTCCTAGTACTTCTATTGCAACGGCTATTGTTTCAGATATTCATGGAAACAAATTAACATTAACTAATATTAATGGTAATTTTATATCAAGTAGACCTATTATTGGTCTCCAGTCTAATGCAAGTTACACTTTCTCATCCTATAATTTTGTACCACAAAAATATGTTGAGATTGATGTGTATCCTAATCCAGAAATTGCCAATACAATACCAGTACAACAAATTGTTCCAGTAGTTGATTATGGTAGTATTGCTACACCTAATACCAGTAGTACTATTATCGACTTTGGTTCCATAAATACTGCAAATAATTATACGGTTAATACAATTATTACAGAATACAATATAACTGATTGAGTAAATCTATGAGCAAATTTGAAAAAAATATGGATGAAATATTTGGTATAGAACCTACCGAAATCAAACCTGTTGAACCTAAAACAGAAATAGTTCCAGCAAAACCATCTTTACCTATCAATGTAGAAGATGATTTATCTGATGATTATCAACAATCTCGTGAGAATCTTCAAGGTATTATTGATCAAGGCAAAGAAGCAATGGAAGATATTCTTAGAATTGCCAGAGAATCTGAGCATCCAAGAGCATTTGAAGTTTTTGGTACATTATTGAAAAACATGGTAGATGCAAACAAAGAACTATTGAATATACAGAAACAAATGCGTGATATGAATGGTAAGAAAGAAGTGAACAATACAACTATAGATAAAGCAATCTTCCTAGGAAGTACCAAAGACCTTTCGGCGTTACTCAAAGGTAAAGAATGAGTTCTATCAGTTACCGTGACAATCCACTCTTAAAACGAGCAGGAATTGAATTACCGTATACTCAAGAACAAATTGATGAGTATATTAAATGTTCTCGTGATCCAATTTATTTTGCCAAGTATGTAAAAATCATCACATTGGATCACGGTTTAGTTCCTTTTAAGATGTATGATTTTCAAAAGGAAATGATTGAGACATTCCACAATAATAGATTCGTTATCACCAAATGTCCTCGGCAGGTTGGTAAAACCACTACTACCGTAACATATCTTCTCTGGACCATTCTATTTCAAGACTCGTTCAACGTAGCCATTCTTGCTAACAAAGGTAATACCGCACGAGATATTCTAGGTAAACTTCAGTTAGCATATGAAAATCTACCTATGTGGTTACAGCAAGGTGTGATCACTTGGAACAAAGGTTTCATTGAATTAGAGAATGGATCAAAGATAACTGCATCATCTACATCATCCTCTGCGGCACGTTCCGGATCATTTAACATCGTATTCTTAGATGAGTTTGCATTTGTACCATCTAATATTGCATACGAATTCTTTACATCTGTTTATCCAGTTATTACTGCTGGTACTAAAACAAAGATTATTATTGTTTCTACACCAAATGGTATGAATCTGTTCTATAAGATTTGGACAGATGCAATCAATAAAAGAAACAACTATGTTCCATTTGAAATTCACTGGTCACAAGTTCCAGGTCGTGATGAGAAATGGAAAGAAGAAACGATTCGGAACACTTCGGAAAGGCAGTTTGAACAAGAATTCCAATCGGTTGAAAGTCAAACTCTTGTAATTATAGATGGAAAGGTCGTATCTATAGGAGATTTATACAATGAACTCAATCAA
>Ga0007862_1000132_pt1 | contig 24899 bp, 17 predicted proteins | sample CryBogCBH20Aug07_FD_71206 | JGI IMG/M metagenome (GOLD analysis project Ga0007862, IMG submission 71206) | Freshwater microbial communities from Crystal Bog, Wisconsin, USA - CBH20Aug07 | ecosystem: Environmental > Aquatic > Freshwater > Lake | place: Crystal Bog, Wisconsin, USA | collected... | reverse complement strand
TGAAGTTAAATAACTATTATTAAAGGCTGCAACAGCTGTTAGTGTATCAAACGTATTAAGATCAATGGCACTCAGAGCTATAAAACTTTGTGCTTCTTGTGCAAGTAGAGTCTGATTATTAGCTAATAAACTTGCAAGAGTGGCGTTTGTTGCTGTGAGTGGTGCAAGATTAATAGCTACATTACTACCTGATATATTAACAACTTGACTGATATCACTAGGATTAGTAATGTGAGATAGTACAGCGTATTTTGGATAAACATCTGTTGATGTAATAGGCCTAGCTGCTGTATTGCCAGGGAATGCTTGTGTATTATCAGGATACTCTACTCTAGTAACAGAGATAGCAGGAAAATCACTACTAGTTAGCTGCAGAAATTTACCGTATTCTGCTGTCTCGTAATTACTTACTACATTTGTTACACCTTCGTATATTGACATATGTATATTTATACAAATGCGCGTATATCTCCAATAAAGTAATTATTAGCACATTGCTCCGAATGTATATATCTCGTTGTTAATATAACCTGCAGCTGAGCCTAATATAGTGTATGTTTCAAAATACGGGCTTGTTCTCGGATTACTGAAATTGATGTCGTATACGTCAGATCCCGGTTTATAAACTGTACTATCTATTACTGTTAAAACACCGTTTATGTATTTAAACTGTATAGTAAAGATATAGAAACATTTAGCAAGATCCTTACCTGTATAGGTAATCTTGTATATACTGTCATTATTATTATAAGTTAATAATGGTTTATCTATCTCCACAATATTGAGTTCAATATTTCTACCCGATAATGAGAACATACTAATATCATTAAATGTAAGCGCTTCATCAGCAATTAAAGGATAAATCTGTTTGAGTCTAAGGTTTTGTAGATTAAACGAGAATATTTTAGGATATATAATCTTATAATTAGATCCGCTATATTGATTGAACACTGTAGTTTTACAAACTAATAATTCATTACTTGCTTCATCAAACCAAACTGTTGAATTCTTTTCAAGTAACTGATGATTACCGCGATAGATATAATTAATACCCGCACCACCGCCAGCAACAGTGTTGGTACCGTAATCAAATATTATCTGTTCAAAAACTGTATAATTAGTTGTCTCAAATTGCACAACATCATAATAAACATCGATATTAATTATATTATTGTTTAATTCGTTGCGTATATCGGTTGGGTATTTTGCAAATACTGCGCTAAGTGCTGCAGAGGCAGGCAACAAGGAAGAGCTGTTAGAATTACGATAGTAAAGATCGCCGTTAATTGTATTTTTACTATCATAAATAGATACACGATCCGGAATTTCTGAAAGTGTGTTATCAACAATTGTCGATCTGCCGGGTATATGTATATCTGCGAAATTTGTTGGCTCTACATACAGACTTATATTTCCTACTGTTATAGTCTTACAAGGCTCTTCGCCATTTACTGTAAACAAATAACCGTCACAATCTGAAATTACAGAAGCAGGTGGGGTGAATGTAAAATTAGGAGGATTAGCAAATGTTGCGTTATAATACGGTGGATTAGCACCAGGACCGGAGCTACTCCCCGTGCCTGCATCTACAAGAATATTATAATAAAGCGTATTGTTTATTGGATTATAATTAGATGTATCGGAACCTACGTCAGGTAACAATGTACCATCTGGTAAGGTGAATGTCTGGCCATCATATGATATACAGTTATAGTCAGTAACAACGGTATCTGTGCAAAAGATCTCCGGTTGATAAGGATAAGAGAATAAATTAGCAGCATCAGCTGTTAGTCTGAATGACGCAGTAACATTTGAAACTTCCTTACCATTTCTAAAAATTGGTACAGGTACTTCATTAGTTACAGTCTTAAGAGTTACACCTGAATAATTTTTGTCGACGTTTACCTCACTATAGTCGAAATTATATCCTGATACTGGATCTTTAAAAGCATATCCGTCAATGATTTGACAAAACGCTGATTTAATTGTATCACCTTGTTGTTGTGCAAAAGTATACTGTGGAGTTATTTCCTTATAAAGACCGTATTCATTACCGTAAACGTCATTTTTGTATTGTACAAGAGTTTTATTAACAGAGAGCAATCTCTGAGCTCTTTCTTGAATAGGGAACAAATCATGCTGAATAAGTGGAAACACATCCTGGTTATTCCAGGTAGTACGCTTCGGGTCAGTAAAGAAGTCTTGTGCATCTACATATCTTGAAATGCCGAAATTAGAAATATTAAGAGTTTGTTCTCTTGATTGATATGCACGAAATGTTTGAAAATAAGGATCTGTTGCTACATCACCAAAAGCATAACCGTTACCGAAATTTATCTTATTAAAATAGTTATGTTCCTTAAAAGTGAACGGTGTCTTAAATGTTAAATTTGTATTGCTTGTTACGTTGCCGTATTTTGCTGGATCAGGAAAATAGTAAACAGTGTTTGGTATGAGGTTTTTTCTATCTACTACAGGGAAGAAATTAAAATTAGTAAAATTAGATACACCAATTTTTGAAGGTTTGAAGAAAAGACCTATTTCTTTTTCTGTTTTAAGGTATTCCGTACTCGGTACTGCTGCAACGGTAGGAAAGCGCTTATTTAAAAAGTTTGCAGGTTCGTTTGTTGCAGTGAATAGTAAACCTGAGATATATTGTGTACCTGTTGAGTCTGTCTGCACATAATAAAAGTCTGATCCAATATAACTTTGTATTTCTTGTAATTGTAGAGAGAGATTAAGCGCAGCAACAGCTGATGTTGCGATTAAATTTGTATAGTCACTATCTTTTAAGTATTGAAGATCGGTAATACGTACTGCAGGGTTTATTAAAAGATCAGGTCCGAGTTCCTTTAAGTAAAACGGATATGAAAGTATAGCACGTAAGAGTGAAAAATTTACGTTACGTGCAAGATCCGGATCTACTGTATATTGATTAAGTGAAAAATATTCAGCTCGTGTATCATTATAGCTACCATACTCGCTTGCAGATGCGGTGGGGTTAATATCATAGTATGATGGATATAGATCATATATATCTTCAATTTCAAATGTGGTATTGTTCTTAATTGAAGAAATTGATAGATTAAGAGTAGCTATATCTGTTGTTATGTCATTTGCATTAAGAGAATTTACAAAAAGATTATAAAGTGTTGTTTCTATACCGTAATTTGATCCCTTGAGATTATATTGCACAACAGCTGTTTTCGCAGTTGATCGTAAATTGACAAAGTAAAGACATACGTCCTTTATTTTTTTAGCAAAAAACGGTACTACAAGTGTTAAATCACGTTGATTATTATAATCGAGATTGGAAATGTATCTTTGTTCATCAACTGTCGAATAGTTAAGAATAATTTCATGTAATAAACTTACATAATATTGTTGTACAATTTTTTCGCTATTTTCCTGTGATGTATTTGTAGTTTGAAACCAGTTATTAAGATATGACTGATATCTTACGAGAAACTCTTGAGTATTCGAATAAAACGAACTGTTATATTGTACCCATTCAGTAAATGTAAGTGGTGCGTATTTATCCACCGGATTTGCTGGTGGATTAAGAGCAGTTATCGAATTTGCCAGTCGTTCATCGACATATCTAGATAGTTCTGACATGAAAATATTTAATTGTTATATGTGATGTCAGCAGCAGATGTGAATAGTCTTAGTCCTTTTGTTAGCTCATAACTAATAAGGTTCTGCATTATACCATTATCTATTGACCAAGTACTATAAGCACTATTATAAGGAGATAATGTGGTAAGTGGGTTCTTCCAGTCAATAATATTATTATAATACCACGCAGTTGTTGGTGGTATATATGTATAGAAATTATAATACGCGTCAATATCAACACCCGATACAGTAGATGGTGCCACTAGTCCCCAGCCCCAATTATAATTGTAGGAAGACAACGGAAGAGGTGTATAGAACGCTGTTACCCCCGGTATACCGGAGAAATTAACAATAGAATAAATTCCTGAAAACAACTCATACGCAACAACCGGAACACCGGTGCTTATAATACCTGTTACAGTAGAAAGTTGTTCACCTAAATTAACACCATAATTGCTTGTTGGTTGTGGCGGGTATGTGCCGTAATTTTTAAAATTTTCATTAAATGAATTTTTATCACCCCATAATCTCTTATGGCCTATCGATAGCATATCTACAACACGTTTTAATTGAGGAGGGAATGGGTAATTGTATTGCTCATATTGAATAGAAAGTTCGTTACAGAGTGAAACAAGAGCATCAATATTACATGTTTCGATATTCGCTCTATTGTCAACAAAATTAGCTACTCTCTCATATATTTCCTTTCCGAGTTCGTACGGCTGTGCCTTTATATCACCAACAATACTCTTTAAGAATTGATCAAAGAAAATTTGCTTATCGAGTAATACTTCTTGAAAGCGTAATGAATTATAGAAAGAATGTGCATCAAAATCTTCATTAATTTTCATTACACCGTAATGACCGCCAGATGGGTATATATTAAATGTAGCAGATGAGCCAGTAATAGTTCTAATAATAGAAGTAACTTGCATGTATTTGTTAATCCAGCGTGTACCAAACCAGTCACCATAAGCTTGAAATTGATTTAATTCAAAATCAGAAAGCGGATAGTTTGTGGTATTTGGTGGAAGCGATAGTGGCAATTGGTTAACTATATATGGTTTATTAGAGTTAGGATCACCTAACGTATCAATAACATAAATTTGTTTATCATAGTTATTAATTGCCCATAGATAACCACCTGTATCACATGCAATACCGTTTAAACTACAAATATAATCAGTTTGATTGTGACCAGAACCTGCTATGAAATCGGTTTTATTATTGGTAAAATGATCGACTTTAGTTATTGTCTCTCTATCATGTGATATCCATGCATTTTGTGATCCATCAATAGTAATATTGTCAATCATTCTAAAACCACCTATTGGATAACCAGGGTAAATATTGCCATCTTTATCGAACTTATATAGGTAATCATTTCTTCCTGCAAATGATGCTGATGATGCATTGTGATTAAACGTAGTTACATATACATAACCGTTTCTATCGATACACGTTTCAATAGGTGCAATAACCGGTGGAAAAGGTATTACTGTAAGTAATGTTCCATATGTATCATATTTTACAAGTATGTTAGAGACAGGATGTGAGTATGTAGCCCAGACGTTATTTGTTAAGTCAGTATCAACTGATGAAGGTAGGAATAAGCCTTCGCCTGCAAAACCACTTAAAGCTGGTGCAAAACCATAGCTACTTAGAAAATAATGAACATTAGATGTAGGAGAATTAGCGATAGATATAACGTTTCCGTTTATACCATCTATCTTTATTAGGTAACCTGAATCACATAATGCAACCCATATATTACTATCGCTATCAAGAGCGATATTGCTCGGTGATGCACATTGAAGCTCAGGATCACGGTAGTCAACAATAGACACCGTACCAACATTGTTGATTAATGTTTTAGCAGCTGATAACGAGATAGACGATAATGTTTGTCCATATACGTCAATTTTAAATACTGTGTCATTTATACTATCCGCAAACCATGTTTGAAAATCGTTACCTTTTCCAGCTCCTGATGGAGCAACACAAATAGCAAGTGTGTTATTATTGCCATATGAGTTAGTATATAAGCTACTACTTGTTAATGTTTCTGTTAGTGTACCGTAACAACTACTAAAGATTTGTTCTTTAAATATTCTATAGAGATAACCGTATTGAGGTATAGAGACCCACCCTACAAGACTATCTTTAGGGAAATTTGCTTGCTCTACAACGGTGACAGAAGCAGTAAGCGTACAGAAATTTGTAGCTTGATTAGATATAAAATAACCTTTATAAAACCCACCAACTGACTGCGGAATATCGCTTGAAAAATCGTCATAGAATTTAACATCAGTGAGTGTATTTACATTTCCATCATCATCAGTGTAAATAATGCCCATATTGACATTAAATGCTGTAACACTGCTTAATATTGACCCGGTTGTGGATGAAGAAAGTGGTGGATATGTCTTTGTTGTAAAATTTTGATCATCTTTAAACTTAATAACAAAAGGAATCTCTGTACACTGCCAACTGATTGATGGTATATCAAAAGCGGTAGAGGAGAGAGTACCTTCGCCATCAATACCTGTTGTTGTTATTGATAGGTACGCAGCAGGGTCCTGTCTTATTTTAATAATAGGCAATACAGAGGGTTGGAAATTCTGTACACCATAAGGCGGGTAATCAATATAGTTAAATATATGCCTTCTTTCTGAAAAAGAGTCTTCAAAGAGTGCATTATCAAAAGTTGCAAAAAGGAAAATAGGAGGTTCTCTCGATGTAAAGTTTTTAGCTCTATCATCTACATAATAGATTTGATTAGCTCCTGTAGTACCAACAAAGAAGCTGCCTGTATCTGCTTGATTACAGATTTGTAATTTATTATCTGCAATGCGTGCGAAAATTTCGTCAATATTTGCAGAAATAGATTCAACTTGTACGTATTGAAGGTTACCGTTTATAAATTGCTTCTCATAAAAACGACTCAAAAGACGTAAGTGTGACCATTTGTCTTGATCTAGTTGTTGTTTATCAACATAGTCACCTGCGGCACCAGAGGCGTAGAGATTTATAGTGATACCACCGCTAGCACTCAGTGCACTGTATGATTGCCAACTATTGCGTGAGAAGATAGTAAGAGGATCACCTATTTTACTCGCTGGTACATCATAGACAAACTTTCCATATGTATCCCATTGTAGGGTATCTGCAATAAAATCATAAATTTTTATTTCAGGTGAATATGTACTATCATATGCCTTACCTGTATCATCAAAAATTGTTAGTGTTACATTATAACTACCAGGAAAAACATAATTATGTACAGCGGTAAGTTCAGAAGAAAACGTACCGTCACCGAAGTTCCATTTTATAAGCTTATTACTGATAGAACCGGCAGAAGAAAGAATATCTGAAGTAGTAAAATCAGGTACAAAAGTAAGTGGGGTTTGCGGAAGGGTATAAGACGAGAGAACACGGCTACCTGTGTAGTCTAATACATTAAAGTAGATATATGTTGTATTAAGTGTGTTAGCTGTTATAGCCATCTTCGTTTAATTAATATGTTTGCTGCGCTGTTACAACAATCTTGTTTACAAAAGCAGATGCATTATTTAAATATGGAAATTTAAAATATGGAAGGTGAATATTTTGTGTAGCTATTTGTATATCGTTATATGGATATACTGGATTATAAAGTACGAAACTCACACCTGGTATTGTATATGTATTACCGTCAAGACCAACTGTTGTAGTTGCAATATTAACAACACCAGGAATCGCGAGAATATTATTTGTAATATCAGAAATATTAACAAGTAGACCGAGGTTATTGTTTAAGGTAGAGAAGTAATTAGTAAAAACAGCAGCAACCTGTTGTGCAATACTATTTGGATTTACTTTTGATGTAATATCACGTGTAATACTAAGAGTAGTGCTTGATGCAATTGATGGTGATAAAGTTTGATCGGGTATAGAAACACCTAGATCAAATGCAACATAAACCGGATCATTTATTATGATATCAGACGTTGTTAATTTAACTTGTGCAAGATCATTAATGATTAATTGTTTCTGAGCTGAATTGAGATAATTGGCACGGGTTGAAAGAGAATTAGTTAGTTCAAGCTTTGGTACTGCATACACATATACATTATTTGCATTACTTGAGCTTGAAAAATTAACCTGATTCAATAAAACTCTTGATTCATAGTTTGGCTTAGTTATACCTAGATCAAAATAGTATTTTAAATGACCGTTGATATAATCATGATTATTGACAGTAGTAGCGGATGCGAGAATATTACTATAATTTTTTAAAATATAATTAGTGAAATCGCTTGCTGTAATTAATCTAAACTGACTCTTGAATGAATTCTGTGCATTAGTACGAATACTGTCAGCTGACTCTACATCAACAAATACAGTAGATGGGTTACTATTAGTAAAAGTTAGACTACCTGACTGTCTCTGTGTGAGTAGTCTTACATTAACAGGGGTTGTATCAGGTTGTATTGCATTAAATTGTGGCGTCGTATAAAAGAATAGTTTATTGCCGTCCAAAACACCTGGACCAATTTCACCTGCTTTACCAGATGATTGCAAGTAGTATATAGCTACCTGATCACCAGGATTTAATTGTTTACCTGTGACATTATTACCAAATTTAAATTCATAGCGTAAGTTTTCATTTAAACGCTTTTCGTAGACTTTAGAATCTGCTCTCTCTAGGAAAACAGATGGTGTAGTAGAATACAACTCCCACTTTGGGTTCGATACTGTATTATCTTTTACATAGATATCAATATTAAAGTGATCTATTGTTGGGTTGCCGCCCTGTAGATTAATGTTTGTGAGTGTTATTGTTTCAAACGGTTCACCTGTTGCAGTATAGATAGGATATTCACGATAAATGCCCTGAAATAAAAGATTATTATTAGAAAAATCGGTCAGTGTCTCATATTGACCATCAAGTGTTTTTACAAACGTTACATCAGTATTAAACGAATAGTACGTACCATTTACTGTAAAGTAGGTATATCGTGGTATTGTGTATGTACCAGATGGTAGTGTTGTATCTGCGGCAGCATTAAATGAAAGAGTAGGTGTCTGGTAACCGACGGGAGAGTATCCTATTAAGTTAACAATTTTATTAATATTTTCATAAAGCTCAGCTGTAGTGAAAGTACTCTCCGAACCTGTACGATTTAAATAGAATAAAAGAACATGATATGCATAACCAATAATATCGATAATAGAGGATAGGTTACTACCCTCATAATTCTGATCAGTGAAAATATTATTAGCATTGAGACGAGCAATAATAAGATTTTTAAGACTCAAAGCATCGAATGCCGCGTAGCCGTCTATTGGTATATTGAAATCGTCAAATTCTGTTGTTGCCATATATGTTAATTATTATTAAAGTAAAACCCTGAAGTACTTAATGTACCTACTAGTTGAAAGCTATTAGGGCCGATCTGCGGAACAGAAATAACAAGTGTAATACTAAATGTTTGTGTATCAGTATATGCAACGACGTTAATTTGTAGTATCTTGATACGTGGTTCCCACTTGGTAAGACCTGCTTGTATTTCCTGTCCAATTAAAGTTGCGGTTACGGTATCACAAGGTCTAAAGAGATACTGCATAAGATTTAAACCAAAGGCTGGGTTTAATACCTTTTGACCGGGTAGAGTTGTAAAAATATTGAAGATTGAATTCTTTATTGCAGCATAATCATAATCTCCAACTATATCCTTGACCTCTGGTCGCTTGAGAAGTTGATTATTACGAGTATATGAGTACTTTAGATCAAGATGAAGATCCTTATATGTAAAGCCATCAGCGTTTTTTGGTGGTGCAGCCAACGATTGAATTGCAATACTTGCCATATAAATATTTATGAGGTTTTTGATGTTTCAATCAACAGTTCTAACACCCTAAATTAATAAATAATTACGATGAATAAAAGGTTTTTAAAATTATACGAGAGTACATTAACAAGATACAATCATAGTGGTTTTCTTGCTGGCGATGTAGTTAAATTCGTAGATAACGCTCTTAATGATCCTTGCTTCAAGCAGGTACAAGATGAATACAAGAAACAAGTAGAAGATCTTATCAAGAGTGGTAAAAACCTTCGTGTTGTAAATGTTAAGTCAACAATGCCTGCAGTAATGGGTGCAGGTAATCCGGATGACAATGGTTTTTCCTTCTATGTTGAAGTTGGTGAAGATCAGGGTGGTGCACGCATTACCGGTACAGTAACAGTACCACAAAATCTTCTAGTTCGTGTTAACGACTACCCAAACCTCCCTAAGGTACCTGATCAGTTTAAGTATCAGGATAAGTCACATATCGATCCCAAGGAAGTAAAGGATGAAGCTGAAGAAACACCGTTCTATTCACCAGGTAGAACACGTACAGCAGACCTTGGCAATAAGAAAGATACTAAGTCAGAAACATCACTCGGTAATAAGAACGTAGTAATCCCAAGTTCACCTGCTGTTGGACATAAAGACCCAGCGAATTACGTAGCAAATTACCTACCTAAGCACTAAACCTTGCTTAGAAGAATTAAGCATGTATAGCAGTTGATCTCTTGATCGACCACAAAACTTGACCTATAGATATATTCTGCTATCGTTATTAAGCAGTATTTTTTATACTCTACATCCTGTTCTTCTTTGTCGATAAAGTTAAAAAGATTACGAAGCAATGAAACGTAATCTGCATTAAAAAGGTGCTCGTTTTCAATAAGTGCCTTACGTAATGTAATAACATTCTTATTCTTAATTTCTTTGTAAATAAGTTTTAGAGTATCGTCGTTTTTTACGTCAATTAGATTAAGTCCACCTGTGGAGGAATACTTTTGAAGTTCATTGATACATTTTCTAAGATCAGGGTAGTTGGCTTTAATAAGCTCTATGAACTTTACTTTCTGATCATTAGGTATATCTATACCTTCATGCTTTAATATCAAAGCACAACGTTTTACTACTGCTTCAAGAGGTGGTGTTAAATCAAAGCTCTGACAGCGACTCTGTAGAGCGGGAATAACTCTATACTTGTAATTTGCAGTCAGAATAAAGCGGGTAATCTTTGCGAATTCTTCCATTGTATTACGAAGTACGCGTTGTGCATCAATAGATAGACCGTCTGCTTCGTCGAGAATAATAACCTTAACTTTACCGTCGATACTCTTTGTCTGCGCAAAGCTTGTTACCTTAGTACGGATAGTATCAATACCGTTTTCATCAGATGCGTTAATATAAAGATACTGACACCCAAGAAGATCATTAACAATAATCTTTGCAAGAGAAGTCTTACCGAGACCGGGTGTACCAATAAAGAGAAGATTAGGTATTTCTTCCTTTGTCTTAAAAGTAGCGAAGAGCTCCTTATTAGTCTCTGTACCAATAAAGTCTTCAAGAGTCTTAGGTCGATATTTTTCGACCCATAATGAATTAAAATCGTTACTCATATTATTTGCCTGAAGAACCGAAGCCTTTTTCTCCTCGATCTGATTCTTCAACCTTACCCCATTCAACAGGCATGTGTATATTAAAGTAGATTACAAATTGTGCAATACGATCACCTGCTTTTACCTCGTAATCAACATCAGTATGATTGTATAGCTTGATACCTGCATCACCACGATACCCGCTATCGATAATACCGGGGTGAGCTGAAATTCCATGCTTAAAGCCTAGACCGGATCTCGATTCTACCTTAACCCAATAACCTTCAGGTATATATGCGAACTTAAGCCCAACACTCACAACCTTACTACCACGTGCAGGTACAACAGCATCCTCGACGCTATATACATCATAGCCTGTATCAGATTCATGATTCTTTGAAGGAAGCTTGGCTAGATCATGCGTCTTTTCAAATTTAAGAGTAGGCATATATTGCGGAGTTACGAAAGGCGTGTTTTGATACATATAACATATAATAAATAGACTTTATAAAAAATCAACCGGGATTAAATATTTTTTACAATGGACGAAAATATAAATGACACGATAGGTGATATTATAGAGCAGCTGCAGAGTAATAATAAGCAAGTTGTTGAAGCGCGCGTAGAACGCGATCCTCTTAAAAAAGAGGAATTAGAAGACTTTGTTATTAAGAAGGGCGGTGAGCTAATACAAGACGCATTGGAGATGGTACAGACTATACGTAATGACGTTGCTGCAGCACCAGATGATAAAAATATAGAAGCGTTTGCCTCTTTAATATCAGCAACCGCTAATGCTATTGATACTTTAAATAGAAATCTAATTTCTGCTAAAAAGAACGAAACTACTGTTGCTGTAAAAAAGATGGATATTGACTCAAGAAAAGAACTACAGGCGGCAGAAAGTGAGACCAAGCTCGCACTCACACGTGAAGAAATTTTTAAGATGCTTATTAATAATGCTAAGCCAATAGAGGCAGAGATTGTAAGCAATAAGCGTATTGAGTAGACTATTATTTAAATAACTGTGGTACCCCTTTAATCGGTTTGCCGTTTTTCTTCTGCTGATTAACAGCATTACAGGTAAGAATTTCATTCCAAATCTTAGCCCAATAAGCCTGAATTTCTATTTCAATTTGCTTAATAAGTGCTTTAATAAGATTCTCAGGATTAAATTTATCAACAAGATCAGTGAAGTATTTCTTTATAGATCTCCATAGCTTACTTGGAAGGTCCTTAAAATTAAACTTTGTCTTATAAAGCAACATAATTTCATTGATTAACGGCCAGGCAAATGTTGGTAATTGGAAGTCACATATTATCTGGTTAATCTGTTTTGCTATATCTTGTATAGTGTTTAATGAACTAATAGACAGACGGTCACCTGTTGAAGCTATTGACCCTGCTAACTTTGCAATATTACCGAGTGACCCTAGACTTATACTTGGTATTATACCAGAGATATTAATATCAACATCGTTAAGCGGGTTAACGGCATTAAGAAGACTACCTGTACTCAATCCGCCTAATCCAAGATTACTTACAGCAGAATTATAAATGCCTGTTGCACCATTAGCGGCACCTAAAATATTTATAGGTAGACGCGATGCAGCTACACTTGCAATTGCACCGAGTCCAGAAGTGAGTGTACTTGTTGTTAGAGTGTTCTGCGATGCTACTTGCTGGAACTGTTGTAACGCTACAGCTGCAAGTTTATTATTAGCAATGCTACCACCGCCTAGACTATTAATAATTCCAGTAAAATTGCTAGCTAGGAAATTACTATTATTAATATTTGGTAATAATTTGCCTGCAGCTTGTAGTGCAAGTGTAAATGCATTTTTCGACTGACCTGGTGTACCGCTTGTCAATCTTAATTTGTTTATTGAAGAATTAGCTACGAGATTAATCATAGCTTTGTTTAAGTCATAATTTGACTTGACAATTTTCTTTAACAAGTAATCAACATCAATAAAATTAGGCTTACCATTGATATCCTCAACACGAATTCTAAATGCAACTGGTTTAACAAGTTGTCTATTACTATATGGTTTGGAAGATGATGCAATAGGTGTAGGTGTAATGGGGGTAATAGGTTGAAGTGAACCAGCAAGTCCTGCTGCAACTAAGGCTGCACCTTGTGCTGTACCTCCTGTAGGTGCTGGTGGATTTAAACTAGCAACAGGATTAGTTATACCTTGTCCTATCGGTTGTAAGTTTGATGCTGTAGGTGTAAATGATTGTGAAGCTTGTGCAGTAGCCGTGGTTTGTGAAACAGTAGGTGCTACAGCTGTTGCTGTACCGTTCTGTATATTGGCAAGATTTTGGGCTGATTGACCTGTGACATTAACAGGTTGAAAATTTAATATAGTACCGCTACTATTTAGTGATTTAAAATAATTAGTCAGTGTAGGATCATTACCTGAATAAAAATCAACAGCTCCAGCTGAACTCTGTCCCTTGATAAGAGCAGACTGACCTGTATCTGCTACGCGGAAATAGCCATTATTATTACCTATAGGGTTACCTTGTGAGTCGGTAACATATATGATAGAACGAGGCGGGTAATTGTATGAACCATTACTCGGTACACCTATATCAAATCCTGGTACTAGCGAACCTACATATGCACCTTGTATAGTATTTGCGAGTGTTAATGGAGAATTATTACCCGCAGCAGTAAATTTAATACCATATAAATTAAAAAGTGAACCTGTATTGGCAGGATTAGCATATGTATTAGAAATACTATCAAGTTGATCTTGTGTTAAATTATATTTTTGTAACCAATACGCTGTTGCATCCGCAGGTCTTTCTGTTGGCTTTGTGTCAAGATATGTTGTAAAATCAGTATACACAGAACCATATATGGAAACTGTGTGTTGTGATGGACTACCGATATTATTTGTATCTGCCGGGATAATACTTGGCGCTGTTGGAGCAATACCCGAAGGTAGTGCAGGTAAGGCACCGAGTGAACCCATCTGCTTAGCTGCTGTATCTGCTACACTACCGCCTTGTAAAGCAAGAGCGCTGTTTAAAGAATAGAGTTCATTGGTACTCTTATATAATTGATTGGCAATATTTGCATCCTGGAGTGCAGCAGCATTAACGGTATCAATTTGTTTCTGAATTGCATCAACATTAAGATTACCTGCATTAATATCCGTACTACCTGGTGTCACAGTAAAGTCTCGATCGTAGCCATTAATAGGTGCATAGATATCACGTAAATTCATTGCACATTTATTACCAATATTACTAATAAAATTAACAAACTGTAACAGCTTACCACCGTATGCAGATATAATACCACCGAGAGCTGCAGTACGTGCACCAACAGATACCTTTTTTGCAAAATCTACAAAAAATGCAATATCATTTACAAGATTTTGACCATGAGCTACTCTTGAACTAATTTTTAAATTCTCTTCATATGTTGGGTTGTAATAAGCAATACCCATTAAATTTCTTCTATAGATAGCTGTATTGTGTTTACTGAGATTATAGATTAGATTGCGCGCTGTTGGTCCAATTTTATTTTCCATATTAGCACTAAATGGAATCGGTACACCGTAGAATTGTTGCGCGACGTCAAAGATAGGTTGCGTAGAATCTAACTGGTGATATTTGCTATTTGCCAATAAACCAATACTATCACTTACACAAGTAAAAAATGAATTAAGATTTGTCTTGTATTTACCAACTGCTGATTTAACAGATGGCTGTGATTGAATAGAGGTGCTTGTATAATATGATGCAGCAGATGCTCCGAGCGATGCAAAATCGGTTATCTCTGGAATCTGCATATGTTTTCTAACCCAGTACCAAATTGAATCAACAGAAAAACCACCACCTGGAGCACCGGTAAAGAATTTTTGCTCTACCCCTTTATAAAATTTTATTAAATCATTTAAAGGTGCTCCGCCCTTAAATGCATTTCGATATTGTATGGCGGCACTAACTTCATATGTTGTAACAGATGGAAGAACAGCAAAATATGATGTAGAATTTGGATCGGATAAGCGTGTAGTTTTATTAGTGATATTAATATCAGCTAAATCAGGAATCGATGTTACAACATTATAGTTAAAAGGTCGTGTTGTTTGTTCTTGTGCGTTTACAGCGCCGCTTACTATAGCGTTTTGTAATGTAGCAATATCACTCTGTGTGATATTAGGATTGATATTAGTATCGGTTAGCTGTTGTACAGCTCCTGCATCTGTCTGCGCAGTAGAATTAGGAACCGGTGCTACCGTTGGATCAGCTGCTCCTGTTGCATCACTATTGGGTACAGGGGGTGTTGGTAGAATAGGTGGAGGAACCGGTATAACCGCTGTATTATCAGCAGATTGTGGTGTATCACTTTGATTAGGTAAATCAGAGACCGGTGTATCAGCTGGAAACCCTGGCTCTGTTGGCAGACTACCGGTTAAGATTCCATTGCTCGTAGGAGGTGTTAATGTAAAACTATTATTAAAAGGTGCTACTGGAGTAGGAACTGGCTGTATGCCTGTACCGTCTTTATTTACACTCTCAAGATTCTTAACAGAGTCACCTGCACCAAATACACTCACGACACCTTGACCGGTAGGATCAGGTGTATTTAACGGAGGGTAAAACGGTGGAATTAAAGGTTGTTCTTTGTCAGCCATAATTATATATTTGTCTGTGTTTCAATATTTTCATTACCAGGTCCAACCTGATCTTTAAGAATCTGAACTTCTGTATAAGTTTTCATTGCAATTAATTCATTTGAATATGAATTATTTTCAAAAATATGCTTTACACCTGTCAATAGATATATACCTAATGCTTTTGCATCGTAATTACTAAAAGGAGATGACCCATCTCTATCTACACCAATAAATCGACCAGCTTGACGGAAGGTAGAACCTCGGAGTTTTATATTAATTACGTTATTTGCAAAAATGGAAGCATATAGTGCTTTATTTCTACCCTGAGATATTCTTTGCTCACTATCCTGTTCTATTACACTGAACCGGTGTTCAACGTTGGTATTTGAAGTTCTAAATGTACCAGGTGTTAGATTGGTCCATAAACTAGGCTTTATGGTATTCACATAGTTATTAAAATATGAAGCTACAATTTGTCTAATATTATTATAATATAAGTCAACCTGAAATTGTTTGTTTTCATAATCATAACTATGCACCATTTTAGTGTTAAACTCTTTCTGCATAACACCGCCCACAGAAGGTTCGAGTGTAAAGTTATCTGCTGTACCTGTTTGTTGTAACTGAATTACATATTTGTTAGGTGTATATACGTTTTTATATTGAGGTACTGAAGAATCAGTATTAGCATCAGAATAGTATCCTCCGAGTTTAATTGTTTCTAGATAAAACTTACCACCGGTTTCAAGTTTGGTATTACCGGTCTTATCATTCGGATCGGGTACACCGATAAATGCATTACTAAAATATTTTGTAAGTGGTATGAATGTAAAGCATCTTGGAAATCTATTAATACGTAAAATTGCTTGATCGTATAAATTATCAACTGTGCTTACGTGTCTGCTTAGTAAGTAGTTAAGTGAATCCACGGCTTTATACTGTGCAGGTGTTGAAAAGAATATATTTGTTGCACCGATATCCCAGTACCTATCGTCTGGTATGATTTGTACTTTTGATGTATCAGTACCTATAATGCATGATGGTGAAGTTACATCTTCAAATGTTGCAGAGGGAAAATATGCAGGTATCTCGTAACCGGTACCAGGAAAGGCAGCTCCTATAAATGCCTTAATAGCAGCTCCTGTTGGTATAGCACGATCAATATCAGAATATTCATCTACCGTTTGTACACTATATCCGCCAACAGCGCCTGCTGATGTTATTGGTGTATTAAGACCTTGCAAGCCATTTTCTATAACATCTGATGTGCTCCAATATACATTTTTCTCTCTTAAATATTCGTAATATTTGTCCCAAAAATATAATTTTTTAAACTTAACGTCAGGTGTATCAGATACAATTTCCTCTACATTATAAATAGTAGCTTGAAGATAAATAGCTGAATGTCTTAATACGCTTGGGTCTTCGAGATTACCAATACCTGAACCGGTATCTTGACCTTTAGGGTAAATTAAGATAAAGATCTGATCTCTACTATCTCCTTGTAAGATATAGTTAAGTGACTTTATCTCTTGACCTGTTTCATTGATTGTAGGTGCTGCTTGACGCTCAATAGCATCATATCTATTATCGACAACTATGAATCCCTTGTGAAAAAAAGAATCGAGTTGATCTTCGATAACAAGAGATTTAATTGCAGTGGGTGTAAGAGTCTGTGATACACCAGCAGTTATTAATTCCACTTGAAAGTGGAATATATCATTATTAATCTGATGCTCTACTTGACTGGAACCCATATTTTTATGATGAAGCTTTGCCGATTTCCTGTAACACCGCTGGTATATATTCAGGGCGTATGCATGTTAAATTAGTGCTATTGGTAATACCTTTAATAGGATTATAAATTTTATTAGTAAGGGCGATTAACCACCAGAGGTCGGTAGTACCGTAAGCGTTATAACTAATAATAGACCAAGGTTGATTCTTTGTAACACTCATAATGAATACCTTGTTAGGATCTATTGCGCCGTTTATATAGAGTGATTGTAGAAGATTATAATAATACTGATTACCTTGTGTCTTATACATACGAAAGATATTTTCGTATCTATTAGGTGAGATATTAGATAACTGATTAATTTGATTTCTATATGAACCTAGAATCATATAGATATTTAATGCCTAATAACGGTTTATAAACTGTTACCCACCTGGTGTATAGTTAAATGTGGGTTCTGGTCCTAGTACTGTTTGTACTGGTGTTGGTCCTTGTACATTAGATACAGCGGCATTTAATGCGGGTGAGGCACCTCCTGCATTTGCAGGTACAAGAGGCGCAGGTGATACAGCTTCAGCTTTTGCAGCAACAAGACCATGATCAATAAGCTGATACATGAAGTTCTTTGTATTGCCAAGCATACTCTTTAATGTAATGGTAACCATGTATGCGTCTGGTACAATAGTATTAAATGTTTTTTTACCGTTAAATGCATTAACCTGTGCTACTCCACCAGCTGTACTTATAATCTGATCACTGTAAGGTACTGTAATAGGAAGTGTACGTCTTGCACCTTGAAATTTAACATCTATAGATGAGATAAAACAGAAAGGAAAGAATTTAACACCAGGAATAGTTACCTCATATATAACAGGCTGATCAATTGTTGTACCAGATGTGCGACCAGGTCTGTTGTTATACAATAGTAGAAATACTAACTGCCAATTATTAATAACATCGGTATAATCAATACTACCTGTGTTTATTAGAGGAAAAGAAAACGTTATATCTTCACCATCTGTTGGATAGTTATAAAATTTAGCTCGTTCTATATACGTTATTTGTGGTTTACCGCTTATAAAATCACGAACCGCTCCGGTAAATTCACCTACTTCAGTTCCAGCATTAACAGCTGTCTGTAGTAGACCTTGACCGGGACCTATACTACCTTCCTGTGAAAATTGATTTGTTTGTGTGCTAAACGAATCATCAAAATATGGAAATAAAAATTGCCATGGTGTTGGTTTTGTAATGTATAAATTGCGATACGGTTGAAGCCATTGACTCTGTGCAAGAGTCGGGTTATTATCACTTCCTGGAAGAGAATTACCGAGTGTGTTTATAGCCTGATCAAGTATCGTACCAACATCCTTAATTAAACTACTTTGAAATAAACTCTGTAATGCAGGAGCAGATATCTTATCTTTAATAGCTTTGCCTGTTGAATCAATTGTACCTGGTAACAAACCTAGTGTGTATTTGAGTTGACTTACAAGAGCGTTAACCTGTAATTGTTTTTCAGATAATTGAATTGTTGGTACCTCAATGCGTGAACTTTTTGGTGAATATGTCCAATAAAAATTATTCACTACATCTACAAAATTTGATGATGATGACATTCCCGCTGCTTGACCAGCTGCAGTAGATGCAGTAGTACTAGCCTTATCTTGTGTTGGTACTAAAGTTGGTAGTTGTATAGGTGCACCGGGATCAGGTGTTGTAGCTACTTGTAAACTTTGAATACCCCAAATCATATGTATATTTAGTTAAGCTTCCAGCGGCCGCCTCTTAGTCCGCCTTGAGTATTTGCACCAAAGATAGTAGTAGGATTGCTTATACTATTAAATGTATTATTAGTATTTTTTAGAGAAAAATCTTTTTGTGAAGTTGCTTCAGTAAAATCCTTAATATTATCTAAATGATCGTTTGCTTGTTGTTGATTTTTTACTAACAACCCAAGCGTGTTATTCATCTGCTGAAGCTGATCGGTCATTGTATCAAATGTCTTGGAAGCAGGAGAATTTTCAAGTAAGCTAGGAGGAGCTGCCGTATCAACAGGTACATTGAGAGGTGTAGACACAGACATTTGTACTCGGTCAGTAGACGCTGTTTGTGTTTTATCTGTAGCAGGGAGAGCTGCTAGTGATGTTTTAATGTCGTTGATTTGTTTTTTAAGTTCATCAACAGCCTGTTGTTGATTATACAGTGATAATTCGTTTAGATATTCTGTTGATCCTATTCCCTCTTCACTGATAGATGGTATAAATGATCTTCCAAGATGACCAAGTGTACCTTGTGCTTCGTATTGTGCTTTACCAAGGTTAAGACTACCTTGCTTCTGCTTTAGTTGCGCTTCCAGCTTAGTTAAATAATCTCTCTTTTCTTCAGTTACCTTTGCTTGCAATTGTCTTTTTTTATCAGAATCTGTTTCAGTATCTGCTTGTTGTTGTGCAAAATCTAGTGCTGCTTTACCGGTAGCTTCTCTTGTCCACTTTGAGCTACGTTTCGTAAAAAGATTCTTACCGCTAGCTTTTGTTATTTTCCAAATCATGGATAACGTGTCGTCTTGATCTGTAATACCGACATCCTTAAATTCATCAGTTATTGTAAGAATTTGTCTTATCATTGTTGACATGCCTGGCGATATTTTATCAATTTGACTTAGAGCAGCAGATTGTTTACCGTAGTCATCAGAAAACACATCACCAAGAGCTGTTACAATATCAAAAGCCGTGCTAAATACATTACCAATTACTGTAAATACTTTGCTAACTTTTTCATACACACTAGTAAGAGCAGTCTGCACAATATCGCCAAATTTAACTTGACTATTTGGACCGAGTCTTTCTTGTGTTTTCTTAGCAAACGATGAATTAAAGACGTCACCGGTTAGTTCATTTAAAACATTTGCTACAGGTGACAGGGTAGGAAAATATGCTGCAAGCAAATCAAATGCATCAACCATTTTCTTTTCATCTCCTGTCCCGAGCATTCCAAAAATATTGTTTATTACTGTAAATGAATCAGAAATTGATTTAAATGCGTTAGTGACTAATGTTTTAATATTAGTCCAGATTCCTTCGAGTGTTACACCTTTTAGTACATTTGTTAGTCCACCAGGTTGTAAGATGCGCTGTTTAGCGCCTTTACCACCGAGAATTTCTGCAAAGAGTTCAGCCCCTGGTATAGCAAATGCCAAATGTTTAAATCCTTCCTTCCAACGACCGCTTAAAAATGCCTTAAATGCATCATAAACATCAAAAAATCTACCTACAAAAGGAAGACTTCTCAACCATTCACTTATTGTTTTATCCTGTGGTTTAATCTTACTAATTAAATTAGAGAGTGTATTTTTTATACCTCCTTTTTTAATACCTTCGAAAAGATTCTTAACACCAGGTATCTTCATTGCACCGTATGTTAATGCAGTAATACCACCGAACAACAACAAGAAAGGTGAGAGATATTTAAATAAACCACCTTGACTCTGTTTGTCATTTTTCTGACTTTGTACTTCCTTTAGTAAGAAGCCAATCTTTGTATCGAGACTAGTTAATTTTAACAATGACAGCTTCTCTTGCTTAGTACGTAATTCTTGTTCTATAACAGAAGATGTATCAGTACGTTTGTTTCTATCTACTACTGCGCTGCCAGTTTTTGTAAGAAAAGTATCTCTCAGTGCTTTAAAACCGCTTGTAACATTTTTATCTAACTGTACTGTTGCTTTTACCTGTTCTTTTTGTTCATGAACTAGAGTATCAGTAGCGTTATTAAGTTCATCGGTAGCAGCGGCATTTGCATTACCTTCAGAAGAGAGTGTACCTGTCAATTGCTCAATATTTGACTTAAGAGCAAAAAGATACTTATCTGTTAATTGTGCGAACTTTTCACCAATTAAAGTCTCTATATTTTGTAATACGCTTGTTTGGCTATCTTGCTTCCTTGCAAAATCGCCGAATACATCATTTAACTGATCATACGTAATGCCGTCCATTTAAAATATTTATTCAAAATATTTTAAACTGTAAAAAAGCTTCCGTCTATATCAATATTAATATCTTCAATCGCTGTGAATCTAGCTTCAAATTCTCGATGTGTTTTAATGAATTCGAGAATCTTATTAATTAAAGTAGATGGTAATTTTTCTACAATAGCGACTCTATCTGATGCTTTCGTCTGAAAGAAATTAATTGTAGTATTATTTTCACCGTTAGTAATTTCTATACTACTAATGAACTTAGTAAGTTCATATACAAATAATTCACTAATAACTGTTTTAAAATCATCTGTACTTGTACCAGTCTTGTTAAGAGCGAATGTATTTAGCTCATTGTCAGCTATAAGCGTCGGGGCAGTAACTGTTACTCTTATATTATTATCTTCATAGACTGCATTGAGAGGCTGTAATGCTGTGTCTATTGAAGGGATGTCGTTAAGTTTGTTTGTTAAATCGTATGTCCTATCATTAACCTTGTATTGATTATCAAGACCGCGGGCTCGAAAAGCTAAGGCAATAGCTGACCGGTCAAAAGTATAGAGTAATTCTGTACTGACGGTATCGAGAATATTTTCCTTTATTACGCTAAAGAAGAATGTATTAAAAGAAAGCTTAGTAAGACTTTCGTCGATAGATGACTTAAGAAGTCCTTTTTGTTGTTTTAAATTTAAAGGTTTGAATTTGACTGTACGCTTTAAGGATGGTACAAATACATCAAAACCATTCTCTGTATTGAGTGTATCTAATTGCTTTAGTACATCGCTGATATTACTGCTCATATTATTATATATGCACTATATATCGGTTAGCCAGTTCTTGGTGCAAGTGGATTAGAATTTCTTGCTGATTGTTTTTCTGCTTTTTCTTTTGCTGCTTGCTCTTCTTTATATAGATTAATATAGATCGTCAATTCAGCTAATGTAGAGCTGGATATCAATTCATACGGTATTTTAAGCTTAGCTGAAAGATAGTATTCTAATTCATACATTGAATTCAAATCGCGCTTAAAACATAGCTTAAGAAACTCAAGTACAGAATTGCTAAACAAATCGGTATTTATTTTAATATTTTTATTGTCATCAGTAGATGAGAATGTAACCGATAGAAGTGTTAGCTCACTTATCTTATCATTTATTTTATTAATATGTTCATTAGCATCTTTAAAAACTGCTGCAGGTAGTAATTCTATTAACTCATTTTTCTTATCTGTTACATCAACGTCTTTAATACGAATTTTTCGTATTGTGGATATAATGGCGTCTTCTCTGTTAGTAAAGAAAAATTCATCAGGTATTCCGTATGTAATCTTAATGTCATTAAGGTAAGTCACTGTTATACTGTTAAGCTCTGTAAATAAACTCAGCTTATCAATTTTATCAATTACATCAAGTATATTAAAAGATAAATTAATTGAATTCTCTGTCTCTGGATGCTTTACAACTAGTTCGAGAAATGGCGATACGCAGACTGCTCGTATAGTTAATAATATTATTAGTTTGTCTAAAAACGTAATATCACTAATACTATTTTTACAGCAACTAGTTATTATTTCATTAAATGCAGTAATTATATACTCATCATTATTATTGAGTATAAGTTTAGCAAGCTGCTTGTAACTACTAAAAGGTACTTCAGTTAAGCTAACGGTCTTATTTAAACTCGGCAAAAAAGCGGAGTATAAAAATTTCTGCATGTATATAATTATGCTTAACCCCCGATAGGGCTATATGGAGGACCAAAGGTACCGACACCAGAAGTAATATTAGGGAACCCACTCTTGACGTAATTTGATATAATTGCTCCAATAGGTAGATACAAGTTGTCAGCAACAGTATAATTAGAGTATGTCCAACGAGTAGGTATTGTAGCAAGATGTTCTTCTGTATACTCAAGTGTTTGTTCACCTACGTTAAAAGGAGCACAATTAAAGAATTGCCATACCTTTCTAGGTATCATTGAAGTGTTTTGCAATGATCTTGTATATTGAAGAATAGAAATATTAGTTTTAATATTTTTTGGATCTTTTACAGCTATTAAATTTGTAGCGGAATCACCAGGTCTCGATGCAAGACCGTAGTGTGCTGTGAGAATTGACCATGGTCTGATAACAGAATCAACAAATGATGTATTTGTTTCTCTAAATGTTATTGCGAGTGTTGGTGGTTCAGTAGATCTACCATTAGCAACAACACCAGGTAGAAAGCCTCTATTGTTAGCAACAGTGACAGAACCAACATCTAATTGTTCAGATGGAATCGTGACTTCGTGTGCAAATAAGCAACCTATTACACTTTGAAATGGATAAGATCCAAGAGCTGCAACAGCTGATGAAATATCAAATCCGTGCTTACTTCCGTCAGTGCGCTCAAGAGATTGAAGAATATTTGAATTAAGAGCGGACGGGAAGCGTTGAATGACGATTATCCATTGAGTCGTCATAGGGATCGTGGTTAACCACGAATCCATTTGTGTTAAAAAATACTCCTGTGTACTTACGAGAGGCTTACCGGGGATATTGAATCCGATAAGCTGTGTTATCTGAGGAGCAAACGGCGGATTTGTACCGTCTAATAATCCGCCGATGTTTGATAGTGCCTCTGTAAATGGATCATTCACCTAATTATTTAATTAAGTGAATGTTATTTAGGCGCTTCTTGTAAAGTAGTGATAAGAAACGGTAGCAGTAAATTCTACTGTCTCACCTGTACCACCTGCAATGTTGTATGTTAATGCACCAACGTTACGTGGTGATACACCGACAAGATTATATTGCGCTATAGCATTCATCTGGTTATCAAGCTGTACGAGACTAATAACTGATGTAGGACCGGGTGTGAAGTAGTAACCAGTACTATTCTGGTCGTTGAATACATAGCGTGACCAATCTTCAAACTTCTGTCTAATCTGCGACTTAGCATCGCAATAGAATGTTAATGTATAAGCATTACTGTTTGGATATACAGCGTTACCAGGAACATTGAAATTAAGACCCATATATGGTACAGGTACGTTTGTAATTTCACGCTCTGGTAGTGCAGCACTCTTTACATAAACGAGATCTGATGTCTCACTAAATGTAAGGGGCTGGCCAGCGGCATTGGTTACACCTGGAGTATTAATTGAAAGTACTCGGAAGTTGTAATCACGTGCGAAATCGCGCGCTTGTGCTGCTGTGTAGAAGTCTTGAATTAATTGATTTACGGATGCCATAAAATTATTTAGTCGTTATGCTACAAGCTCAGTGAAGTTCTGACTGGTACGTGTTGCGTAGAAGTTCACCAAGATGAACTCTGCAGATCTTACCGGCTTGAGGTAGATATCAACCACAAGACTGTTATCATCAATTACCGCTGGTGTGTTGTTACGTTCATCGCAAATGATGAGGTAGTCATATACACCTTGGGTATTCTTAGCAAGATCAAAGATCGGCGTAAGAGTGTTAATGATATTTGTTCTTGTAAAGAGTGTGTTAGGCTCAAATACGTA
>Ga0007862_1000131_pt1 | contig 24940 bp, 50 predicted proteins | sample CryBogCBH20Aug07_FD_71206 | JGI IMG/M metagenome (GOLD analysis project Ga0007862, IMG submission 71206) | Freshwater microbial communities from Crystal Bog, Wisconsin, USA - CBH20Aug07 | ecosystem: Environmental > Aquatic > Freshwater > Lake | place: Crystal Bog, Wisconsin, USA | collected... | reverse complement strand
TGAAGATGGTGCTTCTGATGACAGCCGTACTTGGGTACAAGTTGTTCCAGCTAAGTTCCAAGCACTTGGCGTTGAAAAACAAGCTAAAGCGTATGTAGAAGACTACTCCAATGCCACAGCAGGGGTCATGTTAAAACGACCTTATGCCGTTGTGAGATATAGTGGGATTTAAGAAATAAAGAGAGAGTCTTTGTAGATTCTCTCTAGTAGTTGTTGTATCATAGATGGGGGGAAAAATCCGCCCATCTATTTCTATCAAGGAGTTTAACATGGCAAAAGTCCAAGTATTTTCTACGTTGGCGAATGACCAGTTGTACCAAAATTGGTTGCAAGGCGGTAACGATATGCCTATTAAAGATAAAGGCGTAATGATTAAAGGCGGTACAGGTGTTGCTAATGACCGTTTAATTACACCAATTGGTGTAGCTACAGAAATTGATGAAGCTGAATATGAGGCTTTAAAAAAGAATCCAGTATTTTTACAACATGAAAAAGATGGTTTTTTAAGCGTAAGCAAGAAGCCAACAGTTGTAGAAAAAGTAGTTCCTGACATGAATCTTAAAGATAAGTCAGCACCATTAACTGCTTCAGACTTCAAAGAAGATGAAGAACCGAAAGTAAACTAAGATGACTTCTCTAGTCCCTAGCTATAACGATGCAAATTTCAGATTGCAATTTCCTGCGTTTGAAAATACTACTGACTTTCCTGAAGTTCAGTTAGAAGGCTGGTGGACTATGGGAACAGCTTATATTAACGTTTTAAATAACTTTCCTTGGGATTTTAATTCTAAACAACTGCAACTTGCTTTAGATTTAATGTGCGCTCATTTAGCGCAATCATTCACAATGATAAATGCTGGCATCCCTACAGTAGTTGTTCAAGGTACTAGCGAAGGTACAGTCAACGTATCAATGACACCACCACCTGTTAAAACAGCTTTTGGCTGGTGGTTGGCAACTACCCCTTATGGCGGTCAATTGCGTGCGTTATTGCGTGCTGTAGCAAACGTAGGGCTATTTGTAGGCGGTAGTAACGAAAATCTAGGCTTTCGTAGAGCTGGTGGGTTTTTCGGATAATGGCTGCGCTTAATCTTGATAAGATTAAAGCGACATTAGAACGTGCGCCTGAGGAATTTAAAAATCTTGTTGCACAAGTAGGGTTTCCTTCAGGTAAAAATTATGAAGATGGAACGCCTGTTGCAACTGTAGCAGCATGGAATGAATACGGAACTTCCGTTTCACCTGCTCGTCCTTTCATGCGCCCAACAATAAAAGAACAAAAAGACAAATGGACTGAAACCATGAAAAAAGGTGTTCAGCAAGTTGTCTTGGGCAAAAAAGAGGCGACGGATGTATTAGAATTAGTCGGTATGCAAGCAGCAGCCGATATACAAACAAAAATATCTAGTATTTACAGTCCACCCAATGCTCCATCTACCATTAAACGCAAAGGTTCTGCAAAACCTTTAATTGATACAGGATATATGCTTGCTTCTGTATCAAGCGCAGTAAATAAGGCTGGCTCAGAATTTAAAAAGGATTGAAAATGAATTTGCGTGGAATAGTAAATAAATATACTCAGATAACTAATCCAAACATTCAAATCAATTGGATTCAATCTACTGGCTATACAACTAATGCAGCAGGTAAAAGAACACCAACAAGTTTAACACTGACTGTTCAAGCTCAAGTTCAAGCATTAAGTTCTACAGATTTACAACATACTGATGGATTAAACATTACAGGCGTAATGCGTTCAGTTTACCTCTATGGCAACGCTGCTGGCGTTGTAAGAGCCGATAACATTGGCGGTGATATATTGGTATTCCCTGAAGTTCCAAATGGCTGTAATCGCAATTGGCTTATTACTCAAGTTGTAGAAACTTGGTCTGATTGGTGCCATGTTATCGTAACCTTACAACAGGAATAAATTATGCAAATTAATGTAAACAATGGAACACCTGGATTAGCTGCCGATGCAGCAGTATCAATTGACCAGTTTGGTAATCCTTTAGTCAATATTCCAACATACCGAGTAGGTGTTTATGATATTACACCAGCTTCACCTGCAACTGATGTATTTACTATTACAGGTTCAGCAACTAAAACAATCAAAATTACAAGATTACAAGTAACTGCGGATAATTCTAGTTCTGCTGGCGTAATTGACTTTTATTGTTTTTTTAGGACTACAGCTAATACAGGTGGCACTTCTACAGTATTAACGGGTGTTCCTTATGACACAACCAATCCAGCACCAACGGCAGTTGTTAGGGCTTATTCAGCTAATCCTGCCACATTAGGAACTGGAACTTTTATGTTTGGTGACCATTATGCTTTGGCTAATGCTTCTAATAGTGGTATTCCTATATTCCCGTGGATTGAAGATTTTGGAATTAGAAACACTCAGCCCATTATTTTGCGTGGCGTTAATCAATCATTCTGTTTTGGTTTAAATGGCGATACAGTTCCTAGTGGAACTAATATTTATATTTCAATAGAGTGGACTGAAGAATGAGTGTAACAATTGACATCATTGACCAAGATGTATTTACGGCTTTGGTGACATTTTTTAATACATTTTTACCTAGCGGTACGCAAGTAGTTCAAGGGCAGGATAACTTAGTTGCCATGCCTAAAGGCGGTTTTGTTGTAATGACTAATGGAGCTATGGATAGATTATCTTTTAACGTAGATGACTATAACTCAGCGTTACAACAAAAAATGATTTTAACGCCAACAAGATATGAGATGCAGCTTGATTTTTATGGCTCTACGTCACAAACGTGGGCTATGCAAACTCAGGCTTTATTTCGTGACCAGTACGCAACTGACATTTTCCCTGCGAATATTCAGCCATTGTACGCAGATGACCCTGTTCAAATTCCTCTGATTGATGGGGAACAACAATATGAACAACGCTGGAAGATAACGGCAAGTTTACAATACAACCCAATATTGACTACATCACAACAATCAATGTTGGAAGCAAATGTAACGCTTGCACCAATCGACCAAACATTTAAACCATAGGAGCTTTTATGAGTACCATTCCTTTTTCACAAGTAGTAAACGTAATTCCATCGGTATTAGCAGCCAATGGCATCGCTGTTGACCTAAATGGTCTGATGCTCACGCAAAATGCTCTAGCACCAGCAGGTACGGTTTTACAATTTGCAACGGCAGCTAACGTTCAAAGTTATTTTGGCGCAGGTTCGACTGAAGCAACATTGGCAAGTATTTATTTTAACGGCACTTCAGATAGCACAACTTTACCAGGTGCTTTGTTAGTAGCTAATTATCCTGAAGCTGCAACTGCTGGTTGGTTGCGTAGTGGAAACATGGCTTCAATGACTTTAGGTCAATTGCAAGCATTGGGTTCAGGCACTTTAACTCTTACAGTTGCTGGCACACCAATTACTTCAGGCACTATTTCATTAGCAGCCGTTTCAAGTTTTAGTGCAGCAGCAACAGCAATTCAAGCTGCATTTACAACACCGCCATTTACGGTTACTTGGAACTCTACAGTAAGCGCATTTATTTTTACGACTAATACTACAGGCGCAACTGCAACAATTTCTTATGCAACAGGCACTTTATCTACAGGCTTATTGCTAACTCAAGCTACTGGCGCAGTATTGTCACAAGGTCAAGCGGTTGGTGTTCCAGCAACATTTATGAACACTATCATTGCTTCTAATCAAAATTGGGCTACATTCTTTACAACATGGGAATCAACAATTACAGAAAAAGAAGCATTTGCTACTTGGTCTAATTCTGTTGCTCCTCGCTATTTATATGTATGTCAAGATTCTGACATTAACATTTTAACAGCTAATAATACAGTTACTTTTGGCAATTATTTGCAAACAAATCAATTAGTTGGTACTTGTGCAATTTATGGTACAAATTCATTGTCTGCTTTTGTTGCTGGTTATGCTGCATCATTGAATTTCAATGCGTTAAATGGTCGTACTACTTTAGACTTCTGCCAACAATCAGGTTTAACTCCTGCGGTATCTAATGCAACTAATTTGGCTGCTGTAGTTTCTAACGGCTATAACACTTACGCTGCATACGGTTCTAACAATCCTGCAAATAACGCTAACTGGTTTACTCCAGGCTCAGTTTCAGGCAAATGGTTATGGGCTGATACTTATGTAAACCAAATTTGGTTAAACGCAAACTTACAAACAGCTTTGGTTGATTTGTTGTTGTCAGTAAATTCTATTCCTTACAATGCTCAAGGTTACTCATTGATTAACGCTGCTTGTTTAGACCCAATCAACGCTGCAATTAACTTTGGTGCTATTCGTAAAGGTATTCAAGTATCTGCTGCTCAAGCTGCTGAAATCCAATATGCTTTAGGTTTCAATGCTGCACCACAAATCCAATCACAAGGTTATGTGTTGTATATTGCTCCTGCAACGGCTCAAACTCGTGCTGCTCGTCAATCACCACCAATCACTCTATACTATCAAGATGGTGAAAGCGTACAACAAATTACTCTTGCTTCTATCGTAATTCAATAAGGATTAAATCATGGCAACAATAACCTCGGCAAATTCAGTATTAACACTTGCGGTAGCAGGTGTATTTGGTAGCGCAACAAACATTCAAGGCTTTGCTGTTGATGATGCTTTTGAATCAGAAGCTGTGCAACAATCAGAAACTCTTATGGGAGTTGATGGGCATTTATCAGGCGGTAAAGTATGGGTTCCATACAAAATGACAGTTCATTTACAAGCGGATAGTCCAAGTGTTCAAATTTTTGATGCTTGGCGAGCTGCTCAAGATGCGGCAGTTGACGTTTTTACAGCCGATGGTACAATTGTTCTTCAATCCACAGGTGTTACATATACACTAAAAAATGGTTACTTAACAACAGCGACACCTTTTCCTGCTGTTAAGAAAACATTGCAACCAGTAGTATATGAAATCACATGGGAATCAATTGTAGGTACACAAAACGGGTTATAAATAAATTATGGCTAGAAAAGAAACGACATTTGTAGCGGATACTGGTAGAGATACTGGAAAACAATTTTTAATCACAGAAATGTCGGCTTCTCAAGCTGAAAACTGGGCTTTTCGGGTAATCCTTGCTATCGGCAATGCTGGTATCGAGATACCCGAAGGTTTAGCTGCACAAGGTATGTCAGGATTATTAGCGATTGGTTATATGAATTTGCTAAAAATTCCATTTGAAGCAGCAGAGCCTTTATTAAATGAAATGATGGATTGCGTTCAAATTATTCCATCAGTAAATGTAAAACGTAAATTATTTGAAGATGATATTGAAGAAGTAATAACTCGATTACAGTTAAGAAAATCTATATGGGATTTACACATGGATTTTTTTTTAGATTCAAACCAATCGACTTCGGAATTAAATCCGCAAGTCAATCCTCAAGAAAGCTCATTGAGTATCAAGCCACAACGCAAGCGATAGCAACTTGTATATCTTCTAGGCTTGCTACTTTGCATGAATTAGATACAGTTTATTCAATTGAAGATATGTGGATATTGTTAGAAATTAACGCTGTTGATAGGCATAACGCATATATAACAAACAAAAAATAAGGGGTAAATTTTGGCTACAGTTATCGACAGTTTATTAATCGAGCTTGGGCTAGATACCTCTAAATTTAATGATGCTCAAAAAAAGGCAGTCGAAAGTTTAAAAAAGACTGACGAGCAAGCAAAAAAATCTAATGATGTAATTCAACGTGGAGCTAAGCAAACTGCGGATGAATTTTCAAAAGCTAAAGATTCAATTGTTGCATTAGGAACTGCTTTATTATCTTTTGATGCAGTCAAATCTTTTGTTATGGATATGACTAAATCAAATATGCAATTAGGTATTAGTTCTAGTTTATTAAATGTATCAGCAAGACAATTAAAATCATGGTCTGAAGTGGCTCAAAAAGCTGGAGCTGCGCCTGAAACATTTACAAATGCAATGAAAACAATGCAAGAACAAGCTGCTCTTTTTCACATGGGAAAAGGTGGTCAAGAATTTGCTCAATCGTTTTCTATGTTGGGTCTTGATAAAGATAAAGATATAACAAATATTGGCAAAATATCTGATGCTTTAATTAAATTTAGAGATAAATTCGGAACAAGAGAGGCTCAAAATTTAGCCAAAACTTTAGGATTTGGTGACGATGCTTCATTTAATGCCATGCTTAAAGGTGGCGATGCGCTTAACAGTCTTTATAAAGACATGGATAAGTATAATGATAAAAGCGAACAAGCTACTATTGAAGCAGGTAAACTTAATGACAAAATGGTGGATTTATCTTCTGCTTTTGGAAGATTAAAAGACCAAACATATATTTCTATTGGTCCAGGGCTTGAAGAATTATTAGATTTTGCTAAAGATGCTGTTACATGGTTTACAAAATTAAGTGACATTATTGATAAATTTGAATCAAAACTTGGAATGTCAAGTGTTCAAAAAGTATTATCGAGAGCTATGCCTATTGCTGGCGTTGCAATTGCAGCCTATAACGAAGTAACTGGAAAAGCAGCTAAAGCACAAAAACAATCAGCAACACAAGAAAAAAATAGCAAACAGTTAATGGACTATTTTGTTTCTCAAGGATGGACTAAAGAACAAGCTGCTGGAATTATTGGAAATTTAAGTCAAGAAAGTAAATTAGACCCAAATGCCAAAAATGCAAGTGGCATGAAAGGAATTGCTCAATGGAACAAATCAAGGCAAGCTGATTTTCAAAAATGGGCTGGATTTGCAATTGATGACCCAAAAGCTGATTTAATGAAACAAGCTGCATTTATTCAATATGAATTAACGCAAGGCAGTGAAAAAAATGCTGGAAATAAATTAAAACAACAAAATACTGCAATTGGTGCTTCTGATGTCATTATGGGAAGTTATGAAAGACCAAATGATAATTCTGCAAGCAAAAGAGAACAATATGCTATTCAAGCTGCAAATATGACTGGTGCTGGTATAAACGCACACACAAATAACACATCAACAGCTAACAATACTCAAGTTGCTATTAATGGTGATATTAATGTTCATACTCAAGCGACAGATGCAAATGGAATTGCAAAAGAACTTCCTCAAGCGATTCAAAATCAATCAATGATTAATGCTGGTATGGGAGCAAATAGATAATGTCATTAATTAATTTTCCTGATGTGCCTAATTTGCCAGGAGTTCCTGCAATTCCACGTTCACCAAGTTTCCCTACTTTAGCACCCACTCAAACAACTAGCGTAACAAATCCACTGCCACCATTATTAACACAATGGGGATTTGTATTAGATAGCGGTGAAGTTCCAATTGTACCTGATTCATTTGTTGATTTTGAATATCGTGAAGAACGTAAAATTCCAAATTACCCAGTAGAAGGCGGTAGTTTTGCAAGTTACAATAAAGTCGCATTGCCTTTTGATGTAAAAGTTACAGTTTCATGTAACGGAAAAGGTCAAATGACTAAAGAAGATTTTTTAAATGCAATAGAAAATTTAATTAGTTCTTTGACATTAGTTAATGTTATAACGCCTAATGCAACTTATAATAATTGTAATTTAATTCATTATGATTATCGTAGAGAATCAAAACAAGGCGTTTCTTTATTAATTGTCGCTTTATCATTTCAAGAAGTTAAAATTGCTCAATCTTCAATTCCAACAACTACAGAGCCAAGTGGAGCTTATGTTCAAAATAACGGGCAAACTTCTCCAGTAGATTTAGATGCAACACAGGAAGCTCAAATTGTTAGTCCACAAGATTTTCTATCTTCTGTAACTGATAATTTACCTAGTATAACGGGATTGAATAGTTCTTTATCAAATGTTCAAAGCACATTAACTTCTACAACATCACCATTAACTTCGGTATTATCAGGACAATTAAATCCTTTAAGCAATTTATCTACACAAGCAACACAACTATCATCACAACTTTCTTCTGAGATAAGTTCAATTAGTCCTAATATTGGTGGATTATTAAATGGAGTTCCTTTAAATATAAATGCTAATATTAATGCTATAGGTTGTATAACTAGAGATATTAATAAAATTACAAATGGTATGGCTATTTTAGAAAATTACAATAATGTGCCTTTATTAAATTCTGTTAAAGCAATTCAATCAACAACAAATGGTATTGGTAATTTAATTTCATTAAGCGAAAGAGTTATACAATGAACCAATCTATTGCTCTTTCACAAGTTCCATCTCAAACATTAACTATTCAGCTTGGCACTCAACAATGCACAATTAATGTTTATCAAAAAAGCACGGGATTATATTTAGATTTGAACGTGGCTGGAACTCAAATTTTAAATACAATGCTATGTTTAGATAGAGTTGCTTTAATAAGAGAATCTTATTTAGGATTTATTGGTCAATTGTTTTTTGTAGATACTCAAGGCACAGATGACCCTTATTACACAGGATTTGGTACTAGATTTATTTTGGTATATTCATCATGACATTTGCTGTTAGACAAATTGATTTACAATTTAGTGGAGTTAATTCACAAGTTGTGAATTTAAAAGGGTTAAGATGTTCTGCAACTATTGTTAATCCAGGCGGTTCAATGGCATTTGGTCAATTGCAGTTAAAAGTTTACGGCATGACATTGGCTCAAATGAATGAATATTCAAGTATTGGCACTAATCAAGTTGCTGTTCAACAACAATCAATTACAGTAAGTGCTGGGAATCAAGGTGATATTGCATTGTCGCAAGTTTTTCAAGGCAATTTAATGTCTAGTTATATTGATTTAAGCAATATGCCAAACATATCTTTTAATTGTGCGGCAGTTGCTGGATATTTGCAAAAAGGAACTCCTGTAGCTTCAAATACTTATCAAGGTGCAAATAGTGCAGAAGTTATTATTGCAAATTTAGCAAAATCATGTGGGTTAAATTTTCAAAATAATGGCGCACACGCAATTTTACAAAATCAATATGTATATGGCTCTGCTGTTGACCAAATGCGTCAAGTTGCTTTAGCAGCAAGCATACCAATTGTTATTGAAAATAATACAATAATTATATTTCCAAATAACGGATTTAGAGATGATATGATTATTGATATGAGTCCGCAAACAGGAATGGTTGGTTATCCATCTTATTGGGAATCAGGATTTGTAATAAAATCTGAATTTAATCCACAAATTCTTAATGGAAGGCAAATGAAAATAACAACTTCACTTCCTAAAGCGAACGGAACATTTGCAATACAAAGCGTTGCTCATGAAATTAGCACATTAACGCCCGATGGTCCATGGTTCACAACAACTACATTAGCTCCACCACCTTATGTCGCAAACAACTAATTATCAAACCAATTACGTTTCAGCAGACAATGCTTCTGAAATTGGTCGATTACAATTAATTATCAAGACAGCATTGTCAGGAGTTAGAACGTCAATGCCTGTTCAAGTAATTTCTGTGACTAACGCAGGTGGAGTTTCACCTATTGGAACTGTAGATGTTCAACCAATGGTTAGCTCAGTAGATGGCTCAGGTCAGATTTGGGCGCATGGAATTATTCATAACGTACCTTATATGAGAATACAAGGCGGAGCTAACGGAATTATTTTAGACCCTGTTGTTGGTGATATTGGACTTGCTTCTGTTTGTGACCGAGATATATCAACAGTTCAAAACTCAAGCAAAGTATCAGCCCCTGGTTCAAATCGTAAACATGATATGTCCGACATGGTTTATTTGATGACTATTATTGGCGCAGCACCTACTCAATATGTGCAATTTTCTTCTGCTGGAATTACTATTACTTCACCAACAAAAGTAACTGTAAATGCTCCAAATGCAGTCGTAAATGCGTCAAGTAATGTTACAATGAACACACCAATTTTAAAGGTCAGTGGCGATATTATAGACAATTATAATACTAATACTCATTCGATGGCTCAAATGCGTAGTCTATACAATAGCCATACTCATTCTGACCCACAAGGTGGAAATACTGGAACTCCAAGCAATTCAATGTAAGGTGATATATGACAATAATTCAAAATAGTTTACTTCTTGACCAAGCACAATGGGATATTGTGCTTGATGTAAACGGAAATATTGCTCTTGCTAGTGCGCCTTATTCTATTGCTCAAGATGTTGCTTCTGCCGTTAGAACGTTTGTCGGTGAGTGTTGGTATGATAATTCTTTAGGGCTTCCATATTGGCAAAATATTTTAGGTAAATTTCCACCTTTACAATTTGTTGACCAAAAAATTACTGAAGCTGCATTTACTATTCCTAATGTTTCAAAAACTAAAGTAACATTTACATCTTTCACTAATCGTGTTCTTTCAGGTGAAATACAAATTATTGACACAGATGGTGTAATTAACAACGTAGCCTTTGGATAAACTATATGACAACTAATGTCCCACAAATAACTTGGGTAAATGGCAGTCCAGTATTACCTGCTGAAACAGATATTTTAGCAGGAGTTCAAGCCGATATTAATGCTGCTTTTGGCGGTGGCGTAAATCCATCACTACAAACACCTCAAGGACAAATTGCACAATCTGAAACGGCTATTATTGGTGAGAAAAATAATGAAATTGCTTATATTGCAAATCAAGTTAATCCATCAATGGCTTCAGGAATATGGCAAGATGCTATCGGTGAAATTTATTTTATTACTAGAATCCCTGGAGCTGGTACAGTCGTATCTTGTAATTGCAAAGGTGCTATTGGTACTGTTATTCCTGCTGGTTCTGTAGCGCAAGATACTAGCGGTTATTTATATTCATCTACAGCTACGGCAACTATACCATCTACGGGTACAGTTACTATTCAATTTCAAAATCAAACTCAAGGCGCAATTGCTTGTGCTGCTGGAGCATTAAATACAATTTATACGGCTATTGCAGGATGGAACACAATTACCAATCCGTCTGCTGGTGTGTTGGGTAATTTAGTAGAATCAAGAGCAGCTTTTGAAGCTCGCAGGTCAGTTTCTGTTGCTGGTAATTCTGTAAACTCTTTAGGTTCTATTTATGGTGCTGTATCAGCCGTTCCTAATGTTATTGGTTGTTTAGTGGTAGATAATCCATCTAATACTACAGTAACTTATGGAGCAACCAGTTATTCTATGGCTGCTCATTCTATTACAGTATCTGTAGCTGGAGGGGCTTCTTCTGCAATTGCTCAAGCTATTTGGAGTAAAAAACCACCTGGAACTGGGTATAACGGAAATACATCGTATACAGTTTATGATACGAATTATGCAACTCCACCAGCTTATACAGTAACTTGGCTTACTCCTACTTCTACGCCAGTTTACTTTAAAGTTCAAATTCAAAATAATCCATTATTACCATCGAATATTATTCAATTGGTACAAAATGCGGTCATTCAATCATTTAATGGTCAAGATGGTGGTTCAGCCGTAACAATTGGCTCTACTTCTTATTCGGGTCGTTATTATGCCAACATTAATGCAATCAATCCTAATGTAAACGTTATTGAAGTTTATTTGGGTTTAAGTTCTAATCCTTCAACATTATTGGTTTCATTAGGTATTGACCAAGTTCCAACATTAACTGCATCTAATATATCGGTAACATTAGTATGATGAATTGGGATGAAACTTTATTAAGTCAATATGTTGATTCACCAACATTGAGGTCAATGCTTAATTCATTTAATGATGCAATCGACCCATCTATTGATATTGCTAATTTTTATTCTCAAATTTGGAATGTAGCAACTGCGGTAGGTAATGGCTTAGATATATGGGGTCAAATTGTAGGTGTATCACGTTATTTGCAAATTAGCACATCAAATTATTTAGGTTTTGATGAAGCCTATACTGCACCAACAGCAGCCACTGGTCCACAACCATTTAATCAAGCTCCATTTTATTTGGGAGCTACAGCAACAACAACTTATGCTTTATCTGATTCACAGTATCGTAGATTAATTTTAGTCAAAGCTGCTGCCAATATTTCTAATTTATCTATTCCTTCTATCAATGCTTTATTGCAAGCTGAATTTGGAACAAGTGATGGCGTAAATCCTTATGGTGCAGCTTATGTAATTGATTCAGGTGGTATGGCATTTCAATATCATTTAACATTTGTACCAAGTGCCGTTCAAATCGCCATTGTTAATAATTCGGGCGTATTTCCTAGACCTGCTGGCGTTAGCGTATCATTAACATATTAATAGGATAAAAAATGCAAAGTACCAATATACCTTCAAAGATTCCATTACCTTTTGCTAACTCAGCAAGTTCAACATATAAATATAGTATTCCTACAGCGTCCCAAATTGGGATTACTAATGGTAAAGCATCATTAACTGATGGATTTCCTCCATTAACATTTACGCCTATTGGTTCAGGCGGTGTTCCGCCTTTTGGTGGTGATATGAATGGAATTTTATATGAGATTACTGCTATTCAACAATGGCAAGAGGCAGGAGGATTTTTCCCTTATGATTCTACATTTTCTACGGCTATTGGCGGTTATCCTAAAGGTGCTGTGCTACAAAGTAGCTCATTTAATGGATTGTGGGTAAGTTCGGCAGAAAATAATACTACCAATCCTGATACTGGTGGTGCAGGATGGGTTTCTCTTGCATTTGAAGGCTTACAATCTGTTGCAGTAGTAAGTAATACAGCTACTTTAACTCAATTACAATCTGCATATCCTATTATTACACTTACTGGAACATTGACTGCCAATGCTACAGTTAATGTCCCTGCACAAGTTGGTGAATGGATTTTTTCAAATCAAACTACAGGTGCTTTTACTTTAACAGTAAAAACTCCTTCAGGTACTGGCGTAACAATTGCTCCAAGTTCTTCTCAATATTGTTGGGGTGATGGTACTAATATTTATTATGCTAATGCTTCTTCAGTAACAAGTTTTAACACTCGTACTGGTGCTATTACACTTAATTCTACTGATGTAACTGATGCGCTTGGATTTACTCCTTTGCAATATGGGTTAGGAGTAAATCAAAGTTATGTTAATTATACTTCATCAGGAAGAACATTAAATACTATTTATACAAATACAACTGGCAAGCCTATTTATATAGAATGTACTATTTCTGATTTATCTAGTAATACATTGACATTGTTAGTAAATGGAATTGTAGCAGATTACTTTACTGACAATGGTGGATTCGTACAAAATGTTAGAGTTAGCGGAATAATTCCTGCGACACAAACATATCAAGTTGTTTTATCATCAGGCTCTACGACAATCGTAAATTGGTCAGAATTACGTTAATTTTAATAAAGGAAAAACCATGACAATTTTATTTTCACCATCATTAAATACTGAATTTGATACTGATGTTACTCCATTAGACCAAATCCCTGCTGATGCTTTAGGTGCTACAAAAGTAGCACAATCTGTTGCAGAAATTACAGAGGAAGTTACAACAGCAGTAGAAGTTAAAGCTGATGTGCTGGCAGATACATCAAAGTTTAAGAAAGGTTAAAGTATCATGGTTAATAAAGAAGATTTCGCAGACAAAGCAGCTCAAGCTGGAAACGCTATTCAATATTCAGGCGCAACTGGTAGCATAATCGCTGGTCTAGCATTAAGTGAAATCGGTGTAATTATCGGCATGGTAATTGCAGTCTGCGGTTTCTTTATTAATTGGTACTACAAACATAAAAGTTATATGTTGTTAGTTAAAAGAACTAACGCAGAAACTAAGGCTCTCAAATCAGGGAAAATTACTGTATTAGAAGAATCTGATATAGACCAAGATAATGGATAAATGGCAAGCAGCTCTTTTATCATTATCTGCAAGCGGGCTTATTTTTCTAGCAGCTCAGGAAAGTTATAGTCCAGTTCCATACAAAGATACAAAAGGCGTTATTACAAACGGATTTGGTAACGCCTCAATCACTCCCAATCAAAATGTCACAGTAACTAAAGCCTTAGAAGATTTAAAACAAAATACTTCTGATGCAGGTAAAGCGGTTTCGTCATGTGTAACGTCACGCATTACACAAAACCAATACGATGCTTTTGTAAGCCTTGCCTACAATGTAGGTTCTTATTCTTTTTGTAATTCCACTATTGTTAAAAAAGCCAATGCCAATGATTTAATTGGGGCGTGTAATGAATTTAAACGCTGGACTTTTGTAGGCGGAAAAGATTGTAAAATTAAATCTAATAAATGTTATGGTATTTACAAAAGGCGTGAAGCTGAACGTCAACTTTGTTTAAAGGATAATTAAATGTGGCAAAATATTAAACCTTTTATGTACGCTTTGATTTGTAAATTAGAATCATTTGTAAACAATCTAAATATGGCAATTGTTAAGCTAATTTGCGAAACGGCTATTATTTTATTGGTATTTGTATTAACTTTAAATTGGATTGACGGCAAATTACATAGACAAGTGGCGCAAACAAACAGCGTAGTGGCTATTCCTTCGACAATTGTAAAAGATGAACCAATGGCTCAAGTAGAAGTTAAAAAGCCCGTAAAAGTCTTTAAAAACAGTCGAAAAATTAAACAAAAAGTAAAATTGCCTGAAGCTGTTGTAAATAACAACAACGAGCAAGTATTGGCTGCAATTTCAATTCCAAAAGATGATTTGTTTGCTAAAACTGTAACAACTATATTAAATACAGAAACAGGAATTACTACTTCTTATATTAAAGATGAGCCTTTGCCGTTTTTGTCATTAAACATTCATGGTGACATTGGATTATATGGTGGTATTAAAAATGGAACTACTACAGTAAGATTGCAAGCGAATCAAGGAATTGTAGATATTAAAGATATACATATTAAAGCAACTGGTTCAATCGACCAATCAACCAATGGCAAAACCGATTATTTTGTTGGAGTAGGTGCATCATATAATTGGTAGGAAGGTTTTATGCAAAAACCAATAACACACTTAGTTATTCCTGACGTTCAAGCTAAAGAAGGCAATGATTTCACATACCTTCGATGCTTAGGAAATTTTATAGTTCAAAAGAAAGTAGATACCATAATTTGCATAGGAGATTTTGCAGATATGGAATCGTTAAGCACTTATGATAGAGGTTTAAAATCTTTTGAAGGTCGTAGCTATCAAAAAGATGTTTGGGCTGCTCGTGAAGCGATGGATGCGCTTTTAACTCCATTGTTTGAATTTAATGCTAAAGCCAAAAAGAATAAAGAAAAACAATACAAGCCTCGCATGGTGCTGACATTAGGCAATCACGAAAACAGAATTAACAGAGCCATTAACGAGGATAGAAAACTCGATGGTCTTATTTCTACCGATGACCTTCCATATCAAGATTGGCAAGTTATTCCATTTTTAGAAGTCATTACCATTGATGGAATAGCATATTCTCATTACTTTACTTCGGGCGTGATGGGTAGACCAATAACAACGGCTAATGCCTTGCTGACAAAAAAGCACATGAGTTGTTTTGCTGGGCATCAACAAGGCAGACAAATTGCGTATGGTCGTAGAGCCGATGGTAAAGAAATGACTGCTATCATTGCAGGTAGCTTTTATGAACACGAAGAAAATTACTTGGGCGCACAAGGAAACCAGCATTGGCGAGGATTTTATGTATTACATGACGTTCATGATGGTGCTTATGATGAGATGGCAGTTTCAATTAAATTTCTTAAAGAACGCTATAACTACTAGGATAAAACATGACTGACCATAATCAAGCCCTATGTGAGAAAATTCTAGGCAACGTAATTGAAACGGTTGCGGTTGATTATGATAATCAAACTATCACGCTTTACACAGACAAGGGATTGATTGAGTTTAGTAGCGATGATTTGCGTATGTGGGTAGAAATAGATAAATTGAATTAGTTTAAAAATGTTATCTAAACTATACTATTAGTATAGAAATTAGCATAAATGTAAACTATGGTTCACATTTTAATGATTATCTCTATATCTTGTCTTTAATATTTAGCGGATTATTACATACAAGCAATTTCGCTTGTTATAGATTAAGGACTAAATCATGTGGACTAAACCAGCAACTACAGAAATGCGTTTCGGCTTTGAAGTGACAATGTATGTTATGAATAAGTAAATGAATAGTTATATCTTGCAGGGTAAGTCTGTAAAATCAACCTTGTAGGGTATCTATGAATAGATAAATGAATAAGTAACTTGAGCCGTATTTTTAATTTTACGGCTCATTTTTTTGGGCGGTTAAGCCGACATTAGAGGATATAGCAAGTAACGAATTTTTCGGCTTTCTGCGTTACATGAAATAGCTATTAAATCTACGCCCCCTAGTTATTGCTTGGAATTTCGCATTTTGAGTTTAAGATAGATGCGATTTGCGCCAGTCAGAAGAAAATGCAACACGCTATAGGGTTTATTCTGACCAGCGTTCCAAGCCTTTCCCAAAGTAACTATCTTTGTAGCGTTTTACAAGAGCCACTTGCCACTATGGTAGTGGTGGAGTCTATCCCCTATTATTGGGGATTGTATCGCTTCCATTCTTGTAATGCCATTAAAACTGCAAGTAATATTTTTTTAGGTTTCATACGTCATACTCACTTAATAATTGTTTAATTGCTTTGATATTTGCTTTTGTTATTTTCATATCTTCTTGTGAACTCCATTCATAAATCATACTTTTTTGATTTTTTAATTCACGTTTAAGCATAGCTACAAAAAAATCATCTAATACTTCAAATACAGCAGATTCATCATCAAAATTAAATTGAATATTCATTATCTATCCTTAGAATTGTCAGGGTATTCATCAAGTTGATTTTCAGGAAATACAGGATTTTTAACCAAGCCTTCTTCCATTGCTTTACGTTCATAAGCAGAGTCTAAACATGAAGACGGTTCATTAAAATTTATATCTCGTGCATCATTCAAATTTTTAATATTATAATATTCTTGTAACGCTTCTTCATATACGCCCCAAAGCCGTTCCACTCTCATTTCATAAACAGATGCAATACTTAACAACCTATCCATAAAAATAGGGTCAATTGCAGTCCAGTCGGCACTATCAGCAAGCATTTTAATATCTTTATCTATTTCCCAAACATTTAATATTTGCTGTTCTAACTCTTGATGCTTGTTCATTCTTTGCCCTTTCCATTAAGTTTATCTCTAGCATCTCGCATAGATTCTTTTTCTAACGCTTGTATGTATTGATAAATAATTAATCCTACTTCTTCGTTAGTTAATGCTTCTTTGTCATCAACACAGATATTTCTTACTGCACGACCAAGCATCTGTAAGTATTTATCTTCCATTTTTATTCCTTAATGCTTGTTCAATAGCACGACTTAATACCATATAATAAGTTTCCATCTTTGAATTAGGTTCGGTGTCTGCATAAATCTTATCTATCTCATCATCCGTTAATCCTTGCCATTCTCTTGCAGATACATTTAATTCTTCAAAATGACCAAACTTAACTAATACACCCATAAGAGCTTTTGCTTGTGTTGTTCTATCAAGTATTTTTCCGTCAACAGTTTTAATATTCCTCATTGCAATTAATGCTTCTTCTACCGAGTCATTATCGTTTGTTGATTGAATTTTAATTTTATAGGACATAATTTTTTTCCTTTAGCATAACTTCAGCAAATTGTATTCCGCACATAAACGCATCTTCTAAATCATCGCAATGGTTTGCTTTAAATGCTTTTATCTTCTCTTCATCCGTTAATCCGACCCATTGATGAGGGTGGGTGTTATCAAACTCTCTGATTTTATCCAAATCATTCCAAAAGAATTGTGTATGCGCTTTTGCTTCTTTAACCATATCATGGTCAAGATATTTACAAACATCTCTAGCATTATCTAATGCACTTTTCATCCAAGCCACAGGTTCTTGCGTTGGTTGTTCACGATTAAAATAAACTTCTTCACCATCAATGTTTAATGTGCAAGTAGAGCCATCAGGTGCGTATGACACTAATCTTGGTTCTGCTGGTTGTTCTAGTGCTTCTTTGCAAGCGTTGATTGCTTCTACATAAGGTAGTTTTTCAAGGAATAAATGCCCCATTAAACATTTTTGTGCGTCTTCTAATGCTTCAATCGCCATCTTTAATGCTTCGTCTTTAGTCATCACGTTCTCCAATCGTTACTGTAGTTACTTGCCCATGTGCAACTTCAATTCTGCAGCCCCGACCTTGCTCAATCATGTGCGCCGTAAACATTCCTGTAATAAAGCTAAACACACAACAAGCTACTATAAATTTATCCATGTTAAATTCCCTCATACATAAAAAAACTTGAGCCTATGCCTTTATAAGCACTACGAGTTTTATTTTTAGGGGCTGGCTCACGCCTCTTTTCTAACAGCTTGTAAACGGTAGCATGAGGATTATACCAATCAGGTTTCTTTTCATCTTTTACGACTTCTTTAGAAGTTCCATTCCTAACAAAAAAATCAATAAAATCATCTCGTTCTTTTTTTGTATATTCAATACCCGTAAATTTATAGAATTTTAACTTTCGTCCCGTTTTGGGATTTATGTCTATAAAAAAAGTTAAGTGACCTTTGACTACAAAAGTCTCAATCATGTTTTGCGTAGCACTTCTAGTCAATGGAAAAAACTCTAAAATGTCAGGAATAGACATTGGCTTTTCTTTTAACATTAAATACATTGAATACTTGTATTCTTCAAACTTCATTAGCTTGTCGTAAAAACTTTCATTAGACATTTAAAACTCCTTAAATATGGTGCGCCTTAAAGGAATTGAACCTTCAACCTACGGAGTAGAAATCCGTTGCTCTATCCAATTGAGCTAAAGGCGCATGGCGGGCTACTCACGCACGTTAATATAAAGTGAGCGCAATATATTGTGGTCAAACCGTCAGACCATTAGAGATACGCTTTCGCCCGTTGAACTTAAAAAGGTATATCTTGTTCAAAATCATCAAAATCAGAAGGATTAGTATTGCCAGCACCTTTATTTCGTGGAGCTGTACCTGCGCCTTGAGATTCGCCTTTTTTATCTAATAATCGCAATTCATTAATTACAATTTGCGTACTGTCTTTTTCAATTCCTTCTTTATTGGTAAATTTGTTATATTCAATTTTACCTTCGCAATAAACGCTAGAGCCTTTGCGTACATACGCTTCTACAATCTCAGCCAGTTTGCGATAACAAACCATGCGATGCCATTGTGTTTTTTCTTGCTTTTGTCCTTGTTTATCTTTCCAATTTTCGCTGGTAGCAACACTAAAATTTGCAACCATGTCACCATTTGGCAAAGTGTTTGTTGTAGGGTCATTACCTACATTGCCAATAATAATACTAAGATTTACTGAAGCCATTATTTATTTCCTTTTTTTTGAATTGATGTTGCTAAAACATATCTATTGCCAAGATAATCTATGGCAGCTTGTAATTTCTTTTGATGCTCTTTTGATAATTTTGGATTTGTTATTCCATAAAGAGATTTAATAATAATATTAGCTTCCATTTTATACAGGCTCCATTTTATATTCTGCCACTTGGCAAATTTCATCGAATTTATTTTTAACCTCTATTCTATTGGTTGTAATTTTCCATCCAGCTTTTCTTAATTCAAATACAACAGCAGCTAGACGATAAATTCCAAGTTCAGTCCATGCTTCTAACGGATTAATTTTTCCGTATTTAACTAGATATAAAAATAAGCGTTCAGTTTGTTTCATTTTATTTGCTCCAATTTAGTTACTGTTTCAGAAACTTCATCAAGAAATGCAATTACTTCTTTTTCTGCATTAGCAATATATTCATCATCACGTTCAACACGCTTAACAAATAATTGTAAATGGTCAGGCAACTCAACATTAAAACTAACAAAATCACACCATTTTCTACCCGTACAAGCCATTTGCCATTGCATTTGAGCAATATATTTACTAGGTGCAGCATTTGATGTTAGCGTTTCAATATGATTGGCAACTGTTGGGCATTTAATTTCAATCAAACCATCTTCACTAACTAGTCCATCAGGACTGCATCCAGCCATTTCAATTGTTGGATGTTCTACGAAAGCAATTTCCTTAACAAACAATCCGCTATCCATCTCGTATAACGAACGTGCAATAGGCTCTAACTCAATTCCACGCTCCATGTGAGCATTGGTAAAGGTTTCTTCTTTTTTCCCCGTTAAACGCTCGCAAACCAATTGCATACGATAATTTCTACGACTGGCTGATTCACCACTTTTAATTGTAGCTAATACATCCGCTACACGACTAGCTGTTACTTTGCCTAGCCTAGAATTAAACCATTCAGGAGTTCCTTGTTCCATTTTATTTTTCCTTTGTTTGTACTTCGTTATAACCATCAATAAAATCTTTATTGGTTTCAAACAAATGTTTCATTTGGTCTTTTGCAATAGTGATTGCTAAAAGTGCTTGTTTATCCATTTTGCAAACGATATAAGCAGTTTTGTAAGCGTTTTGTAATTCTTCTAAGGTTTTGGTATCGGTAATAGATTTAACGTAAGCTGTAGCGTCTAATGGTTCAGGTTCAGCTTCTTTTTCGACTTCGGGCAAATCTTCACCAGCATAAATATACAAACCCAAACCATGAAGCGCAATCGCTTTAACTAAACAACGCTGAATACTTGTATTGATTTGAAACGCATTAGGTACAGGAATCGTTTTGTTGTTATTGTCTAGCACAGGATGGATTTGGCTTAATGTAATTCCATCTACCGTTACCGCAACTTCTACAAAGTAACCACATTCTGTTTTGCAGAACGGCATCCCGTCATATTTGATTACTTCCCAAGTAGCATCGGGCGCAGCTTTACGCAATTCACTAACCGCCCAAGTCCAAGAAAGATAACTAAAACGACCTTTCTTTTCAACGTGGTCAGATACATTTAGTTTCGATAATTTTTCAAACGTGTTCATTTTTTGCTCCTTTTGTCTAAGTTCGTCCATCACTTCAGCTTGAAATTGTTGCTCACTCATAATCAATCCCATCCAAAGATTTTAGCCAACGCTTCAGCACCAACTAGAATTGCTAACACAATGATGAACCCAAGTACCACAATAATTACGTTATCCATTTTAATTAGCCTCGATTTGAATAAGTTGTTGAGTAATGTCATTCATGATTACGTTTGGCAATATATCCGATACATCTTGCGTATCGTCACCAACTTCAATTGAAAATATTTCGATGTAATATTTGGTAGGACTGTCACCAGTACCTAAAGGGTCTTTTTCAACTTCGCAATCGTAATAAACGTGAAAGGTAATGTTTTGAACTTCTAAAGTTTCTACTGACATTTTTTGGCTCCTAATAAAAGCGTCATAAGTAACGCATGAGTTAATTATCGTTGAATTAAATAAAAAAAGAAAGCATTTTATTAAATATATTGAATAATTTTTAATTAAACAGTTAAATAATACGTTCCAATTTCTAAACTATCCCATTTATTGCTAATCTGAAATGAATGTATATTAGTAAATTCACCAGCATCAATTAACAATACGGTTGCTTCTTTTTGTTGGTCTTTATAATCCATAGCTTCGATTATTTGTTTTAACTGTTCGTATGTCATTTGTTACCGCCTTCTGATATAGATACATCATCGACATTAATATAAACATTGAACATTGTGCTTTCAGGATAATCAAATTTAGCTTGAGATAAAGCGTCTAAATAATTTTTAGCTTTGAATTCTTGAAAAAAAGCTGTTGAACTATGCTTGCTTTCCCAAATCTCAATTGCGTACCATTTTGTACTCATTTTTAACTCCATTAAAAAATTTTATGAACAAGAATATCTTTTAACGCAAACACCCATTCAGGTATATCCTCTGCTTTAGTTCTATCATAAATAATTCCATCCCAATATATTGCCCATCTTTCATCAATAAGATAATAATTATCGTAAGTTACAATAAAATGCTGCAAACCTTCTTCCATTTTTATTTCCTTAAAAATTTAAAAATACAAAACGTTTGTTTTGATTTTCTAACCATGAACCACAAATCCAAGTGTTACAATTTAAAAATTCTTCTACATTTTCCCAATCTGTTGATGCTGGATAATAATCTCTTACCTCGCTTGCAGTCATTTCTACAAAATCGCAACATAAAGCAATAACGTCTAATTCGTGTTGTTTTCCAGTATCAATTTCATCTTGTTCTAAAGCATCAAACAAAACTTCTAAACCTTCATAACTAAAATTAGTTCGCTCATGCAATCTAAATGCTTCTCTAAACTCATATAAACCTATTGTTTGTTTCATTTTATAACTCCTTATATTCCGCAATAATCTTGAATTGAACAAATAAGCCCGTCAAAATCTTCATTTGAGCCTAATAAATCTGATAACGCATAAATTATGCTTTTATCAATATCGTATTCTTCTGAAAGAGTTTCAAAATAATTATCTTTAGATTCATAACCTTCTTTTTGATAAATAGTCATGTTTTTATCCTAATGAATTTGTTTGGCTTCTAATTCCAATAAAATTTCTAATGCAACATCTAAATAATTACGCATATTGTTTTTTCTGCGTTTATGTATTTCGCATTTAAGGTCGTATGAATTGGAATAATATTTTGATAGTTTTTGAATAACTTCTGTGGGTTTATACATTTTTTGGCTCCTAATAAAAGCAGTTTGATTGCTGCATGAGTTAATTATGCTTGTGAAAATTAAAAAAGAAAAGAGTTTTATTGAAATATATTGAATTTATTTCAATCTTGTAATAACATGAACAAACAATTAACTAAAAGGTAATATATATGGAATATTCAGAAGATAAAATTAAAACTATGTTAATTAGCGGAATTTATAATTTTAGTGCGATAGAACGCAAAACAGAAATAAGTCGTCATTGGATGAAAAAAATTATTAATGGTGACAAAGTTCCTTCTTATGTATTTTTGGCTTTAGACAATTACTTTTCAAATATAGGGAAAAAAAATGACTGAACAAGATATAAGGGAAAAGTTTGAAACGTGGGCTGCCAAGCAAGGTCACAATCTTACTCGACATCCGAACAATGAAGATTTTTATTATAACCGAGATGTTTCAGCATTATGGGTATGTTTTTCTACTGCTTATATGATTGGTCGTTCGGATGAAAACGCTTTTTTGAAAGATTTATTAGATTTAAATTGGGAAGATGAAATTCCTCCGGCTCAAGTTGCGCTTATAGAAAGAACAACTGAATTAGATGACTGAACATCAAGAGCAAGTTGCGTTGATTAAATGGTTTAGGGTTCAACATCCTAAACTAATCATGTTTGCTATTCCTAATGGTGGCGCAAGACATATTGTTACAGCTATGAATCTTAAAGCAGAGGGTGTTCTTTCAGGAGTTTCTGATTTGTTTTTAATGAAAGCGACTTCTAAATATCATGGAATGTTTATAGAAATGAAAACTAAAAAAGGCAAATTATCTCCCGTTCAAAAATATTTTATAGAACAAGCTGAACTTCAAGGATATAAAGCAATAGTGGCGCACGGCTTTGAAGAAGCTCAAGCTGGAATACAAAATTATTTAATTGATTAAAATTCTTTTCATTTTATTAAAGTAAGCGCATAATTATCTAGGGCTAGGTTATGCAGACCGAAAAGTGGATCCATTCACCCACCTGCCCAATTATTTTTGTGGATGCTTTTTTGAATGGAAAGGTCTTTATGCATTATTATCAATTTAACATAGGTGATTATCGCAAAGATACATCTCACCTCACCCCAATAGAACATTACATATACAGAACTTTGATAGATTGGTATTACCTTGATGAAAAACCAATACCCAAAGAAACCCAAGTGGTTTTGCGTCGGTTAATGTTGGGTTTAGAAAACGAACTAAACCTTTTAAATGTACTTAAAGATTTTTTCCAAGAAGGTAAAGAAAGCTGGTTTCATAATAGAATTGAAGATGAAATTAAAAGCTATCAACGCAATGTTCAAATAAATAGAATCAATGGAAAGCTAGGCGGCAGACCGAAGAAAACCCAGTCGGTTAATTCCGCTAACCGAAACGAAAGCGAAACAAACCCAAACTATAAACTAGAAACTATAAACCATAAACCAAAAACTAATAAATACATACCGCCTTTATCTCCTGTTTTATTATCAGAATGGTTAATTACTAGAAAAAATAAACCTGTAACAGAATTAGCATTTAAAGCAGTTGAACGAGAAGCTAAATTGGCAGGTATATCTGTAGAAGAAGCTATAACAATTTGTTGTGAACGAGGATGGATTAGTTTTAAAGCTGATTGGATTAATAAGCCACAGTCCAAATCATTTAAAGAAGATACGATGGCAGCAGCTCGTTCTATTTTTACAAACTCAAGTGGCATCCCTTATTACCAAGCTAAAGAGATAGAGGTTAAAAATGATGAATAAGTTACCTGCCGAGTGGGTTGATAGAATATTTATGAGATTGCACGGACGTTTTGGCAATTCATTTACAGACAAGTTTAAACTAGGTCAGATTGTAGATGGCGTTGATATTGGCATTGCTAACGCCAAACAGGTTTGGGCTGAGGAACTTGCTGGTATATCGCCTAACCGAATTAAGAACGCCTTGCTGCATAACTATGATTACGCACCATCTTGCGACCAGTTCAAGGCTCAATGCAGGTCTACCATTGAAGCTCATAAAGATTTCGTTGGATTGCCACGCAAGTTTACTGCTGAAGAACGTGAAGCCAATAGAAAACGCTTACAGGTCACTTTGGACTCATTAAACATTAAGAGATTAAATTGACCGAAAATGAGCAAAAGGTTTATGACTTCATCAAAGAAATAACAAATGTATTTGGTGAGTGTGAATTTATTGCCAAAGGTAACTTAAATGTTACTGTAAAAACCAAGAACTATATACACAAACGATATACAGAAATAATCCCGTATGTAAAACCAAAACAAATTGAAAAAGGTAAAAAAATATGATAATTAGAACATGGAGTTTAACATTGCAAAATATTCCATTTCTTATGAAATTTTTACAAGAATTAG
>Ga0007862_1000128_pt1 | contig 25066 bp, 36 predicted proteins | sample CryBogCBH20Aug07_FD_71206 | JGI IMG/M metagenome (GOLD analysis project Ga0007862, IMG submission 71206) | Freshwater microbial communities from Crystal Bog, Wisconsin, USA - CBH20Aug07 | ecosystem: Environmental > Aquatic > Freshwater > Lake | place: Crystal Bog, Wisconsin, USA | collected... | reverse complement strand
TCGAATTTGAGTTGTTCGATATCTGTGAGGGGAGTGTGCAATACACGCTCGGTATCGATACCAAAGCTGTCAAAATAACTCTGAGGAGTACCAAACTCACTATCGTAGAATAAAAGAGCCGCATCTGGATATTTGTCCAAGTAAGATTTTGCCATCAATAAAGAAAACGCTGTCTTAAAATGTTTGGATGGACCTGCCCACATTGTAAGACCTGGTGTTAAACCACCATCGAGGCGACCAGAAAGTGCCACATTAATGATTGGCACAGAGGTTGGAATCATATCCTTCTGTGTGAAGAATTTTGATTTGGATAGAATAGCAGATTCTTTAATACTACTATTCTTTTTAATCTTGTCAAGTATACTCATTTATTTTCCTTTTCACGAAATGCAAATTCAGCACCATAATCATACTTAGTATCCGGGATTTCATGGTGTTCTGTAAAAATACCAGGTGCATGATGTATTACCACCTTTTCAGGTTTAGGGGGTTCATCTTCCACTATTGCAATATTTTCCTTTTCAACTTCAACTAAATCTTCTGGTGCAGGTTTCTTTCTAAAGAAACCATCCCAATTCTTCTTAATTGGTTGTGTTTCTTCTGGTTCTTTCATTGAAATATTAGCCGCAATTAATAATAACACAGCCAATGGGTCAAATACAAGCATAATAATAAAGATTACCAACCTAACTGCTTTGTCTACTGCACCATCACCTTGGAAGAACATATCTGCCACATACTTAATTGGACCAATATCTGCCACAAGTTTATTTTCTTCACGCAGTAAAGGTAATCTTTTCTTGTTAATATCGGTAAGTTCTTTTTGTGTGGATTGAATTTGTTTATCTAATTGACCACTTGCAGTAGATGGATCCTTAGCACGAGCCATTAGATAGTTTAATCTATCTTCTGTAATCTTTTGTTGTTGAGATAATGTTTTTAATTCTACGGAGTTTGCACCAGCATCCATTGTTGAATCAATATGTGCTTTGGCCAAGAAACCAAAAATACCCATTGATGTAATCAACATCAGTAATGCAACGGCAATCATCAAATAGGTTCTTAATAAGAAAGGTGCAGTTCTCCAATTACGATATAACCATGATGCAGTAACCAACTTGGCAAACTCAAGTGCGCCACCCATTATAATAACTGGCCAAAATGCACCCATAAAAATGGCAGCCAAACCAATAACAGAATAATAACCTGCAATTCCTGATAAAAGTATTGCAGCTAAAAATGTTAAGTAAATCATCCGAAAAAGTCCTCTAATGTGCTAGTTTTCTCTGTTGTCCACTTCATACAATCCAAAATTACTTTAATTGGTTCTAAGAAAGCCTTTTCAAACTGGACATCATAATCAATATATTCATTAAGTCCAAATTCTACGGGTAAACGACCTGGAAATGAAATGACGGTATCTTTGAATGGGTTAGGCATTTTGAGATAACTATATTTCAGTTTCTCGCCTTCTTGAATGAGTGGATACTTTTTAGTAAGTTTTTTCTCTTTAAGATAGTGGTTGTATAAAATGGCACCTTTGACGTGCATTGGTGTGCCAGATTTATACATCGATAATGAATCGGAGTATTTAGATAGTCCGTTACAACCACGGGGTGAGGAGATATCTTCTGGTGGTAAACCCATGAAATCTTTTTTGGCATTCTTAATAAATTCATGAATATCTTCTTCAGTACCATTCATCATAATCGTAATGGCTTCTTTCATCTTCTCACGAATCACCGCAGGTGTGGATGACTTAATCATTTCTAATCCCATCACCTTCATCTGTGGTTCATTGTATTGAACGCCTTCATTGTTATACACATTAAGAATATAACGTTTCTTGGCAGTCCAGATACCCTTGTCAGATAGGCCTTCACGTTTCATCTGCATCTTTTGTTTAGGTGCTTTGACATACTCTGCCAACTCACCATAAGATTTATCGATGTATGGTTGAAGTTTATCTTCACAGATTTTATCCATGAGAGAAATTACTTTTTGTTTATTGGAAGTGTCCTTAATAAATTTATTAACCAACTCTCCCATTCGTAGGTAAATTGAATCAGTATCAGAAGCAATAACATAATCAACATCTTTGGTCTCCAAAAGTTTATTCATCCACGCATTAATCTTGGCTTCAATCCAACGAATACTTAACTGTCCAGCAGTCGTAACACCCAACGCCATACGAAGGTCATAAAAACGGAAATACTGAGAACCGAGAGCACCATAGGCAGAATTAAGTGATACTTTTTTCGCCAATTGAATGTTGTTGTATTTGGCAATACGTTTTTCAATTTCGTAGAGTTTACTTGGGTCTTTCTCATTTTCATATTCCTGTTTTGCTTGAAGCATCATCTTCTTAAAACGACTTCTATCATTATACATTTCTTCCATCATTCCAGGTAAGAAGCCTTGAATATCGGTACGAAAGAATTGTCCGTTAGGAGTTAGAGTTGCAGTTACCAATCCATCAGTATTGATTTCTTTCTTCAACATCTTCTCAACAGAAACACCTTGAGAAAGAATGTTACGCATTTCTTCAGAGTAGTTTTCAGGTTCAATGAGTGTTTCGGGACTGATATTATATTGCATCATCAGATGTGGATACAAAGAGTTCAAATCAAACGAAGCAACCCATGCATGAGCGCCAACTTGAACTTCTTTCACATAAGCACCTTCAAACATACCATCTTTTTCTTTAATGATACGAGGCGGCACAATGATTTTCTTTTCCAACAAATAAGAATTGGTAAGAGCATCCCACATACGAGTTTGTGCAAACACATCATCAAAGTTTGATTTGGTGTCGTATGCCAAAGTTACAGCCAATTCAAGTAACTTTAACTTATCTTCCAACTTGATAATCAATTCAACGTCTTTAATATTATACTCAATAAACTTTTGGAAGTTCAATCGATACAATGAATGTAAACTATCATACTCATCATACGAGATTTTACCTTCACCAAGTTCAACTTGAGCAATAGCATCCAAACGATATGATTCTTGTGACTTACCACCTGGCGCATACCATTTGTATAGTTCAATATAATCAAGTGATGAAATGCCAACCAAACTGTATTCAATCAGTTCACGGTTGTTTACTCTTGCTCTGCGTTCTGTAATATAGTTCCAAGGAGATAATTTCTTGGCTTCATCTTCACCAAGAATCTTTTTGAATCGATTGACAAGATATGGTATATCAAAAAACTTGGTGTTCCAACCAGTAACGACATCAGGATATTTGTCTTTCCAATAGTGCATGAATTGTTTACAAAGTGAGTATTCATCTTTACAACGAATATACACTTCATTGCCTTGCACTTCATATTCACCACAGGCAAAAACCAAAGGTGATTGATTTAGAAACTTAACACAAATTGCTGTGATAGGTTCATTTGCCAAATATGGGTCAGGAAATCCATTCTCTGAACCAACCTCAATATCGATTACTGCAATAGAGATATGGTCAAAATCATAATCAACCATGCCTTTATGTTGTTCTGCGATAAAGGCATATTCGAAACGAGTTTGACCATAGATGACTGGTGCACCAGGAATAGGAGCACCAGAATTTCCTTCAAATTGTTTCACATAATCTCTAGCCTCACGAATTGTGCCAAAGATTTTCTGGTCTAAGGGAAGACCAGTTAATGACTTGTAGATTCCTTGCGGATTCTTTCGTGATGGTAGAAAAAGTGATGGTGAGTATTCAATTTTTTGTTTGACCTTCTGGCCATCCATAACACCACGATAAAAGATGTTATTACCAAAGCATTGAACATTTGTGTAGAATTTAGACAATTTAACCCGTAATAAGTTGTTTTTGTGGAGGAACAATAATACCAGAACCAAAGATGGAATTATAATTTGTAATAAAATCTTCTGCTGGTGTATAGGAGTATACTACATTCTTCTTAGCTAAGGCAATAGTTGTGCCAGATTTTTGTTCTCCATGAATGGGAAATGGTGAAAATCCAACCTGTGGTGTACCATCTTTACCACGAACAACTGCGATTCCAACAGGATTTACAATAACGAATTCTGTTTCGGATTGTGATTCGAGTTCTCCTAGTAAATCTTCTCCGGTAACTAATTTAAGGGCTAATACTTCCATGTGTTTCTCCTGGTAAAAATTGTAAGGGTTTTACTGACATTAATTGATATAAATACTTATAGTTGTATGAAGTGATATTGTATCTTATCTAGTAGTTCCCGTCAAGCTGACTTTCGGCATTCTTTATTATCCCTATATTAATTAAAAATAACCAACAGAGGATGGTAAAGTAAAACTTTATCAAAAATAAATGAATAAAAGTATGACCGCTCGTAACCTGCCGAGTAAAATGGTTGCAATCATGACTGCTGTATTGTTCTCTGGCAGCATTTTTGCACAAAACTCACCTATTGTAACACAATCAACCAGCGATGCGACAACCCACAATTACAACTATAATTATAACCAAGATGTAAGTACCAGTACCAGCACATCTAATAATTATAGCAACAGTTTAAGCAATAGTAATTCCAATAGTAATTCTACTGCTACCAGTACCACCAAGGTAATCTCACCTCCACCAACTGCGATTGCACCTTCAATCACATCTATTAATAATGACTTATGCACCGTAGGTGCGTCTGGTGCAGTCCAAACTCAGATTTTAGGTCTTTCTTTTGGTGCAACTACCACAGATAAAAACTGTGAAAGACTTAAACTGGCATCACGTCTTTATGACATGGGTATGAAAGTGGCAGCAGTATCAACACTTTGTCAAGATAAACGAGTATTTGACGCTATGTTAAATGCTGGTACTCCATGTCCAGTAGATGGTAAAATTGGTCAAGAAGCCAAAGCAATTTGGGAATCTGATCCAGACCGTAAACCAAAATGAAATTATTAGCGGCAGCAATATTAGTTGCCGGTTTCTTAGGTTTCTGTTCTACAAAGACAGAAGCACAGGTTAACTTTGGCACACAATCCCAACAATTCACCTACACACCAGTAAATGGTGGTACAGGTGGTATTGTTGGTGTTGTCATTCCTAATTCTAACGGACTTACAGTCAATGTGGCAACAGGTTCTGCCGCATTACCATTACAAAATGTGGCCAACGCTCCTGGTGCTCAACGACTTTCATTAGGTGATGATAGTAGTCAACCAGTTCCAATTGGATTTACTTTTCCTTATTGGGACCAATCATTCACCAATTCTTGGATGTATTCTAATGGTATTGTAAGTTTTACTTCAGGTAATATTCCTGGTGCTGGTTGTTGTGGTGGTAACGACCTTTCACAATTGGCAAATCAAGGAACAAGAAACTCTGTTTACAATTATATGATTGCTCCTTTATGGACTGATTTGATTGATGTTAATAATAATGCAACTTGGGTATTGAAGAATAGTGATTCAGTAACTTACGGTTGGTATAATACTCACGAATATTACAATAATAATACAAGTTCTTTTGAAGTTAATATCAATAGGTCTGGTGCATTTGATGTAAGATATGGTTCTGCATTTGTTAGTACCGGCCATATGGTTACATCAGGATTTACTGGTGATTTATCACGGGGACAGTATTTTCAATATTATTACGGACAAGGTTTTAATGTACCTTCAAGCAACCGTGTATCTTACGGTACGACTGCGGTAGCTGGAACTCCAGTAGACCCTTGTATTGCCAATCCACTATCAAGCACTTCATGTTCAGGATATCAAGCAGCATATACTGCTCAACAATGTACCATAAATGCTTTATTTGACCCATCTTGTCCTGGTTATCAAGTAGCATATCAAACTCAACAATGCACGATTAATCCTTTATACAATTCTGGTTGTCCTGGATATCCTCAAGCATATCACGACCAACAATGTTCTGTAAATCCTTTATATGCAACTGATTGTCCAGGTTATGCAGCTTCATATCTAGCCCAACAATGTTCTTTAAACCCACTATACAGTACCACTTGTCAAGGGTATCAACAAGCATATTTTAACCAACAATGTAGTCTTAATCCTTTATACAATTCAAGTTGTCCTGGATATTCTACTGCCTATCATAATCAACAATGTTCTATCAATCCGTTATTTGCAACAGATTGTACCGGTTATCAACAGGCATATCACGACCAGCAATGTAGTATTAGTCCATTGTTTGCTTCTGATTGTCCTGGTTATCAACAAGCATATCAAACATATCAGTTCAATAGAGCTTGTCAAGCAAATCCACAATCATCACCAACTTGTTCTGGTTATGTAACTCCCGTTGTCACCACACCTACTACAACAACGACAACTTCAACCACAAATTCAACTTCTTCTACAACATCAACAGCTGCGGTTGCTGCATCTGCAGCCACAACTGCGGCAACGACAACCACAACAACCACCACTACAACACCAACTGCGGTTGCAACAACTACAACAACAAGTGGTGGTGTTATTACTTCACAATCTACTACTGCACCACCAACTGTAATTGCAGTTTCTACTGCTGGTACTTTACCAAGTCCGGCTGCGGTGGCTGTTGTTGCTGATCCGGTAGTAAACAACGTAATTGCTCCAAGCACAACTGCGGCATCTCCTGCAGCTTCACCTGCATCTGCAACAAGTTCTAGTTCAACATCTAGTTCATCTTCAACATCATCTTCACCTGCAGCTGCATCATCTTCACCAACGGCTGCGGCTGCAACGGCAGCAGTAGCTGCACCACCTCCTCCACCTCCACCCCCACCACCTACAAGAAGTAGTATGATGGCGGCAAGACAACCACAACCAACTAAAGAACAAGCAGCCAATACAGCAAGTGCTGCTATGAAAGATTCTGAAAATGCTGGTAATATGGAACAACAAAAAGCAGTTCAGAATGTTGTCATTGGTGCAATGGGTTATGTTCAAGGTTTCGATGCATACAATGTTACATTAAAAGATGTGCCTTTCTATAAACCTTATACCGTTTATGGAAATCAAAGGAATGTGGATAATCGTGCAGCATCAAGAGGTTTATTTGGTGCTACCGATTTAGTTCATAATGAAATGGTTACTCAACAATATCAATTAGGAAAATAAAGGAGAAGTAAAATGGCAGAAGAAATTAAAGACGTTAATGCTAAGATTGACGAAGCAGAAGCGGCAGTAAAAAAATATGCAAGTAAAGATACAGTTATCAGCATTGGTGGATATGAGTTTACTCCTGCCAAACTGATGGTTGCATTTACTTTGATATCATCCATTCTAGGTGGTCTATATGGTTGTTTTGAAGTATATAAAGACTATCAAGATATGAAAACAAAAATTGCTAAATATGTTGCACCAGACTTGTCTGAATTTGACAAGCGTTTGGCTGTTGTAGAAGAAAATTCACAAAAGTCAGCAGACTATACCCGTGACATCAAGAATGACCTTAAAAACGACATTCGTAGATTGGAACAAGTTGTTGAAGTTGTTGAAAGAAGTTCTAAACAAGCTCAACGTGAAACTGACCAAGATGTCCGTGCATTGCGTAAAGAAGTAGACAGCAAGATTCAAAAAGCAATGGATAACCCATTATCTGGTAGATAATATGACAACCACCACAACTCTTAATATTCCAATTTGTCATGTTAAGGATTGTGGTCGTTTTCGTCAAATGTATTCATCAAAATCAATGACTGGTGGTAAAAATAGTTATCTGAAAACTTGTGCTAGACACACATATAAAGATTTGAATAAAAAATGATTATTGAAATGTGGACTTACTGTTTTTTGCAGATGTATTTTTTACCATATAGAATGGTAACAATGTTATAAATAGTTTGAAAAAAAGGAGAAGTGAAATGGCATTACTAGATTCAGTATTAGGATTAATACATAAACAACCTAAAGATCCTAACGCACCAAAACCACCAGTTGGTTCACGTTCAGAAAGAGAAGCAAAGATTAAAGACAAAGCTGGTCTTGTAATCAATATTTTTGCTTTGTTGTTAGCGGTCAATACCTACTTTGCAGGTAGTACCAGTTCTTTGATTATGAATAATACAATCAAAGCTAATGATATTTGGAATTTTTACCAAGCAAAAAGTATCAAACAGACTGAATATATTTTAGCTTCTGAACAAACCAATGATGCAGCAAAAGCAAAAAAATGGTCCGAGAAAGCTGCTTCTTATGAAGATGGTCCTGAGGGTAAAGGTGCTTTGTTTGCCAAAGCTAAAAAGTTAGAAGAAGAACGTGATGCAGCCAAGAAGAAATCTCCATGGTTGTCTTATGCCTCTACTGCTTTCCAACTTTCTATCGTGTTGTTATCTGCAAGTATTTTAGCAGTTAATATGCTAATGTTTTGGGCATCTTTTGGTACTGCGGCAATTGGTATTGCTTTGATGGCACAAGGACTTACATTATATTTTTAATGTAACAAAAGCGAAACATATAGTATGCATATATAATATTATAATTCCCACCCCATTTGAATTGAAAACAAAATGAACAAAGTCCTTTTTATATTAAAACGCAGAGAAGATTACAATCACGTTCTCCACTCGTCACATTTAGGCCTATCTACGGGTCTATTTAATTCAGCATCATTTATGTGTGATATGCTGAATAAGAGTGGAGTTCATTCTAAACTTGTTGTCGTACCAGATAACAATGTGATTGACCGAGAAGTTACTCGGTTCCAACCAACTCATGTAATTATCGAAGCCTTGTGGGTAGTTCCACAAAAATTTGCTATATTACAAAAATTACATCCGAATGTTAAATGGATTATCCGATTACACTCTGAACTTCCATTCTTGGCTGGTGAAGGTATGTCCATGGACTGGATTGCAGACTATATGTCTTTCAAGAATCTTTATCTAGGTATCAATGCACCAAGAATGATGAGTGAAGTGGAGACCTATGTAACTGCAAAGTATGGTAAAGAAAAAATGAAAGATAAACTAATCTATCTACCAAACTACTATCCACAAGATTACAAATACAAGAAGTTAGATAAGTCTAAAGATATAATTCATATCGGTTGTTTTGGTGCCATCAGACCATTAAAGAACCATATGGTACAAGCAATTGCAGCTGTCAAGTTTGCAGAATCAATTGGTAAAAAATTATACTTTCACATTAATTCAGGTAGGATTGAAATGAAAGGTGAACCAGTCACAAATAATCTTCGTGCATTATTTACGGAGTTATATGACAAAGGTCACAGATTAATCAATCATACATGGACACCTAGAGAACAATTCTTGGAACTATGTGCTCAAATGGACATTGGTATGCAAGTTTCTTTCTCCGAAACCTTTAACATTGTTGGTGCAGACTTGGTTTCTCAAGGTGTTCCTTTGGTTGGTTCCGATGAGATTCCTTGGATGTGTCACTCTTTTAGTGCGGAAGCAACCGAATCTGAAGATATCTACAATAAATTGATGAGGACTTATAAATATAGTTTCATAAATACCAAATTAAACCAAATTAATCTTAAACTTTATACAAATAAAACAAGAAAAATTTGGGTAGAATATTTCAAAGGATAAAAAATGCACAAGCTCAAAGGTCATTACGAAAAAGAAGGTAAGTTGGAAATCCTCGAAAGAGAATTCCATAGGTTGGAAGATGCTTTAGAATTTGGTAGAACAGTTGGTTTCCACCATTTCAAAGTATTCAGCAATGAAGGTGAACTTTCACATTCTGAAAATGTTGCTGTAACAGATAGTTACGCTTAATTATTGGTGGCATAATCATCTTTGCCACCATAAATTCTATCTTTCATAAATTGATAGTTACTCGGTAATCCACTAATAAATTCATTTATAGATTGTTTGTGCATTAAGTATTTCATTTTTGAAGTATTTGTTGCTTGTGGATTTATCGAATTAAATTTGTGATAATAGTCTATGGCCGATTTAGTTGCAACAGGTAAAACACCCATACCAGCAAGAATAAAACATACACCTTGTTGAGTGGCATCGTAAGTATAACTGTTTAATTTCCCAGCCACATTTTCATAATCATTTATTTTTTGCCTTAATGTATTAAACATTTCAGGTTCATAATCATTTTCTTGTGTTGCCCATTTCCAATATTCACTATCTGTTCTTTTTGAATATGCATAGTGCATCGAAATAAATTTTGAGAATCCATCTGTGATATCATTAGTTACAACATTATAAGATTCTTTTTCCATACGAGTAACATAACCACCTCGCCTGTTTAATATATCAATTAAACGAATTATGTTTTCATGTGTCGTTAATAGTCCAGTAGATTCTAACGGTTCAACGAAACCATAACTTAATCCAATACCAATAACATTTTTTACCCATCCTTTTTCGTGTTTACCGTGACGAATGGGAACAAAGCGCATATTATCTCTTGCTTTAACTGCGTGTTGATGACCATGAACTTTTGCAATGTGTTCTAAAAATTCTTCTTTGGCATCTTCTTTGGAAATGAATTTACTAGAAAAAACATAGCCTTTGCCAATTCTACTCCATAGAGGAGTGTTCCATACCCAACCATTTTTTAGTGCATGACAATCGGTATAATTGACCATTTCTTTCTCACGGTCATTATACTCTATTGGTGTTGCCCATGCCATGTCATTGGCGAGAATATCAGAATAAGGAATAAATTTGGAACCCATCCATTGTTCCAATAATTGTGACCTGAAACCGGTGCAATCAATCCATAAGTCAGCTTCTAATTTTAAATCATCTTTGCATATCAAAGATTTTATATTACCATCATCATCTTTTTCACAATAAAAAACTTCATTAAGAATATGATTGACACCATTTGGTATTGCAACATGGTCTTTTAAATACTGACCAAATAATCCAGCATCCATATGATATGCGGTATCAAATTCAAAATTAAACATTCTCAATGTGCCATCTTTATTATCTGTCTGTTTATTATTTTCACAGAGATAGGTATTTGATGGAGCAAAAAATTGAGAGAATGTTTCAGGAGGAAATTCTTCTGGATATAATGTTGCTAATTCACCCCAAGCCGTGAATCCATTATAAGAATCTGTAAAGTCAAATCCGTTAATGAACGGATAATAAAACGATTTACCATCTAACTCCCTAAAGTTGGTAAATCTAATTGAATTTTTGTATGTAGCATGACAAGCCGGCATCCAATCTTCATCTTTTAAACCAATCATATGAAGAAAACGATTTATATGGCCTAATGTAGATTCTCCTACGCCAATGGTTTTAATATTTGGGGATTCAACAAGAGTGATATTGAGATGTGGACAATTTTTAACTAGTGCGGAGGCAGTCATCCAGCCGGATGACCCACCACCCACAATAGTCACATTTTTAATTTGCATATTTTGGTTGCGGAGGAAGGAATCGAACCTACGGCCCCTGGATTATGAGTCCAATGCTCTACCTCTGAGCTACTCCGCTATACCTTTAATTAAAACGTTTTTGTTAAACTTGCTGCAACAACATTACCATACAACTTTGTGCCACCAAATGTATTTGCATTTTGGAAGGTACTAGTCATAGAACTGTTTGTATAGTAACGAACACCTAAATCCCATTGCTCAGGGAAGGAGTAAACTAAACCAACGTTCATGTCATTGTAACTTAAATTGCTATGATTAGCAACAGAGGTGCGACCATAATGAGCAACAACACTTAATGCTTTCAAATCAGGTGTCAAAGGTTCCAAAGATTGTTTGAAATCTGCCTGAGTGTAGTGTGTACCAGAACTATTGTTTGTACCAAAATAGTTAGTCATTGTTTGGCTATACTTAATAGTAATTGGTGCATAACCCAAAGAAACATAAGCTTCGCCTGTGTTATATTGAATCACATTAGTTTCACCAGCATTAGTTGCATGAGGGAAATTATAAGTGATATAACCTACATCACCACGAACACCTTTGTATTCACCTTTCCAACCAGCATACACATTCATTTGAACGCCGCTGTTTGCATCGATGTCATCATTGTTTAAATTTGGTAAACTACGGAAACTGGAGTTCCAGTTACCGATATACAAACCAGAACTATGGTTGTAATCAATACCACCTTGAATCGCAGGACCATTTTGACTTAAACTGATACCACGGAATTCGTAGTTGCTAGTGATTGTCAAATTACCTGTAAGATTGCCGTCAAGAACTTCTGTTGCATGAACTGATGTAATACCAGATGCAACCATCATTAGTGCTAAGAGTGACTTTTTCATTTACTGCTCCTTTATGTTTTTACACGATACTGCTTCATTATATAGTTTGGCTGCCTCGGCTGGGCTCGAACCAGCGACCAATTGATTAACAGTCAACTACTCTACCAACTGAGCTACAAGGCAATAACTGGAGCGGGATGACAGAATCGAACTGACAACGAAAGATTGGAAATCTCTAGTTTTACCATTAAACTAATCCCGCATTGGAGCGGTGGCTTGGATTTGCACCAAGTGACTAAGTTGGACACCTAATCTGGTTCTATACCCCGACCGCATATTTAATACTATAACATTACTTATACACTATGTCAACACATTGTGTGGTATATTTGGTGCCCCGTGAAAGATTCTAACTTCCGACCTTCGGTTTACAAAACCGCTGCACTAACGCTGTGCTAACGGGGCAATACTGGTGGGCCTTGTTGGGCATGATCCAACGACCTGACGGTTATGAGCCGACTGCTCTGACCAACTGAGCTAAAGGCCCTTTGGTCCGGCCTACAGGAATCGAACCTATATTGACTGCTTAGAAGGCAGCTGTATTATCCATTATACTAAGGCCAGAATAATTATAGTGAAGTGTATTATGGTAACCTTGATTAGAGGAATTCATTTTACACCACTCCGTCTGATAAGATAGTTTGGTTAATCACACCAAAAACAAATCATAAGAAAAATACACTTCACTATAACTACTCTTTTTAGATTTCTCTAAACGCCTCATAGCTTTATTACTCTTACGATGAACTCCTGCTTTACGAAACAACGCCAGTTTTACTAGATAGTTCCGTGGTTGCGGAGTATTTTTCTTTTTCATTTAAAAACTCCTTATAGTAAGAAACTCCATCTTTTGCATGAATCAAAATAGACTCTGCGTGTCTTGGTAATTCTTTAATGGCAATATTTGTTGGTAATGCCAAATCCAATTTATCAAGTGAAAAATAAACCTTTGATACAATAAAATCTTTAATTGCTTTATGTATTACTCGGTGATGTGGATGTCCATATTCACCTTCTTCACCGTGTGTCAAAATAAAATCATACTTAATTGCAACTTTACGAATTGCTTTAATCGCATAATCTGCTGGCCAAGTTTTCAAAGCATTGGCACCCAAATCTCTACCATGGTCTTTGAATCCTAAAAACTTAGTTTTCACTCCACGTTTATGCCAATATTTTGAAACTTCACGAGCTCGTTTGTTCCACCAATGGTGTGTCAAGTATACGATATGCCACTCATATTCAGGATGAGCATCCATATATGCACTCGCATAGATAACACAATCATCAGGATGAGCAACAACAACTAATGCTTTCATATACTCTTTATAAAATGGTGGGGTATCCTAGGATCGAACTAGGCATGGCAGAGCCGGCGGATTTACAGTCCGCTGCATCACCGTTGATGCTTCTACCCCATGGTACACCTAAGGAGAATCGAACTCCTCTTCCCGCCGTGAAAGGGCGGTGTCCTAACCGATAGACGATAGGTGCATTAAAACAACCATTATACTAGACATTTATTAGTTTGTCTAGTAACTTTTTGGTATTGTTGTTTTGGTACAACAAACAAAAAACCCTAGATGGTTAGTCTAGGGTTCTAGTATAACAGACTTGATTTAGTTTATCAAGTCCAAACCCTAAAATTTTCATACTTGCATGGATTAGATTTATCATATTCACGATAGAATAATGAATTCTTATCCTGTGATGGCGTCCAATCAGACATTACTGTTACCAAAGGTTCCCAATACATATCACCAATTTCTAAAATTTCTTCAAATGGTAACATTTCCGGTTCGATGTATCCCTCTCTTGGGTGATTAATCATCCAAACGATAGCACCTAACATAGAACCTGCAACTTGTAATGAGGTGGCATTTTCACCTTCAACAAGTTTACGAGCACCGTGAATATCTAATTGTGAACCATGCCACATACAGAAATCATCACCAATTAATAATACACCAAGTTCATCCATACCTGAAACAATTTCATCTTTCAGAATACGTTGGTCTTTTTGTAAATCTAATTCGTTACCACGCATCTCATGTAATGAAGCGAGAGCTGCATCACTTGGTTGATAAACATAATACACGGATGGTCTAAATGATTTATCTTTAGTTTCAAAATACTGACTCATTGTAACAGATTCAGAATGTTGAATACAATAACCATTATATTGACCACCATCAGGTACCCATGAACGCATCAATGTGGTACAACCAGGTTGCATTAAGTAAGCAGCAGTACCTTGTGACTTACCACCTTCTGGATGTTTATCTTCGTGTGTTCCCCAACCCATTTCTGTTGGTGCTCTACCTTCTGCCCAAAAACCTTCACAAGACCAAGTGTTAGTAAACTCATTCTTAGTTTTTGGTTCATCGATAACTTGTTGGTCACGTTCAGCAATATGAATCACTTTAACACCAAGTGACTTCATCAACTGAGCCCATTCTTCTTTTGTTTTTGGTGTTTCAACTTTTTTGCCACGTTTTTTTGCAAGTTGCAACAATGCACGTTTAGTCAAATGAGTTACATAACCAGGATTTGCACCGTGAGTTACACAGCAAGTAGGTGCATCATGCAAATATGGTGCCATTGCTTCACGAACAACATTGTGGGTATGAAACAAAGTTCTATCTGAAAGTTTAGGAATTGTTTCATCAGGATCATGTTCCCATCTTTCTAAAGATGTATCAATCTCCATTACTCCATTTTCCATACACCATTCTAACAGAGCTTGAGCTTCAATGTTTAATGATGCATTGATAATCAAATCACCTTCACCAACATATTTGGCTAATTCTTTTTTGTAATTTGTTGGAGTGATTTCTTGACGGACATAGTTTACACCAGAACCAGCATGATACTGCAAGAAACGAGAACGATGATTATCTCTTTCTAATACAGTAATGTTTTTTGGTTCTACTACAAGGTGTCTAAGAATGACAGGAAGGATTGCTTGACCGACAGAACCATAACCGATGATGAGAATCTTTCCATCAAATTCTGCATACTTTTCGTATTTGGTTTTGTCAAATTCTTTAAATGCTGGTAATTTCATATTAACTCGTCTAAAAAATTAATTTTATAGAGTTATTTATGTTACTTCCAACCTATGGGTTTCATTTCTATTGGTGAATCTGGATCATCCACATCTTCAAATACTTCCCACAATTTTTCTTCTTTAGCAAACTTGGTCCATATTCCTGGTTGCATACCATAGGCTTCTATTTCCCAAGGTTCAGTCCAATAATCAGGTGATTCTACCTTTGAACCTTTCCAACGGGTGCAATTTACATTCATATCACCTATAGCATATTGCTTAATATGTACCATCTCATGAGCAAGAGTTTTTAATATCTCTTTTGCACCGATTCCAGGATGGATTTCTATTTCAAATTGTCTTGGTTTGTTACTAGGACTGAATTCTGTGACGGAAGCGTATCCGTGAGCATTCAATTTTTTGAATTTAATTCTGATAAAAATGTTTTCCAACATTCTTGGTGACATCAATTGTTCGGCGTAGAATATAGCAGCCCGCTTAACATAGGGGCGGAAACGTTTTTTATCGGGACAACCAACTATACTTAACTGCATCAGGTCTCTCCTTTAATAAGTTGACCCAATAAGCACATTCCAAATTATATTATATCACACTAACCGATATTTATCAAGCGTTTAGATTTCACCAGGTGAAATTTTCTCTATCTCCACACCACATTTCTCAAGGAAATCAAGACCTTGCGAATCTCGGTATGAATTTCGGTAATAAACTTTTTTTATTCCAGCGGTATAAACTTGTTTGGCACAGTCAATACAAGGTGCATGGGTCAGGAACATCATGGAACCATCTCCAGACTCACTACTCTTGGCCAACTTAGCGATGGCATTGGCCTCTGCGTGGATGACTTCAGGTTTGGTTTTGGACAATACGGTATCGTCCGTAAATACGGTATAGTTCTCACACTCATTTGTCCATCCGGATGGCATACCATTGTAACCGATACTGATGATTCGGTCATCTTTTACCACAATGGCGCCCACCTGTAATCTTTTGGCGGAAGATAACTTAGCAAATCTTTCAGCCACATCCATATATGCGGATATAAACTTAGCCTTCACTTATCAAACCTTTCATAAACTTCTTGGCAAAAAATCTTTGCTGGCCAATGGCTGCATCATAGATGGCAATCTGGTCCATAATATAATCTTTAAATCCTGCTTCAAATCTATTTTGTTTAATCTGAATCGTGGACTCTTTTTCGGTTGGGTCAATAGTAACAACCGTCATACCACCTTTTTGTGCGATATGTTGAATCGTTCTATTCTCAGAAAGACAATGCATGAATACATTTTCTGCACCAGCCATTCTAGCCCAAGTAATTCCACGATTGAATAATTCTTGCCCCAGTTTCTGGTTACGGTACTGAGGCGAAACCGTGCAACCCATTTCGGCCGTGTTAGTATCTAAATTCATAGACACATGACAAGTAGCAATAATTTTATCACCATTATCTACAACAAACCACATATTGATTCTACCAAAATTGTATAATGAGTCCTCAATATATTTTTTGACTGCGGTATCTGGTGCTTCATAACCAAATCTTAAACGTCTATCATTTTCCACCATGTCATCCATAAAGTGGTCAATGAGTTTCTGTTTGTCGAAAGGGGTTAGTTTTCTAGGTATCATTCAGTAACGTAATCTTCTTTACTTACACCACATTCAGGACACTCAAAATTATCTGGTAAATCTTCCCACTTACCTTCTGTTTTTTCATCGTGGACATGGCCACATACAATACAAACGTGTCTTTGTTCCATTATAGATTCTCCAATACTTTTTTATAAGCATTTGCGTGACGTTCTTCAACACCTTTTAATGCTTTAAATCTTTTCTCTGCCTTCTCCAAAACTTTTTGGAATTCTTCGGCGTGTTGTTTTGATTCATTGATTTGGTCTTTGAGTTCATCAAACCAATGTGAATGACCTTCAAGTTCTGCTTGAATTTGGAACTGAGGATACATTGTAGTAAACTCATATGTTTCGCCTTCAATGGCCTTTTCAAGGCATTCTTTTGTGGAAGGTTTACCAATTAATAATTCAAGATGTCCCCATGCATGAAGAATCTCTTGGTCTGCTGTGTGTTCAAAGTGTTTTGCAACATCTTCAAATCCTTCTTCACGAGCAATCTTAGCGAAATAACGGTACTTGACATGAGCCATTGATTCGCCAGCCAATGCACTCTCAAGATTTTTTAATGTATCTGACATAACTTCTCCAATTTAATTAATCATAATAATATGTATAAGTAGAAATACTAATTTTGCGTTATTTACATTATGATATGTTTTGATATACCTTATTGATAAATTCGATTACCATTCTCCGTTATCAAACCATATTCTGATTGTGATGGGTAACAATTCAATAACTAAAGCATCTTGTTCCCACGCTTCATTTGTTTTTTTGTAATTAAAAGAAATTCTCCAATGTAATGGATTTAATTTTAAAATAATATTACAACCAGAATATAGTAACCAATCAATCATTTTAAACCTTTGAGTGTATATGCGGTAATTTTATCTTTCAACATAGATGGAATATCCAAATATGGCCACTCCAAATAAAATGGACAACCACCTTCACCCCAACTTAATGTGTGAAGATATCTACGAACAGTTTTTAAATCATCATTACTACTAGGTTCAAACAAACGGCGTTGGTTTAAATTCCAGGTTTCTAATCTATTCACTTGACTAACTCCATGTTATCTTTTTTCATATAAAAAGTTTGTTGCAATTTAAGGCTAGTGGGTTCTTCACGAACCACAGGATAAAATTCCACACCGTCAATATCTTTGGTTTCCCAATTAGACCAGGTGTAGTAAATTTCTGAGTTGTGTTTACAACGGAGTTTTTGAATGTAGGGTTTTTTCATAATATAAAGTATAACTCAAAAGAAGGGGGTTGTCAATCAACCCCCGTTGATATTACCAATTACTTGATGGCAATCTTTTTGACGGCATCTTGTGCCTTAACGAGATTTTCCAACCAAACTTTTAACATACCATTTACAATTTCGGCATCTTTAATTTCTACCTTATCAGCCAATGTAAATTGACGGGTAAAGTTACGAGTTGCAATACCTTTGAAAATGTAGTTATCTTCAGCTTCTTCTTCTGAAGCATTACCTTTGATAACCAGTTTGTTACCATCCAATGTTACTTCGATATCAGACTTGGCAAAACCTGCTACTGCCATTTCGATAACGTATTTGTTATCTTTAACTTGTTTGATATTGTATGGAGGGAAACCAGGAACTGCCTTGGTAACACCTTCTGAGAGTTCTTGAATCTGACTCAATACATCATCAAAACCGATGGTGAAAGGATCCAAAGACTTGCTGAGGGTTTTAAGTTGTGGAAATAATGCGTTGATAGTTGTGTTCATGCTTAGTTCTCCTTGTGTTAAGCGAGTTTCATAAAATGTAGTCCCATTAGGCGACTACAACCATATTTATAACACATTTATTGCACCGTGTCAACAATTATTCTGGTATATATTTTATAACAAAGGAGAAACGGTTTTCTGGTGCCAGTCTGGTACTTGGTCTAATAAGATGTGGTATAGTTCCATCAAATATTACCAGTCTTCCTGGAATGTATTGGCTAACATAATCTATGGTCAAATCTTCTTTTAGAAAATAAGTATCACCACCCCATTCAATATGCCAGTCTAAGTTAGGATAATACAGTAGTGTCCACATTGGACCATGATGGTCAGTATGAATATGAAAAGAATCATCTGGTCTACATAAATTGGCATATGCAGCCACAGGTTTGAAAGCTTTCAGATATACAATATCGGTAACTTCTTCAGGTAAATAAAACCCCATTGATTCAATATCATTTTGATTATACTTACTGGTCAATGTAGATGATTTATGATTTTCTAAGATTACTCCATCATACTCACCAACCTTGTAGAGGCTGTTGGTTATGTATTGGTAGAATCTTGTTCGTTCAGCAAAAGAAAACACATCATCAAAGATGTGTATCTTCTTATGTCTATCATCATTAATATCATCATATGCCATAATATAATTACCAAATTAATATTCTTGGGGTTTTTTACCTATGTTGTATTTTGGTACCAACTCCCAATCGTGCTTTTCTTTGTGAGATAGAATCTTGATTTGCGACAAGAAAATAGGAGGAGGATTCTCCGCCTTGTCCTTATTGACAATAGTTACAAGACCCCAATCAGCCAAAAGTTTTGCGATTGCGTTTCTACGGGACAAATCATTTTCAGAAATGTCAGTTGGTTTACCATCTAATGCAAATAGTTCTTTGAAATGCACGATGTAATACTTACCTTGCTTATGCAGAATGTGGCAAGACTGGTAAAGTATTCTATCTTTTTTGGAAGCAACACCAATACGGGTAAGGGTTTCCCGAACCTTGAGAAAGTCATCCTTTTCGTTCAATGTAACTTCAACTAAATCTATAATTGAAATCATTACTTGTTCACTCCGCCTTTTGTTATTTTTGCTTTTATTTCAGCGATTTGTTCATCAGTAAGAATACGCAGAGCTTCTTTGGCTTTCTCATTTGAGTAACCGAAGTATTGCTTTACACACTCAATATCTTTATCGACCTCTGATTTCTGCCACGGTTGGAATTTCCGTTTCATTGGTCTTATTGTATTTAGAAGATATTGGTATTGCATATCCACATCTAAGCTGTTGTTTATATTCAATTCATTGACATACAATATGCAATCCATGTGATAGGATAAGGCTCGGTTGATTATAAAAGGTTTATAATCTTTATAGTCCAGTTCGTCACGAAAGACGGATTTCTTTTTCTCCAGTATAGATGGTAATATTTCTTTGAATAAATCTGGCATCATCTATCCTTATTTGATAATAATGGTGCAGAAGTGGTTGGCCAATCGATACCATAAGCATCCCACTTGAAGTTTTCTTCTTCTTGTGGATTATATGGTGAATCAACGACATATTGAACATTTGCCCAATCACTTAATACCAAATAACCATGTGCATACTGTGGTGGAATTAATAATGCAGTTTCGGAATCCAATTTAAAACCACACCAATCTCCAGTTAATGGATCCAAAGCGACATCAAAGATTTCACCGACCATTGGCATAACCAATTTAGTTTGATTCTGTCTATGCATACCACGCAATACATTGTGTCTACTTTTGGCAATATTGATTTGACGAAAAGTTCCTCTCATTTCATCATGAGTTGTGTTAGTCAATACTGTAAAGTAACCACGTTCATCAATGTGTCTAACGTGTGTAATTAATTTTATACCAGGCAATAATTTATTCATTTAACACTCCGACAAGGAATATAAGTTCTGTGAAGTTATTCTTTGTATTTCTTGTTGAGAATAAGAATCTGATTTTTTTCTATTATCACCATAATTATTACTTTCAGATAAATTCATCAAAGGTAATTTTTTATATAATTTAGAATGAAGATATATTTGTTCACTTTCAACTAAAGATAAAATATTTCTCATATTATCTTTAGGAATATGGGATTGTGGAACCAATAAACCAATATACAGATTTTTATCTTGGCGAGTTAATATAGGATAAGAATCATGAAACAATGCGTATTTTTTTTCTTCTGCATGGCCTAAGATATTATTTCTATTTTCCAATAATCTTATATGAGATTTTAATCTTTGATGCACGGGAGTTGTTAATGTAACTTTACTACTATTTTTATTTTTTTTATCTCCTGTGTAATCGTTTTTTAATCCTCCTGACATACCAACATAAACCAATTCTTCCATCATAAATGGTAAAATTGTATCTGTGGGCATAGATTCAGACATAACAAAACAATATACAGCGGAAGGAATATTTCTAGTAATTTTATACAATGTATCTTTATTACTAAACCACTTCATGGTCATGTTTTCTAAAGTATACATTATTTAAACTCACAATCTACCATAATTTCGGTCAAACAAGCCACCATATTAATCTCATGGTCTGCCACAAAGGCAGCCTGATATTGATACTTAGCCAAAATCAGTACCAATTGTGGGACCGATTGAGGTTTTAATACATCATAAAGACCATCGTAAAGTTTACGATAAATCTTTACCGGATCATTGTCTAAGTTTGAAGTAACCCATTTGCGTGTAGATGCAAAATCTTTTTCTTTGAGTGCAGAAATCAATTCACCAACTTGAACATCGGCAACATTTGATAGAATACCTTTGTCGATTACACCAGATACCGAATACCGTTGAAGTTCATTGAGAACCCTACGATTATCAGGAAAGTGTTTGGTGATAACGGCAGCAACAACTTCTTTATCATACTGAACATTCTCTTGTTCAAGTATCCATTCAACACGTTTAAAGAAAGCTGCAGCCATCTTTGCCTTACTACCATTGATTTTAAAATCCACAACTGAACAACGAGAGTGAATTGGATCAATGATGCGGTTCTTATAGTTACAAGTAAAGATGAAAGAACAGTTTGAGGAGAACTCCTCGATGGCACCACGCAACGCAGGTTGAGTTGAATTGGGATTTAGATAGTCTGCTTCGTCAATGATAACAACTTTGCGGCCACCAGCGAGGGAAACCGATGAAGCATAGTTTTTAATTTTATTGCGGAGAACATCAATACCAGATTCGTCGGAGCCGTTAATAACAATATAGTCACAACCAACTTCATTACAGAGGGCTTTAGCAATCGTTGTTTTTCCAACACCCGCCGTACCTGATAATAATAGATTCGGTATTTCTTTTCTAGTAACATATTCCAAGAATGTGGATTTGATTGCATCCGGTAGGATACAATCTTCCACTTTTTGTGGTCGATACTTTTCGACCCATAATAATTGTTCCATCACATACTCCCATAATATATTATACTGCTTATTTTACTTCACTAATGACTTCAAATAAAGCCTCAAACTCCTTTTGTTCCGAAACTTCTGTGGCAAAGCTTTGTTTGTATTTTACTTTTGCCATCTTGGCAAGAATCTTTTTAGGAATTTTAAAGTTATCAAAAGCAACATCAATAATTTCTTTTTGTAATTGTTTTTCAAAATCAATTTTTGTTTGAGAAACATTTACCTCATCGATTGCAGATTTAATTGCCTTTAATTGGTCTTGGTTATAGGTACCATATAGGGTTGTAATTTCTGTTCCCATATTATACCGCCGCCAATTGACCTAATACAGTAACAAGAGATTCTTCTACTGCAACCATACCATTAATTAAATTAATAATTGTTTTACCTTGCAAATCACCTTCGGTGGCCACAAAAGCTGCAACAACATGGTCAGAATTAACTGCAATGGTATCTTTAGTTTTTACTTCAATAAATTTTAAAAACATTATTCACTCACTTTCGATTCTTTGGCTTCAAAGGCAATCCAATACTGAATATCTTCTTTAGTATTTTGGAAGTGGCCAATACCTTTAAATGAAATTTGCACATCGTATGAACCAGGAATCATTTTAATATTCTCTGTCTTAAACACGATTGTATATTTCTTACCATTACCTTCACCAACTTCAGTTGAGTTTGTATGTGCCGAATTATCAGCAGCATCAAAAGCAACAACTTCAATCGTATCGCCATCAGATTTAATAGCAATATGTGGAGAAGATAATACTTTAGCAGCAGTTAAAATAGAATTGTAATCTTCTTCTGTCAAAGTAAACTGACAATCAACCGATGGTAATGTGATTTCTTTGTTTGGAGGAGTTACAATCATATCTGGTGCTGTCATACGATAGTTTGTTTTTTTCTTACCGCTTTTGAATACAACATCTGAAGTTGTGAAATCCAACTCTGAATCTTTATTCAGATTATAAACAGATAAGAACTGGTTCAAATCATAGATACAAAACTCTTGCGGAAATTCATCTTTCAGATTTGCTTGAGCAAGAACAGTTTTACTTGAAGAAACTGTGGTTAGTTTTTTACCTTGTTTGAATTGGATGCCTTGATTGATTGTTGAAAAGTTTTTCAAGACGTTTAGGGTTTCATTTGACAACTTCATTTTACATCTCCATTATTTAAAGAATACATTATATCATGTTCATACAAAAACATCAAGCAGCACATGGCATGAGCTAAGTGATGTATACCAGATTCGGGGTCTAATTGTTCACCACGTTTCCATGCCCAAACATGGCGTTGTAGTGCATCAAAGTACCTGCGTTTTGAATCTGGTACTTTTTGCCAATTATCTCGGTCATACTTTTGAGCACCGAATGTTAATACTTTTACTACTTCTTCTAAAGCAAATGGTGGTAACAAACCATATTCTAGTTTGCCACCATCAAACTTACGACCTTCTTCTTTTTCAGATTCATAATGATGACCTTGACAAGGTCCAACGGCCGCATCTTCATAACCAGGATGATAAGGTGCTTCAGAAACTAATCGAACATTATCTTTCAATTGTTTAATCTTTTCTTCCTCAGGTATTTCAGATAAAGTCCAAGGCATTACATTTCTCCAACAAAATTGGCAACAGCCGGCATATCTCCTTGGAAATGATAAGTACCAATATGAGATGTTTTCATCCAAGGACAGAGATAGATTTCTCCACCAATCTTACGCCACATTTGACAGAACATATAATCTTCTGAAAGATATCGTTCAGAACCACCGCCAACGATAGAATCGGCAGTATCAATAACTGTATCAAAGAAGGCATGAATGTATCGTGTGCCATCAAAGTTTGCTTGACCAACATGGTCTGGTTTATAACGAATCATTGGATACGCTTCTTCCATTTTAGCAAATACTTCACGTTTAATCATCATGAATCCAGTACCAATCTCAAGAACTTGTAATGGTTCTGTGACGGAGAATTGTGCAGTACCTTTAACAGGATTAAACACATAATCACCAGTAACTTTTTCTAATTGACCAGCATCAATATCTGGATTCTTTTGAACAGCTTTCTTAACAGAACGCCATTTAATTGCTTTCTTAGGATAAGGACCACCTGATACATCTTTGTCCATTGCCAATAATGCAATCACATCTTGTGGATTAAAATGGATATCAGAATCGAGGAACAACATATGAGTGCAATCAGAACGGTGAATGAACTCGTCAGCAAGATAGTTTCTTGCTCGTGTAATTAGGGACTCATTAAACAGGAATGAGAATTTGACTTGAATGCCATAGGCCATGCAAATAGATTGTAGGTCTAAACACGCTTTCATATAAAGACCGTGGTTCATACCACCATACATGGGCGTGGCTACAAAAAGGCTTTTCTTTTGTAGTTCTTCTTTTTTGATTGAAATTTCCATTTTTGCTCCGTAGATATAAAAAAAGGGGAATCCACTTTCGTGGTTCCCCTACAACTAGACTGTATTAAACAGACTGAACACGAACACCATTAGCACGGCATTGTGCTTTGAAAGACTTGCTTGGTGTACCTAAACGGTATACAGTTTGCTTTTCGCCATTAACAACTTTCTTGTTGGCATAAACTGCATAACCTTCTTGGCGCAACTCAGAGATACGAGCAGACACGTTTGTAATACCAAAACGGCGTTGTGCTTGTGCTACTGTGAAAGTGTTATAACCTTCAGTTTGCAAGAGGGCATTGAGGATACGGCTTTTAGCGGATTGCTTCTTCATAGTAAAACTCCATAGTAAGTTAATAAAAAACCTTGCGTTATGCAAGTGGACACATCATATCATTATCTAGGTGTGTTTGTCAAGTAAACGTGTGGTATACTTGATTATCTGCCAACTTGTGGCAAGTATTTTGCCTTAGTTTCTTCCCAAGATAGGTAAATCAAGTCATCATAGAAAAGGGTTTCATATGAA